>ENA-OPRU01001109-OPRU01001109.1-human-gut-metagenome-genome-assembly--contig:-NODE-1109-length-13628-cov-9.097694_pt1 | contig 13628 bp, 18 predicted proteins | sample MGYA00241897_ERZ501888 | MGnify/ENA primary metagenome ERZ501888 (study PRJEB25962, sample SAMEA2042398) | human gut metagenome | biome: human gut; feature: human-associated habitat; material: faeces... | reverse complement strand
TTATTATGGATTCATTTTTAGGGCAACACAATCCGTCGAATTATTTTGCGCTTACCTTGCTATTTAATTCTTCTAACAATAAGTGCAAAAAAGCATATAACATATTGCTATATGCTCGCCTTTTTTATTGTGCCTATTACAAATCTTTTAAACCAAAAAAGACCTTGAAGCTCTGATTTCTCAAAGTTCAAGGTCTCATTTTATGCTTGGACACTTTCACGCTTTCGCATGAATTAAATAAATTTTTTCACCTTTTGTGAATTATTTCGCATTAATAGCAGCCTGTTAGGTGCTATGCGACTAGCGATATATTTCGTTCCTTTAATCCCCTCATTATTATCTATTTTCTTCTGCTTCTTTTACCTGTTTTTGATATTTCATACAAGGTTACAATTACAGTAATTCCTTGTAAAAAATATTCCAACAACTTATCTCTTCTCATTTCTCATCCTCCCATACTCTACTACTTCCAAAATTAAAATACAAGCAATTGCCACTGCATTCCTGTTCCAATTATTACATTCGACATAAGATTAGCATAAACGATAGGTCACTGACTCATTTCGACAAAAGCATACTACAAACGATAAATACACCAAATCAAAACGGAGTAAGCTGAGTCATTTCAAACAAAGCAAACCATAAACGATGGTTGTATGTATCATAAGGACATTTTTAAGCCGAGTCAGAACGATGCAAGCTGACTCTGCTCACTTCATAAACTAACTTGAAACGAATGAAGATGAACCTATTCAATAGAAGATGACTTTAAATATATTGATAACATCAAAAAAAGTGGCTAACCATTACTGCCTAACCACTCTCTCAGCAAATTTACTCAATAAACTGAACTTCAATTTTTACATTTTCTCCATAAATCGGTTGAACATGAGTTAACAATAAATTCGTTATTCTCTCATCACTCTTAGCAAGAATACCGCTCTTTAAGACTTTTTTCTTTTCTTTCTCCTCTGCTTTCACTCTCAATTGATTATACTCACCTGGCTCAATAGGATTGAAGATATTTTTGTCATAATCATATTCTTGCAGTGTATTAGAGTCGGTTGCATTTTTCAATATCTCAGAATGTGGAATCCTGATGATAACTTTTTTGACCTTGCCTTCAGAATCTTTTTCTTCCTGAATATCTGTCTTATCTGCCTTTATACCAATGTTCATAAATCCATCAATTGTTGCAATATACTCTGTATAAGTGAATGGAAGCTTTACACCTTTCCACTTAATGTCATCCTTGAAATCCAATATCGAAGTATAGTTAAATTGATATGCTGCATACTCTGAGATAGCTTGTAACTCTTCTCTTACGGAATCAACCAGCATTTGTTCTTTTTCCAAATTAGCAATTTTATCTGACAGTAATATTACCTTTTTAATCATGAATGCTGAAAATATTGTCAATACGACGATAACAACAAGCATTATCAACTGTACCTTCCATTTCTTTAACATTTCTTCTACTTTTTTCATTTGTCTTTACCTCACTTCACTACTCTTTTGCATAAATTTCTTAGATATCCAGTACCTTTCCATTCTTTTCACGCCAATCAGTATATTCATCAACGTCTGATTGAACTAAATTTTAACATGCTGCAACAACTGCTACATCATCAAAATACCCAATAACTAGGATACTATCTGGTACAATATCTATCGGAGAAACAAAATAAATCAATGCACTCACTATCGCAATTATTGAACCGATAGGAATGTCTGTGTAATCTTTTTTAACATAACTCCTTACTAAAGATGCCATGACTGGTACACATGCTAACTTATTACCAGCTAAAGGAATTGTCTTTAATTTCTTTTCAAGTCTTTTAAGAAATTGCTCCATCTTAGCCTGATTATTTAGCATGTCTTCTGCTTCCGCACCCCCTCCTGTTAAAACTTCCTATGTCTTTTGTTCATCAAATTGTTTTTCCATAATAAAACCCTCTTCTTTCCCGTTTTCTTTAAATAGCCTTTGTAAATTTCGCGAAATCACCTTCGTTAAATCAATACTTACATTATTATACCATATATAGTAGTTCTCGTCAGCAACGATAAAAGCATTCCACGAATATAAAACCACTGAGAAATAATCCCAGTGGTCTTACTATTTATAGAGAAATATTAAACTGCTTTTTCAATTTTAAGTAACGATAATACTTATATGGATGCTTTAAGATGTTTCTTTTATGAATTGGATAAAGGACTTGAAATAAGATGTTGTGTCTGATACACCACTGGCAGATGTCTTGAATACTAAAATAAATATTCTTTTAATTTTCTAACAGATATGATACCTGTTGGTCTTCCCACTCACTGTAAGTTCCAATTAGAATATTATACTCCTTTCGTAACTCATCCCGTTTTTCCTTGCTCTCGTTACGGTAGGTTTTATAACTCATATTTCATACAAGGTTGCAATTACAGTAATTCCTTGTAAAAAAATATTCCAGCAACTTATCTCTTCTCATTTCTCATTCTCCCATACTCTACTGCTTCCAAAATTAAAATACAAGCGATTGCCACTGCCATTCCTGTTCCAATCATTACATATTCCATAAGCTCTTCCTCCATTACAGACCATTTCTTTTTTTCACGTCTTGTCTCCTCATCGGATATATTAAGTAAATTCTTCCTCTTGTTTCTTTAATTCTAATCATATATCCAGACCATTCGATATCCGTCCCACTTTGAACTCTAATATCCATACTGTACTCTTCATCTGTTTCTACTGTATATGGATATATTCTCAATTCATCACATATACTAATCGTATCATTTTTTACTGGGTTCATAAAAATAACCACACAATCATGTACTGTAAATTTTTCCTTTTCTATGATTTTTCTTGCTGTTCCTAATACTCCATTGGGCAATTTATTTTTTCCAAGCAAGCAGTTTATCTGCCTTAATAATCGGACTTCGCTTTCATTAGTAAGTTTCAAATACATTTTCTTTCTCCTTTTCTCACAATTAAAAAAGCCAATATACATTCTTCTCTCTGTATATTGACTCTTATAAAAATACATAGGTATGGTTTAGCATATCAATGTAGATGTCTGTATTATTAAAATCTGAGGAAGTATAGTCCGTTTCAAAGGAAATCAAAAGCTTTTCTTCCTGTATTTGAAAGAACTCTTTACTAATCCTGTTTTTTAACCTTTGCAAATACTTTTTCCTTTCTTTTTCATTCAATCTGCAATAATTCAAATATTCATTAAAGGTCAGGATTTGTGTTTCTTCTATTATATATGCAATCTGGTTTTTATATCTGAAGCAGTCTGATTTAAAATGAAATCGAAGAAGATTATCTTTTTCCCCAACTTTTCTCAAATATCCCTCATCATCTCTGTAAAATTCTAAATAGTCACATTTTATCTCTTTTTGCATAGAATGAATAGCTTTATACTCTGACAAAATCTCATTCCATTCCTTCGGATAAATAAAAATAAATGTTGTCAGTTCTTTTATCCAATCTTCTAAACTTCCCTCATAAGTGCAAGGCTTTTCATTGATATTTGTCATGTTTAAACACTCATGTTCTTTCTCCCACCGTTTCGGAGAAAAAAACCATTCTTCAATATTTATCTTCGTCATTCTCTCACTCTCCTAAAAAATAAGACTGACACATTTTCACATGTCAGCCTTTAGTCCTATTGATTTTGTAAATCATGTTCTAGTTCTTCTGCTATTGCTTTCTCTAAAACCCTAGCTATCTTTAACAGAAAAATCCTATCACTTTCCATTGTACTTTTTAATTGTTCTTCTATACTTTTCAGAGAAAGCATACATTTAGAATAGAGCAGTTGTTTTTTCTTTTTCAATCTTCCCTTGAATAAAAATATTGGCAAAATTGGACCAGTTCCCATCATTGTACGGGGATATCCTTTTCTTAAAAGTTGATATTCATTCGTGCACACTTTCAAGAAATCAGTACATTCTCCTTTTTCCAATACAGAAACATATTTTTTCAAAAAGCTATTTTCTATTGTTTTCTTAGGATTTTTTAGAATTTTTTCAATCTCTTCAATAACCTTTTCTGCATAGGAAAGACATATTTCATTTGGGTAAAATATCATTTTATCCTGCACAATTTTTCCTCCACTTATTACTTACAAAATATATTTCCATTCTACGATGTAGTACATATCTACTATTTCATTTTTAAAAATTGCCAATACAACATTTTAAATGATGTATTGGCTTCTTGTTCATTCATCTTCTTTTACTTTCTTATTCTCAGTGGTTTTAGTTGTATAATTTAAGTTTTTTTTATGCTTATTGATACTCTTCTTCTCTTTTAAAACAAATACTAAAACAAAAATCACTAAAAAAACAATGATTAAAAATATATGCACTATTCTACCTCTTTCTCTTGATTATTTTCTGCAACTGCCAAATCTTTTGCTTTTTTTCGAGTATGTAATTCTGTAACTCTATGAGTTACAGTTGCAGCAGCCCAACTTCCCACAGCTACCACAGCAGTTAATCCTATGTCTACTAGCGGATTACCTGTACTAATACTAGATTTCTTTTTATTATTCTCTTTATTTTGTTCATTATTATTACTCATAATATTTTCTCCCTTGTGTTTCTTTTAAACGTTCAGAATATTCTACGTTTACTTTATGTCTTTCTTTCAGCACCACGCCCATTTCTTGCACCATATTTTTCATCAATGCCCCTGTCATGATAACATTTAATTTAGCTCCCGGAACCATCGACATATTACCTTTTGTTGAACTAGCTACAAATCTTTCTTCTGCCAAAATCAAACTAGATAATTGAAGCATAATGCACGTACCCATAGAAAGTATTTTCATGTCACGTTTAAAACTTTTTTCCCTATCACCTAACTTTTTAGAAGAAACATATAACTTATTCATCCCCTCAATAAATCCTAATGACGCAAAATCTGACGCTTTCATATTTCCCTTGTACTTATCAATAAGTCTATTGAATTTATTTGTCAAAGAATAGTCGTCAGCATCTACAACTGTTCCTTTCCCAAATCCAAGAAAGTCTTCCTCCTCTGCTAAATTTTCATAGTGACTTAATAAAGATGAAAATGGTAGAGGAACACCCTCGCTAGTTAATAAGTCTTTAGCAAAATGAATAATAGTGTGACCAGCGCAGTTAAACACTCCTGCTAAAGGATTTTTTGCTCCTTTTCCATAATAATGCCAAATAATATCTAGCATGGAAATATTTCCACTTTTCCCAAGAACTTCTCCAACAGGTAAATAAATATTACTTTTTCCCATTTTATCTACAAAAATTGGAAAATCCTCTGGTATATTTTTTAACCCAAACGAAAAAATATCATGCCCAAAGTCCCTATGATTTTTCCCTATTTTGGTATCGAAAGGATTATTTTTATCAAATCCAGAAGGTAACACTTCATCTATTTTACCTTCCCATTCACTACCTTTTTTATCTACTTCTCTTGCTATAAAATAAGCAGTTACTCCAATACATATAGCAATCCCTGCATCCACATTTGTCATTTCATAGAAATAATTTTCTTGATTTTTTGTATTTTCTTCAAAATTCTGTTTTGACACATATTTTAAGGCTTCTATATATAGCTCGTCATAATTTTTTACTTTTTTTCTTTGGTTTGGCGGATATACTGAAAAGTATTCTTTTATAGTTGCTTCTTTATCAAAAAAATCATTATCTTTTTCGAAAAAAACAACTTCTTTTAGGGTATTAAAAATCCTCACTCCATTCTCTCCTTTCATAAAATTAGACACTTTACAGAACCTTTATTTTAATTATAGTCGTAATACGACTATTTTTCAATAGTCGTGACAAGACTTTTTTATAATTAAGGAAAAAAGATAGGAGACGTGGTTAATGATATTTGAACGTATCAGAAATCTTAGAGAAGATAACGATAAAAAGCAACAAGAGTTGGCTGATTACCTCCATATAAAGCAAACAACCTATTCTAAATACGAATTAGGGAAAGTAAATATCCCCATTGAGGTATTCATCAAATTAGCTGATTATTATGATGTATCCGTTGATTATCTTCTTGGTAGAACTGCAAAAAAGAAATAAATAAGCTCATATTTTTTAATTTTAAAAACTAGCACTTTCCAGCTACTTCTCATGAGGGTATAACATTACAATTCCATAGTCATTTGTCACTATGTATAAATCAGAATACCATTCCTTTTCCTCTAAGATTGAAAAAACATCTCGAAATTCCAACTCTTCCTTTTGCAAATTATATTCTCTTAATAATTCTTCATACCTTTCTAAAAAACTTTCTTCTTTTACCAGCAGAGCCACACAGCCACCATCTGCATATAACTCTCTTCCTACTCCATAGTTATCATCTAAAATACGAATAATTCTAAATATCTCCGCTTCTACACACTGTGGTATTTCATTCTCCTGACAATACTTTTCTATTTCACTTTTCTGTGTGATTGTCCAAAATTTTTTGACCATTTTGCTTTTCCTTTCCTTTTTTCTTAGCTGTATCTGTTGCTTTCTTTTCATTCTCTGTTTTATTCTGCTTCACACCTTGTAACAGTCCTTCTAGACTTTCTTTCAATGGATATTCTATCAAGCTCCATTTTTCCCTTGGATAATGTAGACCTAAATAAAGTGGGTGTGTTCCAACACTTTTCATGCTTATCCCTTGTACTGAAATACTCTTTACGTTTTTATCCAGTCCTTTTTCCTCCAGCATTGACAGCATATCTACTTTTGCATTGGTTGTTCCTTTATGTGTAGACAAAGAATTCCCCCATGCAATCACAATATCATAAGTTTTTACATCCTCTTCTTCTAAAATTTCCTCTATGTATGCAAGACTGTTTTCCTTTAATTCACTAACACTGGGTTTCTTTGTAATAACCCTTGCATACAAATTTACAATCCGCATTTCATTCCACCCAAAATCCTTTACATGGTTGATTAAGTGCATGGTAGATACGTCCAACATTTCACAATGTTCCACTGAAATAGTCGGATATAGCCCTATCACTAATCCTTTCTTTCCATTTTCTCCCCATTTTCTGCGGATTTCATAGGTATTCTTTCCATCATCTGTTCCCACTGCCAAGATGTTCATATTCATTTTTCCTGTAATCATGCTCTTTCCTCCTAAAAATGCACAAAAAAAGAACTAATAGTTTTTCATGCACTATTAGTCCTTATCCTTATCATTCATAATCAATAGTCCTTATTATTCTCAATTATACGAAATTGCTTTTACAACTTCTTAATATATACCTCTACTTTAATATCATTCCACTGGTTTGCTCTTATAAAATTCCCAAGAGATTTCCGATATGCCCTAGCTTCTTCAAATCCTAAGGTGAATTTATCTATCAGCACATACTGTTCTTCTTGGAATTCCATTTCTATATCATAGTTTTCATCTCTTAAATACCATTTAAAAACACCTTTTTCCGTTGGAGTAATTCTTTCTACAACAGCGTCAATCAGTTCTTCACTAACCATTTTCTGCTTCAGGTCACAAGCCTTATCCAAATACTCCTTTATTCTTTCTATTTCTTTACTAATATCTACTGGTTCTATCTCTTTACCATCAGCTTGCATTTTCTGCAAAGAGATTTCAACTTCTTCCATACGTCCTGTAATCAGATTATATTTCTTCTGATACTGGACTTCATCTATCAACTCATCGAGTCGCATATCAACAAGATTATTCTTTCTTTTTTGAAGCCTTTCTAACTCCCTTTGCAACTTTTCTGCTTCATACCGCTCTGAATGTTCCTCCTTTTCTTCAACATAGTTTTCTTCAATATTTCCTATTATTTCCATAATAGAATTATTCTGATTTTTCCACAACCGCTGAAAGATTACTTTTGCCATATAATCAAGCTTCCACTCACAAATAGATGGTACATCACAAAATCCAGTAGCGTCTAAGCCATTCTCTATATGAAAACTCTTTTTTCGGTTTCGAACCTGATTTCTGCACTGATAACCGTTGACTTCCTCTCCACTTTTTTTATTTACTCTCCACCGATACTTTTTATAAGTGCTCCCACATTCACAAACAAGATGTTTCCTCCACTTATCTTTTGACAGTGGCTTTCCTTGCTTTCTTTTGCCAGTATGGACTGTTTTCTTAAACTTTAAAGCTTGTACACGCAACCATTTATCCTCTGGAATAATTGGCTCAAAATTTCCTTTTACATATTCATACTGGGATTTGTCTGAAATATTTATTCTTTTATGTTCCAGAAAACTTGTAGTATAAGACTTATTATATCCTATATATCCTGCATAAGTCTTATTATCCAATATTCGATGCACATCAGGAGCTTCCCAATTATATCCTCCTCCTGCTTTTTTTCGTCTTGATGCGATTAGTTTACTGGCTATCGCCTTTCCACCTAATCCCGTGAGGTATAAGTCATAAATCATTCGAACGGTTTCCGCTTCTTCCTCTATGATTTCATAGGTGTTTTCCACTGACGTTTTCCCTTTGACTAATCTGTACCCTAAAATGTTTCCATTGCCAAAAAGAACTCCTTTTTCTCTTGATGTTTTCTGTCCTGCTAACACTCTATCACTGATATGCTTTGACTCTTCCTGTGACATAGCGGACATAATTGTTAATCTTAGTTCTCCATCAGATTCACAAGACCAAATATTATCGTTGTAAAAGAATACCTCAACTCCCATGTTTTTTAATCTTCTAGTATAGTCCAAGCTGTCTAAGGTGTTACGGGCAAATCTTGAAACCTCACGGGTACAGACAAGGTCAAACATTCCTTTTGAAGCATCTTCTATCATCTGCATGAAGCCTTGTCTTTTCGTTGCCTGTGTTCCTGATATTCCCTTATCCACATAAACATTTACTTTCTCCCAATTTGAGTGTTCTTTTAAAATAGAGTCGTACCATTGAAGCTGATTATCTAATGCGTTTATCTGTGCTTCATGCTGTGTTGATACTCGTCCATAGAAACAAACCCTTACTTTTTCATTCGGGTTTGTCTTATAGCGGTTACTTACTGCCCTTGAGCCAAGCATATATGCTACATTATCCACCTATCTCAACTCCTTCCTTTCATATTGTTTCCGTACCTTTTTATAGGTTGAGTGATTGATTACCTCATTCACAACTAACATTTTTAATAAGAGTATTTCCATTCTTGTCTGGAAAGCATTTTTGTTATTATCCTGCATATTGCCTCCTTTTCTTTCATTTCAATCACTCATAAGAATAATATACATTTCAAAAATCCTATTCTTACAAGTGACTGAACAAAGCTATTGATGATTGATTGCGGAGCATCAGCTCCGCTTTCTCCCCTATATCCCCTACAAGGGGACTTGCAGTCTTTCTGACAGTCCGCTTACGCTTTCTGTCAGAGACTGCGCCTTTGCTTCCCCTTTTTTGTTATGTTTCTTTTTTTCTTTTTGCTTTTTCCTTTACCTCTTGTCTTTTCCTCTACAAAAAAAGTTCCTTTTCTTGCGGCAGTTGCGACAGAGTCTTTGTTATTGCTTTTTCTTCTTGAATTTCTTTTTTTCGCAACTTTCGCAAACTTTTCCACAATTTTTTATTGTGATTTGCTTGAATGAACCCACATTTGCTATGTTGTACGTGATGTTATACTCCGCTTGAAGATTACTCCTGATTTTACTCAAACGGTTACTCAAGTGATTTGGAGTCTTTGGCAACACACTTCCAATGATACTGTTCTGTGTGGCAATTTCATTCAAATCCCCCAGTAGTCCTGTCATGGAATTGATATAGCTTTTTTTGTTCTTCATAAGCTCAATGACACAACACGCCACCATATCTTCGTCGATGGAATGGCGGTTGATTTTTCTTTGGTTCTCCCAAAGCAATTCCGATACTTCTTCATCTGTCATTCCAAGAACTCTGCCAACCTTAATACACGCAATGTGGAAATCTGCAAGACGTATCTTCTCTTTTACGGTTATTGGCTTATCATCATATAAAGCTTCTGACAATATGAGAAAAATACAGCCTAATATTTTCGGTCTGTCCTGTTCAAACTCTTCCCACAACTCCTGTTCGCTTTTTATCTCTTTTGCCGAAATACGGTTAAGTTCTAAAATCAAAGAGCGGTCTAGTAAATCGCTTTCTCTTGCAACCACAGAAACCCCATTGATTGCTATCATTGCTTTAATATTTAGCACGACTTCTTTGGTGTTATGGTATAGGGCACGTTTTGTCACAGAGCCGCCTGTAACGGCTCTGGCTATTGTATCGGAAATGTTTCGGTTGATACTTGACAAATTATCCAAGCAAACGAAGTATGTATTTGCCAATCGAAGTTCCAACCCGTCTGTTCCTTTTGGTATTCCGCACAAATCGCTTCTTTTAGGGTCTATCAGTTTTTCAAGCTTCCGCATTGTGGTACTTTTAGATGAACCTTTTTCTCCTGTTAAAATAAGTAAGCTATGTGAAATTTGTAATCCGAAAAAGGCAGTCACAAGATACAACACCAAAAGTTTCTCCTGTTTTTCATTCTTCAAGTTGAAATGGTGATGAATATAGGAAAAAATATCTTTTGGTTCTACGTCCCATGAAGGTTCAACTTGGTTTTCGAAATCCGCAGCATGTTTAAAATACACGTTTGGAACGTTACTAATGTTGATTTCTTCTGGTGTAATTACAATACATTCTTCCGTATCTTTATTCAGCTCATAAGCTAAGCAGTCTTTTCCGTTGTAAATACGACAGGCAGACTCATATACAGTGTCATCTGTCAGTGGATGGATTTCCAAAAACTCTATGAGTGTCTGTAATTGAGCTGTATTTAAGAAGATTTTAAATCTTTCAAAAAATACCTTTCTTAAAACCGAATAGCTTTGGCAAAGGGGAGTTATCCCCCCTGCCACTATTAGTAGCCTTTCATTGTCAGAGTTATGTACAAGAGATATTATCTCTTTTTCAAAGAGCATTTGTAATTTTTTAAAGATTTTTTCCATTACTCTTCTCCATAATCGTTTTCATCATCTGACTCTTTGAGATACAGCTGCTTCACATAAAAATATCCGTTCCGTCCTTGTTGAAGAGTTGCGAGTACCTCTACGTTTTCCAGTTCTTTCAGCTCAAAGTTGTCCATCACATCAAATACACCCATTGTCTCAAAAAACTGATTAAATCGTGAGTTTACTTTTTCTGCCTCTTCCATTTGTAAAGAAGTGTAGAACCACTCATCCTCAAAGCCATCTAATTCTACATAGATACGTACAATTCCGTCTGAATCGTCCTCCTCTACTTTAACAATGTATCCTTCATAAAGCTTCTTTTCTTGAAGGTTCTTTTTTATTCTGGTAATTTTCATCGAAATTACCTCCTTTCTTTTGTATCACATATATGCTGAGCTTTATACTTCGGTCGACAAGCTCTGTATATGAAGTTTTTATTTATCGCGATATGGATAGTATACTATTACGAAAGGATAATTTAAATAATTCTAAAGTTGAAATATATCGTTTTATAAATTACCAAAAAAATGGAAATTTAAAAGAGCTATAACAGCTCTTCATACCGTTATAGCTCTCTCCCAAACATTTCATTCCTACTTCTTTCATATTTTTCGTTATTTAATTCTATCCTTATTTTGTCTACCCATTTTCCAAATTCATCTGCATTATCAATGTTAACGTCTTTATTCTTTTTATAGGACTTTTCACACCTATCATACAGTTCTAACGTATCAGGCTCTAATTCTCCAATAAAATGCAACCTTTCTATTTCTTTCAGTTCTTTATCTTTATTTTCGTCTTGATGGTCTGTTATTTCTTTTATACGTTTTCTTATTTTTTCAGACTCTTTGTATTTTATTTCTAAAGTCCTCGATTTTTGTTCCTCAAGAAATTCATTTTTAAGTTCTTTTCTAGTTTTCTCTCTAATTTCTTCCACTAAATCATCACTTGGGAATTCTTTTTTCAGCTCTTCTTCTGTTACTTGCGGAAAAATATTGTGGTAATCCAAATACATCAATTTTAAAATACACTCTTTACACAACAATCGCTCTTTATTATATTTATTATCTTTCTCTACTTCATTTTTAAAAAATTTTATTATCAGTTCACAGATTTCCATTTTAAATTTTAATTCATCTTCCTGCTTATAATCTTTTGGAAACAAATCCTGCCATTTTTCTACCTTAAACCATTTACATAAATTATCTATCGAATAATTTTTACATTTTTCAATTACATCTTCTTCTAATTTTTCAAATTCTTCATCTAAAAAACTGCCATATTTGAATTCATATCCAGTAATTAACTCAAAGTATCTTGAGAAATAAGATGTAAAATTCCTGACAAATTTTTTTCTATAGTTTTCCTCTATCTCTATTCCACTTTCTGTAACCCCTTCTTCCATTTCTTTACATTCTTTTTTTATTTTTTCCGCTATAGTCGCTCCAGATTTATTTTTTCCTTTTGTTTTTGACATTCTCTAACTCCTTTTTCTTTTTATTTTAGCACATACGTAGGCTTTAAAAACTATCAAAAAAAAAATTTTATCTCCCCTACACATTTATTGTGTAAGAGGTTCTATTATTAAAACTGCTTAAGTTCCTGCATCTTCTGTTCATGTATCTTTATCTATTACACACAAAAAAGACCTTGAAGCTCTGATTTCTCAAAGTTCAAGGTCTCATTTTATGTTTGGACACTTTCACGCTTTCGCATGAATTAAATTATATAAGTCTTCTCTATCCCAGTGTATTACTTCTGGTTGATAGCAGCCTGAGCAGCAGCTAAACGAGCGATTGGTACACGGAATGGTGAACAGGAAACGTAGTCTAAACCAATCTTATGGCAGAATTCTACAGAACTTGGGTCACCGCCGTGTTCTCCACAGATACCGATGTGTAATTTTGGATTTACAGGTTTACCTAATTTGATAGCTGTTTCCATTAATTTACCAACACCGATCTGATCTAATTTAGCAAATGGATCGTTTTCAAAGATTTTTGCATCATAGTAAGCTTCTAAGAACTTACCAGCATCATCACGAGAGAATCCATAAGTCATCTGTGTTAAGTCGTTTGTACCGAAGCAGAAGAAGTCAGCATCTTTAGCGATTTCATCAGCTGTTAATGCAGCTCTTGGAATTTCGATCATTGTACCAACTTCGTAGTGTAATTCAATACCAGCTGCTGCGATTTCAGCGTCAGCTGTTTCAACAACGAATTTCTTAACATAAGCTAATTCTTTTGTATCACCAACAAGTGGGATCATGATTTCTGGGCAAACGTTCCAGTCAGCATGAGCTTTCTGTACGTTGATTGCTGCACGGATAACAGCTTTTGTCTGCATCTTAGCAATTTCTGGATAAGTAACTGCAAGACGGCATCCACGATGTCCCATCATTGGGTTGAATTCATGTAAAGAATCAATGATTGCTTTGATCTGTTCAACTGTTTTTCCTTGAGTATCAGCAAGTTTCTTAATATCTTCCTCTGTTGTAGGAACGAATTCGTGTAACGGTGGATCTAAGAAACGGATTGTTACCGGATTACCTTCTAATGCTTCATATAAAGCTTCGAAGTCTCCCTGCTGTTCTGGAAGGATCTTCTCAAGAGCAGCTTCTCTTTCTTCTAATGTCTCAGAACAGATCATTTCACGGAATG
>ENA-OPRU01001102-OPRU01001102.1-human-gut-metagenome-genome-assembly--contig:-NODE-1102-length-13736-cov-1.982750_pt1 | contig 13736 bp, 13 predicted proteins | sample MGYA00241897_ERZ501888 | MGnify/ENA primary metagenome ERZ501888 (study PRJEB25962, sample SAMEA2042398) | human gut metagenome | biome: human gut; feature: human-associated habitat; material: faeces... | reverse complement strand
TACCCAATACCCCCTCAATCTGTTGGCGAAGTAATGCCTGCTCATATTCTTCCTGTGTGACTAAAACCGTATAGAAATGATGAAGTCCACTTTGCTTTTTATCAACATAGCCCTTTTCAGAAAGATGATACAAAATCGTACTTTTTGTACCTCTTGCTTGCGGAAATGCCTGATAGATTTCCTCACTACTGACACCTTCCGGATGTTTCCAAATAAATTTCATAAATTCAAACTCTGTAGCAGAAAGTTTTTTCTTTCCACCCAGATAATTTAAAGGTGCTTCAGCAGGTCTTGCCATAAATACCCCTCCTTTCTGTATATTTGTTAATATAATTATATTTATATAATACCATATATTTGTGTTTTTGTTAATACATAATCTGTTCATAATATTAAAAATCTTTGGACTGCATATTAATCCATTAATCTTATCTCTTTTGTGATTCCATACTTTTATAGTAATATGAAGACGAAAAAGGGGAGAAGCCTTTAGATAAGGAATCTCGATGTTTCAGCGGCAAAAGCTAATGTACTAATCATATATCAAACGTCTGCAAAACTGTTTTTATACTTTTACAAATGTCTTATTCCTCAAAAAAATTATTCCGTAAAAGTATACTTTTACGGAATAATTTTTTGGTGGATAGTGCTTCTTCTATAACCTATTTAATCATCCACACTGCCAGACCCATGCAGAAATTCATTCCTAGGGAAATTTTCAGTAGCCAATTTAATATACATTGAATTACCAGGAATAGTAAAGTTTGCCCCACCCTTCACATCATCTGCATATCCCCGGAAACTCCCTACAGCATTTCCGTCAGACATTACAGTCAGAATATAACTATAATTATCATTGGTGCCTGTAGACTGGCTCTTAGAATAATAAACGTCAGACTGGGAATCTACCCATACAGTACTATGAACATTCCAGTAAGCGCTTGGGGTAGTGCCACTTGTCTGGATATTGTAGTAGAAACTGCCTGTAGAGCTAATCCCCTCTATTATACCTGTATTGGGATATATTCTTGCTAAATCGGGTTCGGATTCAGAACTATTTGCTATTGTCCTGGCCATTATTCTATCCTGTTTTACCCCTTCTACCGCTTCTGCTTCACTATGGTAAATAGAACCATTTATCAGTTCACCATTTTCATAGTTACCATCCAAAAGATAATCATCCTCGGATAACGTCTCTGCATTTCCCCGTGTTTCAACCTCGTACTGAACGGCTGGAAGGCTATCCAACAGTGATACTTCCTCTGCCATTGAGCTAAAAGATAATGCTGAGGTTGTCGATAATACCAAAATTAATGCTAGAATTTTTTTTGATTTCATAATATTCCCCTTTCTTAATATGGTTCAAAATGACTTAACGTTAAGATTAACTCTATTATTCTACCAAAAAGGATATAATCAATATATACTTTTATATTTCCAATCAATTCTATATTTATTTTCTACAGATTATCCAATACTTATTTTCCCGCCAATTTTATTTGACCATTGGCAGCACCTCCTTTACTTTAACGCTAAAGTGTGTTTCATTAACCCTGTCCAAAAATGTGATGACACATATTATACTTTATGTAGAAATCATATAAAAAATTTCTTTCTTTTCACTTGAATGTGTAATATCGCAGGCGGAAGAAACAACATTTTATATTTTCAACTACTCTTCTGATTTAACCGTGGTATATTCGTGGTAAAATGAGTGTTTTTGTATACCTCAGAATATTTGAAAGTATAGTATTTATTCGGATAATCGGAAATCAGACATAAAATTTAATTGGAAAAAATACATATTCTATGCAACGGTATGCTGTTATTATAAATATTTCTTTCCCTTTTCATCCAATGGTTATAAACCATAAAAATGACCAAACAGATTGATTCAACTCCACCACTCCTCATTAGGAACTGTATCATTCCAAAAACCTTCTACATACCAACCATTTGCCAAGTTCTTTTTTAAGTACACATATTTTTCATTTATACCTTGAAGCAAACCGCTATTTGGTGATGAATCAGAGGATATGATATACACTTTAAAACACGCTTTATCATTCGTGGTCTTTATTTCGTTACCACTTGCAGTTAATTGCAGAGCATTCCACTCTTTTTGTAATTCTTCCGAATATTCTATACCTTCAGATAATGCACAAATACCGGCATATTCACCATAATTTATCATAGTACAATAAGAGAATGCCAACGATGAGGCCGACTCCGCCCCCTCATTTACGAATTGTTCATAAAAAAAATCGTCTTGTCTTGAAAGCTCCGGCATAGTACAATTCTTGTCGCTGAATAATACCCACTCCTTGCCGCCTCTAATATATGATATTCCTGTAATTTTTTCATTTCTAACATTCAATATGCCATAACTCCCGTCAGTAAATAAAACTGATTTTTTACTACAACGATACGGCTTTACAGATAGTTGCTCAGGTGGGATGTCTTTTGTTAAAACAAAGTCTTCAAATATGTCTTTTTCAGAAATATCATTTGTTAAGTTTAAGTTTCTGGATATACGGTCATATTCATATGGAAGCTCAGAGGATGTAGACCATATCCATATAGTGTCAGCATTTGGACTGACTGATATCCTACAGGAAGAATCATTACTAAAATCATATCCTAATGCCTGTAAGTCAATACTATCCTCTATTTCACCAGTGGTCAGATTATAAATAAATAACCCAAAATAATCATGCATTATAATAATGTTGTCATCCGCAAAGTCTAAAACCGGCATATCGGTTGCAATCTTTGTATTTACAGACCACTTGGCAGGAGTGGCCTGCATATTAAAATTTGGCGGTGATTCTGATGTATGTACCTCAGTTTTTCCCGTACTATTTATTGCTGCCGCTATTTGCTCCTGTTTAAGTTTTCCAGAGTTTGAACATCCAACAACAATCGTACTGAAAGCCAATGGTATAATTGTAATAGTTACAAATCTTGGCATTTTTGTAATAAACAATCAAATCTCCTCCTTGTATTAAGCTCCATAAATAATGATATAAATATAATATATTTAAATAATATAATTATATTTATATAATACCACATATTTTGCTATTGTCAATATTTAACCATTTATCAGCTTTGACTTATTTAACAATCTTCCAATTCTCCCCATTCTTCTCTAGCACAAGGTCAAACTGTGATATCTGTGTTGTCATAGTCTGATTATCCAGATATTTCACCGCAAGAGAAGCTGTCACCTGATTCCCTTTTCGGTTGTAAACCGGATTCACTAGTTCCGAGAAAATATACTCTTTTCCCACAGGTTTTAATACGCCCTCATTCACATAATAGGTCAGCTCCTTTGCGGTTGCCGTAGGGTACAGCTTGAAAAAGGTAGTGAGAAATTCGTTGATTTCCTCCGTAGTGATGGAATCCACCGTACCGTCACTTTGTACTGCTTTTGGAGTGTAGCCGGATTTTACGGGAACGCTGGTGATGGTAGGATTCTGAACAATCGTCAGGTTTCCAGAGCCATCCACATAGACTGTCACCTGATAAGCGGAACGGACGGTTTTACTGGATTCCCCCTCTGTGATACGCTGTTCTACCGTATAGGTCACTTGATAATGCTGCTCCTTTTCTTCTATGATTTCCCATATCTGAAAGTCAGTCAAGGCAGACGATACGGGGATGTCCTTTCGGACGGTATCTACATTCAGGGCTTGCAGTTCTCCGGTGAGATACCCTTTTAAAGCATTTGTCCGGTTATCAATGGAAGCGGCGGACTGTTCCCATGAATAGTAGATTTCTGCGAAATTCTCCACAAAGTTTTCTATCTTGTGGGTGTCGAGGATTTGTTCCTCAATCACTTTCGTTTCATGGACAGTGTGAATGTCTATCGCCGTGAAATTCTTATAGACGGCAAACAGGAAACTCACCGCCAGAAGCACCCACAGGGCAATCACGGTTTTTTTGTGGGTATTGACTTTGTAAACTTTCAGCTTCTTTTCTTTCTGCTTTTTCTGGTTTTCCTCTTTTCTAATCTGAATCATATCGGTTCATCCTTTCTTATTGTTTGATTCGTCCGGCTCCGGCAAGGTGCTGTTGCCAGTAGGAGCCTGTCAGGTCTGCGTAACCAATGGGATTTCCGGCATGGTACATCCGGTTATTTCCCACATATAGCCCCACATGGGTGATATAGGTTCCGGCATTGTAGGTGGAATGGAAAAAGACCAAATCCCCTGCTTTTGCTTCGGACAGGGGGATGTGCTGCGTCACATTGTACTGTTCCTGTGCTGTCCGTGGCAGGGCGATTCCTGCCTTGCCATAGCACCACTGCACCAGTCCCGAACAGTCAAAGGAAGTGGAGGGGGAATCACCCCCGTACACATACGTCCAGCCCTCATACTTTAAGGCTTCCTCCATGATAGCCTGTACCGTTTCATCATCAAACTGTGCCACGGTCAGGTACTGCGATACCAAGAGGACATAGAACATATTTCCGTAGGAATACCGCCAGCCCCCGTTTTTCTCTACGGCAACAGGGTTGGTGTAGGTGACTTTCTTTCCGCCGGATTTTTCCCTTGCGAAGCTCTCTGCCAGTTCAAAGGTGTACTTTTTTCCGTGTCCTGCCACATAGTCTAGGAAGCCGCCACCGTAATTGTAGGACTGAATCACACTGTTTAAGTCACAGCCCTTTGTTTCTGCCGCTGCGAGCAGTTCCGAGAAATACTTGCAGCCTTGTTTGATGGATTCCTCTGTGCTAAGAGAGTTCGGGGGAAGCCCCAGAGATTCCGAGGACTGCATAACGTCTTCCAGTGTGCCGCCGGATTCCACCTGAATGATGGCGAGCAGCACATTTAAGTATTCCTCTATGCCATATTCCCTTGCATACTTTTCCAGCATAGGTTTATGAGCGAGGACTTCCTGTGACACGCTCATACCCCCATAGATAAGGTTTCCGCCGCTTCCTCCGTCTTCCTCATCCGAGAAGACAATCACCACCAAAAGGAGCAGGGAGAACATCATCACGAACACGCCGGAACAGGCAAAGAAAAGGTGTCTTAACTTCATGGTTTCTCCCCTTTCTTCTGTTTGGCAGCCGCTGTTACCGTTTTTGTCCACTCCTTTCTGGCGGTGGTACGCCGGATGGTAAAGTTTGATTCTTTTACCGCAGGGGTAATCCGTTTTCTTTCCAGTATCACAGGAGCCGTGTCGTTCTGGACAGGTCTTGCCGGACGGGGAGCAGTCGGTGTGACAGTTGGAGCCGTCTTTTGTCTTTCCTCTGGTTTGTCTGGGAAAGCCGGAGGGACTATCTGTCGTTCTGTCCTTACAGGCGGTGTCTGTTCACGGTGGATGGAAGCTGATTTTACCACCGGAACCGAAGCCCGTTCTGCCACAGCCCCCTCATAAGAAACCTGTCCCCATTCCCTGATGGATGGGGAAACTGGCTGCATGGCTGGTTTTCCTGTATGAGCGGTATCTGCATGATGTCGGAAATTTTCTGGCTGCTTTGCAGTAACAGGGCGTTCATGGACAGGAGCCGCCCCTTTGGATGTTTCGGAAGCTCTCTGTTGCGGTTGTTTTGCCTGTTCCAGTTCTGCCCTGCGTTCTGCAATCGTCTGTCTGCGGCTTTCTGCCTGTGCATTTCGTTGTTCCGCTCTGGCAGTTCGGGTCTGGGTCACGCTGGAAGTAAAATCCCGTACTCCCTCTGATACCTGTGTTTTCCCGTGGTAAAGGGCGTACTTTGCATTGACGGGCAAATCCTTTGCCTGCTCCCGAAGCTGTCCGGCAGTATCACTTATCTTATCTTTGGTATCTGCCACTGCACCCACCGCAGAGCCAGTCCGTTGCCATGCAGATTCCTTTTCCAGTGCTGTCTGTCCGTCTGGTCTGCTGTGGTCTGCCTGTGTCCGTTTGGAGGAACCGGAGTTGGAAGCATTTCTCTGGTCTGAGCCAGCCTGTTTCCCTGCGTGTAGGCAGCCGTTCCAGCCCCAAGAGCTGCCACAGAACGTCCTAACTTATGCTGTAAACGGTGCATATGGGCGTGCATGAGCATACGGGGTCTTCGCATGATACGGCTTCCCATGCTTTGGGAATCACCGCTCTGTAAGGAGAACATCCCCATCAAATCCCCCAGCTTGAAATAAATTCCGGCAAAGGTCACTATCTGCAAGAACGCCGTCAGGAAGAACGGGTATTCCCCAGACAGGTTGTAGAGCATGGTGGAAATACTGAACGCTACCGTGATAATCAGGGTGATTCCGGCTCTGGTAAGGATGGTATTGAACAGTTTCGTGATGGCACGTTTTGACATCCCCTCAAAAGAGGGAACCATGCTAAGGAGAAAGCTCACAGGCAGGAACATGGCGTAGATGATAAAAAGCACCTGTGAAAAAATCATTATCCCCGTGAGCAGGAATACAAAAACGGAGATACCGATATTGAACATGAACAGGAAGAAGACGGTTCCCAAGCGGTTGATGGTCTTTGTGATGGTAAGGTTGGTATTTTCCCTGTCTTCGATTTCCTCCACCACGATTTCTTCCCTGTCCTGCCCGTTGTTTTCGTCTGGACTGGTTGAGAGCAGGTGTTCCACACGGTCAGCCCCAATACTTTCCACATCCGAGTTGCCGTATTGCAGCAGGAGCCACGGCTGTTTGACCTGAATGGAAAACAGGCTGTCCCGTATCAAATCCACGCTGTCTTTTCCCTGGCTTTCCGAGTTTGGCAGCACAATCTTTGTGCCAAGGGTCAGGCTGGCATTGCTGATGTCTGCGGAAAATTCATTGATTTTCCCGATATAATCAGGAGCATAGGCGATAAAGGCAGCGGACAGCACGAACACCACCACGAAATTCACAACGGCATGGATGGCTTTTGTGGTTTCCCGTTTGATAAGCCCTGTGTAGGCAACGTAAATCCCCACCACCAGAATGAGAATCAGCAGGAACCCGATATAAAATCCCTCCGAGGATAAGCCGCCTGTGGTAACGCCTGCAAGGGTCTGCATATTTTTCCCAATGGAATCCGCCGTAGAGGAAATGAAGTCCAGCGAGTAGGCTTCCTGAATCAGATACCCCGTGGCGTTGGAAAGGTACAGGCTGATGGTCCAGATAAAATTTGTAATGGCATACAGCCCGTACATCACCTGTTTTCCGATACCGTCCAGCCAGTTCCACGGGAGCCAGTCCCATCCGCTGTCCACATAAAAATCAAGCTGGTAGTTGTCCAGAGGATATTTGCTGTATTCGTTGGCAGCATCCACCGTATCATCCACCAGTCCGGCAGCGTGGGCGGCTGTGCCGAAAACTGCCAGCAGTAGGAGGATGAGCAGGAGTGCCAGCAGCACTTTTCCTGCTATACTCCCGATTTTTTTTAAAGAGTTTTGTCCCTTTATCCGGCAAGGGACAAGGGCTGTCCCCTGCTGGATGGGCTTTCTTATCTTCATTCCTCCACCTCTTTTCTTACGGGCGGTCTGGTGTCAAAGGCATGGAACAGGTCTTCAAAGATAGGGTGGAACTGTATCACTCCTACACGCCCGTACAAATCACTGATAAGGCACTGTCCGTTTTCTAAGTCACGGAGCCGTTTCTGGTTGTTTTCATCTTCGGAATCCACCCCGAAAAAGGTGAGGGTCTTCTTGATTTCGTTGATGTCCGTGGAACGGAACGCAAACTTCAAGCCCAGATTGTTTTTCAGTTTTTCATCCAGCAAATCGTCCGTGTTCTGAGTGACAAAATAAACGCCTGCGTTCATAGCACGTCCGGCACGAACCAGCTTCATGGAGAGGGTCTTGCCCTGTGCCACCTGTAAGAAGCTCCATGCTTCATCCAAATCCACAATCTTAAACACGCTGCGGTCGGTATGGATGAAGTCGAGGGCAAAGGTACTGATTACAATGAGCATTGCCACGGAAAGCAGCTCCATTGTGGTGTATTCTTCAAACGAGGTTTCCTTATCCGGCAGCACCAAATCCGCCACCTGAATGATGTTGAGCTGCTTTTCAAGGCTGATGGACTGTGTGACGTCCCCATCCGAAAAGAGCAGGTGTGCAAAGTCATAGTCTGTAAAGGATTCGATATGGTCTGCTATGCTGGTGCTGATGGTGGTTCCCTCCGCCCGTAGTTCCTCAATCACCTTTAAAAGCCCCCGCTCCTCACTGTTTGTTACCGCACGGATGGCTTTCCGAAGAACAGGGAATTTCTCCCCGTCACGGCTGGAAATGCCGGTTAAAAAGGTCAGGATGTCGATTGCCAGTGATTCAGAATCTTTTGGGTTCTCCATAATCACATACGGGTCAAGTAAGCCCCTGTTCTGTTCCTCCGAAGTCAGGTTTACGATATTGATTTCATGGGCGATTTCCGGCAGGGTTTCTTTCCAGCGTCCCCGTTCCGCTTTCGGGTCAACAATGAGTGCCTGTGCCCCAAACAACACGCAGTAGTAGACAATCATGTTGTTGCTGAATGATTTTCCACCGCCGAGGGAGCCGACAAAAGCGGCAGCAAGGGCGTTGGTGACAGAGCCTTTCACCCCCTGACTGGCAAGGGCAGGCTTTAAGTACACGTTTCTTCCTGTATCAAGGCTGTACCCGATATAAATACCCTCCGTTTCTCCTAACATCTGGGTTGCCCCGAAGCCAAGACCCGCGAGGAAGTCACTGGTGACATACTGGATGTAATCGTTCATATACCGTTTGCTGGCAGGGAGAAATTCCCCATGCAGCCCCAGCATATCCCCAAAGGGGCGAACCAGTTTCACGTTCAAATCGTCATAAAAATCTTTCACCTCATTGCAGCGGCGTTTCAGTTCTTCCAAGTCGGGAGCCGTCACACGAACCACATAGGACAGCTTATACATGGATTCCTTGCTCTGGTCTAAGGTGGATTCCAGCTCATTTACGCTGTCTAAAGCGTCCACCACATTTGTGCTGGTTTCACTGTCATTCTGCCATGCGTGGTTGTCCAAATCTTTCAGCTCTTTTTTCTTGTTCCGCACCGTGGAGAGGGCTTTCCGGTTTGTCACAATCTCCACATTCATAGAGGTATCAATGGGAAAGGTGAATTGCTGCTGCTGATAGTAAAAGATTTCCGAGGATGGAAAGTCCAGCTCCCCTACAATGCTGTTGATGGTGAAGTAGGCAGCATAAACTGTCCCGTCTTCCTGTTCGATTTTCAGATACCGCTGGTTTTCCTCTATCAGACAACGGGTGGGTTTGATGAGGTCATAGTATTTCACCAGCGTTTCCTCTTGAAATCGCTTCTTCGGCAGGTAATACTCATAATCTTCGTAGGCGGTTCCGGTCTGCCCGTATAAATGCTCAATCAGGTAGCCAAAATCGTCTTTATCAAGCCGCCGGACTTTGAAGCGGCGTGAGATTTTATTTTCCAGCAGTTTTTCCATCTTCTGAAACCGCCAGATTTCTTCATTGCTCATGGAAACAAAATCCCCCATGAGCTTGTGGTTGACTTCATGGAGGAAATCCGAAACAGCGGTCTTTGCTTCCCTGCGGAACTGTTTCATGGTGACTTCCTGCTCATTGACAAGCAGCTTAAAGCCGATAAAAAAGCGGTAGTCCACCTGATTTTCCCCTATCATGGAAATCAGGGCTTCGGTCTGTGCGTCAATCTTTGCACAGGCAACATCCTTTAGCTTACCTGTCACTTCCTGTTTGGAGCGTTCCTGTGCCGCCCGTATGCTGGATTCGGTGCTGATTTGCAGGGTGTGAATCTTCCCGTCCCTGTTTTGGGCGATAAGCTGCCGGAAGGAATCGTGTACCTGATATTTCTGTTCGGGGCTTAAAAAGGAATAGTTGTAGGGAAGCAGCTCATAGTAAGCGAAGCACTCCCCGTCATGGTTGAACACAAGGTTATTTTCGATATATTTAATCGGATATGCCATAAATATCACTCCTTACTGCCGTGATGGGCTGTGCCGGATATTCCTTTTCCAGCTTCACGGGCTTTCCTGCATAGGTCAGTTTCGGGCGTACCAGATATGCCAGTACGGATTTCAGGAAGCCATAAGGCTTTTTCCCGTCAAAGGTCTTCTGGCACATGAACCAAGTGAGGGCAAAGGGTACGCCGAAGTATTTCAAAAATGCCCCGTCAATGAACGAAAGGGGAGGGAGGTTCCCCAAGAGCATAACTGCAAACACCGACACCACGAACCACGCCATCTGTGTGAATGTGATGGGGAATGGCAGCTTAAAATCATTGATGGAATAGAGTACCTTTTCCACCGACCAGATACTGGTATAGCTTCGTATTTTCTTCATGTTGTCTGTCCTTTCTAAAAGATGGGGCAGCAAAAGCCGCCCCTGAATAAAAAATCCGCCTGCATTTCCCAAAGGAGATACAGACGGGTTTACCGTAAGATTTCATATACGCCGTGGTTCGTGACAACAAAGGTTCCCTCCAATTCCATGTCACGCCCATAGGCTTCATAGTCGATATAGTTTTGTAAGTGTGCCGGAAGTTCCCCAAGCTGTCCGCTTTCTTCCAGATAGTAGCGAGCCACATCCGCCATATCGTCACAGCCGGAATGGCAGATAATATCGTCTTCATGCTCACAGAGTTCTTCGATACTGCCAAAGTAGGATTGCAGCTCTGATAGTTCCTCCTGAATGTACTCTGGTAAGTCCTCCACCATTTCACACAGGCGGTTGACTTCCTCAATGGGGGTATATTCGTCAATCTCAAAAGGCAGCTCATAATCATGGATGGCGTATTCCTCATATTCATCATTCAAACCGATACGTTCCTTGACTTCCTCAAAGTCCACAGGCGGCGTGAACCATGCCCCGACCAGTTCGCCCTCATTGTATTTTCCTAAGTTGGCAATGTAAATCCGCATTTCCTCCAAGTTCTTCCACCTCCTTTTAGCGGTAATAAAAGATACCATTGTCCGTAAACAGGTAGTTTTCGCTGGTTTCCAGTTCCCGACCAATGGCAGCGTAGTCGATATGGTTCAACAGGTCTGGATGTACTTCTCCAAATAGCTGTACCTCCTGCACCAGATAACGGGCGAGGGATTCCCCGTCCTGCACTGGATAGCAGCGTATGTGGTCTTTGTTGTCGATAAATTCCGTAAAGCTATGGAACCACCGCTTTTGTATCACATCCATTTCATAATAGAGGGGCGTTCCCTGCATTTCCTGTACCATCCGGCAAAGGGGTTGATTTCCCAGAGCCTTGTGTTGCCTTCCAATGGAAAGGGCAGCTCATAGTCTTCAATTTCGATTTCTTCCTCACTCTGAACCCCAAGACGTTCCCTGACTTCCTCAAAATCCACGGGACAGGAAAACCAAGCCCCCGGATATTCCTCAAAATCATCATGGTAAAACCGAGTGGTGTTCAGGATGTAGATTCTCATTTCCTCAATCAGTATCACGTCCTTTCTTAGAACAAAAAATGGCAACTAACTTTGTTTGTCAGTTGCCATTTTTCTAATAAAATATTCGCTTTAATTCTTCATCACTATTGATTTTTTTAATTACCCAAGGTTGTAAAAAATAATTGATTTGTGGGTCTAACATACTTACTAAATGAGTTTGTCCGGCAGGGGTTAATATTTGTAAATGTTGAAGTTCTATTACTAATCCATTGTTCATGGGTAATGGCAGGGTGTGAGTTGGTTCACGTAAAAACTCCCGAATGATTGTCACCTGTTCTGGTGTCATATTTTTCAAATATTTAATCTGAGCAGTTCCTAATCTCTTAGAAGCATACTTGTCATAAAAGAAATGAAAAATTTTAGATAGTAATAAAACGATTAGTAAAGCTGTGGAAATCACAAAAACAATGCCTATTGTAAAACCATATTTTTCTCGAAAATTTATAATATAAAACTTTTGGGCTAACTTTTGAGGCAATAATAATAATGTACCACTGGCAATAGATAAAGCTCCTAAAATGTTCGGCGGTAATTTCAAAAAATCAATAAAATCCTTCATGTATTTCCTCCACTTTCAATTATTATCAAAGAAATTATACCACCATTCTTAGTTTATCTCAATTATCATACACTATCATATTACATCTTCTTTCTTTTGGGGAGTTACGCTCCCCAAGCCCCTAATGGACTTCCGCCATGAAGCAATCAGAGCTTGCTCCATAACGGAAGTGTAACGTAGGTTTCCTATGCACCGATAATCTTATTGAACAGTTCCAGTAAGATGTCCTTTACACCGTCCGCATTGAAGACCAGACCGACCGCTACAAGGGACACCACCAGAAAACCGATAAGTTTGGAAAATTCCCTTTTAAATCCAAGGTATAGTCCAATCACCACGATTGCCAGCAGCACAAGGGACTGGGCGTTGGATAAAAACCAGTTGTAAAGATTCTGTCCGAAATTCATAAAAGCTCCTTTCTTTCCTGTAAGAGTTCTTAGGTTCTAAAATTGCCGCCGTTAAAGCACCACCTCCTTTGCAGCGGCGGCTTGCTGCTTCAGGATTTTTTCGTGCTTTTCCGTCATTTTTGCATGGGTGATGATGTCATGGACAATCTGGGTGTGGTTCATTTTATCCAGACGGAGAGCCAGCTTTAACGTGGGGGCTACCTGATGGGAGAGCCAGTGCAGGGTGCGTTCAAAGGAATAGGGTTCCGGTTTGGTTGTCAGTTTCAGGCTTCCCCTGTGTTCCCCGATAAACCACTCCCATTCCTCACTGATACGCCAGTCAGAACGGGGCTTCGTATCGTCCCTGTCCACGAACCGGACATAGCGGTTGATGATTTGAAAGGCTGTCCGTTCTGGATTGTCATGTTCTAACAGGTCACGGATGGCGTAAAAGGCACGCTCGTTTTTCAGCCGGATTTCAAAGCGGTTCTTTACCTCTGCATCCTCAATGGGAATATCCTGTTTCTTGTACTGCTCATAGTCCTTTTCGTAAATGCAGAAGTACACCTCACTTTGGAGGGAGCCTATATACAGGGTGTTCCCCATACATTCTTTTTCCTCACGCCGTACCAGTTCGCCGCTGCGGTAGCTTTTGAAGCTGCGGAAGACCGAGATACATTCCTCATTCCGGCACTTCTCTGTCAGATGGGGAATGTTCAGGATTCCCGTTTTGTCATTGATGGCGAGGTCAAGCCGCTTCATTACGCCGTCCTCCATGAGAACGTCCATGAAAAACTCATACCAGCTCCGTTCCTGTGCCAGAAGATAGCTTTCAAACTGGCGGCAGCCACGCCCTTTCAGTTCCAGCAGCACCCCTTTTTCCAGTTCCGGCGATACCAGAACGAAAATATCACCCAGATAGTAATGCTCCGTGTAAGAGTAGAATCCGTAGTCTTCATGGATAAAGTAAGATAGCTTTAGCCGCAGCACGTCTTCCACGATATGCTTCACATCCGTAGTGGGAAAACGAATCCGCACATAGTCAAAGAGCATTTCAAGGGGAGCGTCTGGATTGAAGCGTTCCAGAGCTTCTGTGATGGCTTCCTGCAATGCTTCGGATGGGTGAGCCTTGCCCGTTTCAATGCCGCTCAGGTACGGACGGGTGATTCCGGCAGCTAAGGCAAGTTTCTGTTGTGAGATACCATAAATTTCCCGTTTCTCTTTGATGTCCCGTACCCATGTTTCTTCATTCAGTGAAAATCCCTCCTGTCTAAAAAAGCGTATGTCAACTTTCAGAGCCTTGTTGACACACGCCGGATATGGGAAAATCCCTTGTGTACCGTGGGATTCTGCCCTGTTGTTTGGTTGTTGCCTGTCGATTTGTACCCCTCTGTTAGATACGAGGGGTTTATGCTGGCGTGCCT
>ENA-OPRU01001100-OPRU01001100.1-human-gut-metagenome-genome-assembly--contig:-NODE-1100-length-13742-cov-2.245050_pt1 | contig 13742 bp, 12 predicted proteins | sample MGYA00241897_ERZ501888 | MGnify/ENA primary metagenome ERZ501888 (study PRJEB25962, sample SAMEA2042398) | human gut metagenome | biome: human gut; feature: human-associated habitat; material: faeces... | reverse complement strand
AGAAAGTTTAATTAAGTTTCTAGCCATATCTAAAATCTTAACCGGTTTTCCCATATCTAAAACAAAGATTTCTCCTCCTTTAGCATAGGCACCTGCTTGTAAGACAAGAGAGACAGCTTCAGGTATTGTCATAAAGTATCTGATGATATCTGGATGTGTAATGGTAATTGGTCCACCTTCTTTAATTTGTTTTTTAAATAAAGGAATAACGGATCCATTAGAACCTAATACGTTTCCAAAACGTACAGCAACAAATTCTGTTTTTGAAATCTTGTTATAAGATTGTACAACCATTTCACATAATCGTTTTGAAGCACCCATAATATTTGTCGGATTAACTGCTTTATCTGTAGATATCAAGATAAATTTCTTAACACCATATGTATGACTTGCTTTTACGACATTGTATGTACCAAAAACATTGTTTTTAATCGCTTCATGTGGCGCATCTTCCATTAATGGTACGTGCTTATGAGCTGCTGCATGATAAACAATATCTGGATGGTAATAAGCAAATAAATCATTGATCTTATTTTGATCTCTAACAGAAGCAATCATTGTTTCTAAATTTAATTTAGGATATTTACGTTGTAATTCTAATTGAATATCATAAGCATTATTTTCATAAATATCTACAATAATTAATTGTTTAGGATGACTCTTAGCAATTTGTCGACATAACTCACTACCAATAGATCCTCCACCACCAGTAACCATGACAACTTTATCTTGAACATATCCCATAATTTCTTCTAAGTTTACTTTAATAGGATCTCTTCCAAGTAAATCTTGAACTTCAACATCTTTTAGTTTTTCTAAAGTAATTTCATCATTTAAGAATTGATAAATACCAGGTAATTTTTTTAATTTACATTTAGTTTCTTTACAAATATTTAAAATTTCAGAAACTTCTTTATCATCAATAGAAGGTAAAGCAATATAAATTTCATCTACATGATATTTTTCAGCTTGTTGCAAGATTTCATTTTTTCCTCCAACAACAGGTACATTATGGATTCTTCTTCCTTTTTTAGATAAATCATCATCAATAAAACATACCACTTCTTTATTGATTTTTGGTGTAACTAATGTTTCTCTTAAAATCTTTTCGCCAGCTGAACCAGCACCAATAATCATGACACGACTTTCTATATGTTCTCCTCTACCTAATAAATGGTGTCTAGTAGCATATAATCTTAAAAAACGATATCCAAATCTAGCTCCACCAACAAGCATAAGCAAGATAAGTAAATAAAGGAACACCGTACTAATAGGTGGTGTCACCGGACAAATCGTACATAAAATACAATAAAAAATCGTACTTAAAACTGATGCTATAATAACATTTAATAATTCATTGACAGAAGCATATCTCCATAAACTGTCATATAATCTTAATAAGACAAAAAAGATTAAGCTACTTACAATTAAACCACTTAATAAATAATAAGAATATCGTAAAAAGCTTAATTCTATATGACCATTATAAGCAATAATAGATGATAAAAAGAAAGCAATAATGACACTTAAAATATCAAAAGCAACTAAGCAAGTTTTTTCTTATTAAAATCTGACTTCTTTTTTTTGTCATAAAATTTCCTCCCTTAATTTTTGACATTTTTATTTTCGCTTTCTAAGCAGAATAATAAAACATTAACTATAGTCATTATAATGTCCAAAATAAAAATAACAATAATTATTTTGTTCTTTTTACTAAACGACATTATTTGACACTCAACGACACTATCATTCATTTTTTTGTATTCAAATACTACCATATCAATATTCTTAATACAATTCATTTCTATTGATTTTTCAAACTAATTGATAGATAATATCAATTAGTATTGGAGGAGATTTCATGTCTTTTATTGATATACATGGTCATTATGCTTGGAATATTGATGATGGTATGCCATCTTATGAAGATGCAAGAAAAGCTTTAGAGCTTGCTAGAGAAAATAGAATAAGTGCAATCGTTGCTACACCACATGTAACTCCTGGTGTTCATACTAAAGATGATATTCATGATTTTATTCAAAGAATTGATGATTTAAGAATGCTAGCAACTGAATATAATATTGATATATTAGATGGCTGTGAATTACTTCTTAATCATGATTATCAAAAAGCTCTAGATCAAAATCTTTTTATTCCTATCGAAAACACACAATATGTTTTAGTAGAATTTGATGTACGAAAAGAAATAGGAAATGAACAAGAAGTAGAAGAAAGATTATATGATGTACAATTTAAAGGTTATACTCCTATTATTGCTCATGTTGAAAGATATTTTAAAAATGGACTAGATATTGAAAGAGTAAATGGTTTTATTGAAAGTGGTTGTATTATTCAAGTAAATGCTTCAAGCTTTTTAGGATATCATGGTAAACAAGCTAAAAAAATAGCTTTTCAACTATTAGATGAAGGCTTGATCCATGTAATTGCTACAGATACGCATCGAGCTACTGGTTCTCGAAAACCTTGTTTAAATAAAATATTTTATTTACTTGAAAAAAATATAATTATCATGCTATTCATACTTTAATGTCAGAAAATCCTTTACATATTTTAAAAAATGAATGGTTAGAACCGGTCTATGCAAGAGAATCATTTTTTAAAAAATTAGCTAAAAAACTTAAATCTAAATAATTCAAAAGGAGTCAACAAAGACTCCTTTTATTTATTCCTATAAAAACTTAAAAAGTAAGCGTCAATTTATAAGCATAGAATAAAAGAAGTTTAACAACTTTTATTGTTTAAACTTCTTTTGTAATTTATTAAAATACTTTTTTCTTTTTTAAGATAATAATTGCTAGTAATGATACCAAACATCCGATTGTAAGTAATTCAACTGGTGTTTGATCACCTGTTTTTGTACTCTTTTGAGTTGTATTTTTGACAACAGTCGTCGTAACATTATTTGTTTTATTGTTTGCATCATCTTTTTTATCAGTCGTTGGTTTTTGATTTGTATTGTCGTCTTTAGAATTATCTACTGTAAATGTTGTTTCAACATTTCCTAATGTAGAAGTAATTTTAATAGTATATTCTCCATTATCTAATGTTTTTAAATATTCTTCACTTAAAATAATGTTTACTTTGTTAGAAACATTTTCAATTGTATAGTATTTTGTATCTAATTCTTTACCATTAACAAATACTTTTAAAACATTTTCTTTAGAAACATTCATTGTAATTTTCAATGGTTTTGAATCTTTAACATCATATTTACTATTTTCACCAGCAATAATTTGTGCTCTTTCTTGAACATTAATTAAAGCTGTTCCAACTTTACCATCAATTTCTGAATATTTAACACTTACTTCTTTTGTATCTTTTGTGATTTTTTCTTTTGGATTTTCAAATACCCAACCTTCAGGTAATTTAATTGTATCTAATGTATCACCAACGAAACCATTTAATTCTAATCCAGATTTTTCTAAATCTTTTTCGAAAACTCTTTCTTCAACTGTAAGTAAAACTTCTCTTCTTGTTCTTGCCTTTGTTGTATTTCCTTTTTCATATACTGTGTAATATAAATTATATGTTCCTGGTTTTAATGATTTTAAGGCTTCTTGATCATCTTTACCTGTACATAATAGTGATACATGTGTATTTCCACCAACATTTGTGAACATTGGTTCATCATTAATAGAGTAATCAACTACAGTTCCTTCATCAACAGTAATACCTGCTAATAAATCTGGCATGTCTCCTTCTGTCATCGTAACATCTTTTTCACCACTAATTTTATAAGCATTTGCATAGAAAGTATCCGCATCTTTTTGTTGTTGTTCATTTCTAGCATAGCGAACATAATCTACTTCAAATTTTGTTCCTGCTAAGTTTTCACCTGCAGCACCAGGCCAAGCTCCACCTAAAGCCAAATTAAATTCAATATATTGCGGTCTATCGATACATTCTAAAGCTCTTTGATCATCACTATAATCAACTGTTCTTACAATTTGATCATCTACATACCATTCAATTTTTCCTTTTGACCAATTGATTCCAAAAACATGATAATCATCATTAAAGATACCACTTGGTAATGTATAACAAGTACCATGTCCAGCATACTTTCCATCATCTTCACCATTAGTACCATAATGAAGTGTTTGATAAACTTGTTTATTACCATTAACCCCACCAGCAGTTCCATTACCAATTAATTCCATGATATCTATTTCACCACTATCGGGCCATCCAATACCTTGAGCAATGTTACCATCTAAATGAAAATCAGAACCTAAGGTCCAAAACGCTGGGAATACTGCTTGTCCCTTAGGTAATTTAGCTTTCATTTCAATTCTTCCATATAAGAATTCTTGTTTACCATGAGTTCTTACACTTCCTGAATCATAGATAACTTTTCTCGTAGTATCTCCTTGTGTTACATCATATTGATCTTCTGTTTTTCTATTTGTTGCTTTAATAACTAAATTTCCATCTTCAAGATAAACATTATCTTTGCTATTTGTATAATGTTGTTGTTCTAAACCTCTTATATGACCTAATTCATAACCCCAATTCTTTTTATCTAATTCACTTTCATTAAATTCATCAGCCCATACAAGATTATAATTTTCATCTTCATTTGTCACTTCTGTTAAAGAAACATTATCAACAAATACTTTTCCTTTGTATGTAGCATCACTTGTTGATTCAGTCCATTTCATAAAACAAACTGTTAAATCAGTAGAATTTTTACCATTAAAAATACTTTCTTGGTCTCCTGTATCGATATCTAATTCAATATCTTGATATTGTCCTTTATTTTCTTCTGTACATTTTACTGTAATTTCATTGTTATTTACAAGATATTGTGCATTCTTTTTTAAGTTGACAAACATTGTTTGTCCTACTTCTGTTAATTGCACTTTTGCCTTTAGTTTATATTTTGTATTTTTCTTTAAATTAACTGTTTGATAAATATTAGCATTTCCATTATTTTCTGGTAAAAAACCACACCAGCTTCCTTCATATGAACATCCTGGCCATTTTGTAAATCTTGCATTTGTGACTTGCCATGATGTACGACTATTTATTTCATAGCCAGATGAAGGATTTGTTCCATTTTCAAAAGAACCATTTTTAATAAGTTCTCGATCTAATTCAATTAAATCTTGTTTACCATTAGGTAAAACAGTAAGTATAACTGCTCTTCTTGTTGATGGTTTTGTAGAATCAGTACTACTTCTAGCTGTATAGTATAAGTTATATTTACCCGGTTTTAATTTCTTTAAACTTTGTTTATCATTTTTACCTGAACAAACTAAATCAACAGAAGTAAGTCCACCTTTTGATTTAAATGAATATTCATTATCAATTGAATAATCTAAAATACTATCCTGATCAGAAGTCACACCTTCTAATAAATTAGGTGTTTCACCTTCTGTCATTGTCACATCATGTTCACCATTGATTTTGATTGCATTTTCATAGTATTCCTTAGAATCTGCTTTTTGTTGAGCATTTTGACCATAATAAACATAATCAATTTCATATTTTTGCCCTGCAAGATTATCTCCAGCATCTCCAGCCCAGTTTCCACCAGTTGCTAGATTCATTTGAATATATTGTGGTCTGTTAAAACATCTTTTATATTCTTCATTATTGCTATAATCAATAGATCCTACAATTTTATTATCAACATAAAATTCCATTTTATTTTTAGACCAATTAAGACCAAAAATATGATAATCATCATTAAAGATTCCTTCTGGTAATGTATATGTTGAAATAGATGTTGAATGATCTACATCTGCAGCTGAACCAGCATGTAAAGTTTGATAAACTTTCTTATTGCTTTTTCCATTTAAGTCTTCATTTTCTGCACCAATCATTTCCATGATATCGATTTCACCGCAAACTGGCCACGAAGCACCTTGTTCACTGCTAATTCTACCATCTAACGTAAAATCTGAACCTAATGTCCAAAAAGCAGGGAAAGCACCTTTTCCTTTAGGAAGTTTTGCTTTCATTTCAATTCTTCCATATAAAAATTCTCTTTTCCCATGAGTTCTAATACTTCCTGAATTATAAATAACTTGTCTATTGCCTCTAGGATTTTTATATTGATCTTCTTTATCTCTATTAGTTACTTGTAAAACTAATTGTCCATCTTTTACATAAACATTTTCTGGATCATTTACATAATGTTCTTGTTCAACACCTCTTATTGAACCTAATTCATAATCCCAATTTGAAGTATCTAATTGACCTTTATTAAAATCATCAGCCCAAACCATTTCATATTGATCATCTTCTGAAGCATTGCTTACTTCTTTAACGGATACATCATCGATCCACACTTCTTCTTGAATAATATCTTGGTTACCATTTTCTTCTGTCCATTTAATAAAAGCAATAGATCCAGAAGTATTATCACCTGAATTAAAAGTAAATTCTATATCTTGATATTGACCTGCTTTATCTTCTGATGAAGAAATCGTCGTTTCAATCGTTTTTCCATTATTATCTTTTAATCCTGCACTTAATTGACCATTTTTTACTGCTAAAAATACTTGACCTTTCGCATTAGAAATTTTTACTTTTCCTTTAACAACATAATCTGTATTTTTCTTAAAACTTACTACTTGATAAACTGCTGCATTATTAGAATTTGATGATAACTTTCCATAATAATTTCCACCACTTTCTCCAAATGTACCTGTTCCTGTTTTTTTCCATGAACCACCATTATTATCAAACCCACCATTTGTAATTAAATCACTTTTACGTTCTAATTCGATTAAATCATGTTCATGTGCAACACCTGTTTCTTGACTTGGTGTTTCAGCAAAGATTGTTGCTGAATACGAACTAAGCATTGACATTGATGTCAATACGAATAAAACAACTTTACTTATTTTTTTGTTTTTCATAAAATTTTCCCTTTCTCTTGTTGTTACCGCTTCCATTAGAGTATTATCGCATAATTTTAGTAAAAGTCAATCTATTATTTATTATTTATAACTATTTTTTACTAAAATAAATTCTAATGGGCTATTTTATAAAATTTTATATCAAATAAGTTCGATTGTTCTTTAATAAATACATTATATTTTTATTATCTTTTAGTAAAAAAAGAACTCCCGTTTGGAAGTTCCTCTATATTATAATTCTTCACCATTAGAAGCAATAACTTTCTTATACCAATCATAAGAATCTTTTTTGCTTCTTTCTAATGTTCCATTACCTTCATTATCTCTATCTACATAGATAAATCCGTAACGTTTTTTCATTTCACCTGTTGTAAATGAAACACAGTCAATACATCCCCAAGGAGTGTATCCCATTAAATCAACACCATCTTCTTCAACAGCTTTTTTCATTTCTTCGATATGAGCTCTTAAGTAATCAATACGATATGGATCATGACAAGAACCATCTTCTTCTTTAACATCAATTGCTCCAAAACCATTTTCTACAATAAATAATGGTTTTTCATATCTTTCATAGAACATATTTAATGCATATCTTAATCCTTCTGGATCAATAGCCCATCCCCAATCTGATTCTTTAATATATGGGTTTTTAACTGAATGTTCACTTGAACCATCTGTTGATTTTGAAACATCTTTTGTGACTGTTGAATCTACAACATTTGTCATATAATAACTAAAGCCAATATAATCAACAGTACCTTCAGCTAATGCTTTTTTATCTTCTTCAGTGATATCAATATTGAATCCTTTTCTTTCAAACATTTTTAAAGCATAAGCAGGATAATGTCCTCGGCATTGTACATCGCAGAAGAAGAAACGATTATGCATTTGTTGTTGTGCTAATACTTGATCGGCTGGACGACAACTAAATGGATAAATTGGAACCATTGCAATCATATTTCCAATTTTGAAATCAATTCGAAATCATTTTCTTGCTCTCTCTGTAAATTTTGAATAATTGTAATTAAAACATCATGATTTTCATGGTGTTTTATTATCCACGTCATATTTTCATTAGTAATCGCTTTTAATTTGTTTAATTCTTCATTTTCATAATTTAACGTTTCTAAATCTTGAATTTCTTTTTTCCCCATGTTTTCCCTCCTTTCTTTTCTCTACTTTAAAAAGTTAATTTCCTATCTTATTGAATAAATATCATTTGGCTTGCAATCCATAGCATTGCAAATGATTTCCAACTCATCTGCTGATAAATTCCTTTTGCCATTAATAATCTGACTCATTTGATTTTCAGTAAATCCTGATTTCTCAGCTATCACTTTTTGTTTCAAACCCTTAATAGACATATAAAATTTTAATCTATCACAGACTTTCATATAATCACCTCATTTCAGTACAGTATTTCTGTACACCGATAATATATCACAGTAAATCTGTGGTGTAAATAAAAAAATACAGATTTTTTGTTATTTTACTATTTACATACAGATATTTTTATACTATTATCAAGATATAGAGATAAGAGGTGAAATAATGTCATTAGCAAATAACTTAAAAGAAGCTAGAATAAACAAAGGTCTCAAGCAAGAGGAATTAGCAAATTTAATAGGAAAAAGTAAAAATGTGATATCAAATTGGGAGCGTGGTGATAATAAACCAGACGCAGATACATTGTTTGAACTATGTGATATCTTAGATGTTGATGCAAATTTCTTACTTGGTTGGGAAAGCAATCAAAATATTTCATTATCTATTAGCGAACAAAACCACATAAAAAAATACCGTTCTTTATCTGCATATGATAAAGAAACGGTTGACGGATTAGTTAATAGATTATCGGATAAACCATCAGAATTTATCCAACTATTACCGCCAATCGTGATACCAAGTTATGGGCATATCGCATCAGCGGGTACAGGACAATATATATTTGATGATATACCACCGATGATGATTGAAATTGAAAATACAACGAAGAATCAAGAGGTATCATTTGCGATTGATGTCAACGGCGATAGCATGGAACCGACATATTATGATGATGATACACTGCTTGTTAAAAAGCAAAATACGCTTCGTGTTGGCGAAATAGGAATATTCATGATAAATGGTGAGGCTTATGTAAAAGAGCTTGGCAAAAATGCTCTGATAAGCCATAACAAAACTTATAATGATATACCACTTACAGAAAACACAATTTGTATTGGGAAAGTTATAGGAAAAATCGAATGTAGTAAACACATCTAATTAATGTTTACATATCAAAATAGAATTGGAGGATAACTATGGAATTACAAGAAAAACTTTACTCACTTAGCGAACGAATCAAACAATTAAAAGAAAATATTCAAACCGAAGAAGCTACTAAACAATCATTTATTTTACCTTTCTTTCAAGCACTAGGATATGATGTTTTTAATCCATTAGAATTTGTACCCGAATTTACTGCTGATGTCGGTATTAAAAAACATGAAAAAGTTGATTATGCAATATTAAAAGATGGCGAACCATTAATTTTAATTGAAGCCAAATGTTGCAATGAAAATCTAAGCAAACATGATTCTCAACTATTTAGATATTATGGTACTACAAAGGCAAAATTTGCAATTTTAACAAATGGCATTGAATACAAGTTTTATAGCGACCTTGAACAACCAAATATCATGGATTTGCAACCTTTTTTCATTTTAAATATGAATGATATAAATGAACAATCATGTACTTATGCTGAAAAATTTATGAAAAACAATTTAGATATTGACAGCATCTTAGATTCAGCATCAGATTTAAAATATATAAGTTTGTGCAAAAATTCCTTTAAAGAACTTTTAGATAACCCTAGTGATGATTTTGTACGCTTTATGTTAAGCAATGGTGTATATGAAGGAATCAAAAATCAAAAAATAATTGATAAATTTAAGCCTATTATAAAAAAAGCATTAAATCAATTTATTAATGAAAAAATGTCTTCTAAATTCAAAGAAACTTTAAATAAAACTGATGATGAAATAAATGAAGATAATATAACTACTGATGTTAAAGTAGAAGAAAATAAAATCGTTACAACATTTGAAGAAATTAGTGCTTTTGCCGTTGTCAAATCAATACTTCGTAAATACGTTGATGTTAAAAGGATTACTTATCGTGATACTGCTAGCTACTTTGGTGTTCTGCTAGATGATAATAACAGAAAATGGGTGTGCAGAATAAACTTAGATTCAAGAAACAAGCATATTATTATCTCTGATAAAGATAAAAATAGTATACGTTATGAATTAGAAACAATTGATGATATTTATAATTACGAAAACGAATTAAAAGAATCAGTAGGAAAATTCCTTTAAGTCATAAAAAAAAACACCCCCTGCGCCAACAGGGAGTGAAATAAGTGATACGCCAATATCACTTGTATAGAAAAAATTTATCTTGGTCGGATAATACTTTTTCTATACCCTATTTTAACAAAAATGGAGGTATAAGGCAATGACAGTTAAAAAAATAAGGGTCGCATCTTACTTACGAGTGTCCACGGAAGAACAGAAAAGGCACGGCGATTCATTAGCTACACAAAGAGGACATGTACAAAAATACTTTGAAAAAAACACTAATGCAATTCATATCGGAGAATATGCCGATGAAGGCATAAGTGCTGATAAACTAACAAAAAGAAAAGAACTTCAGCGATTACTTAAAGATGTGGCTGAAGGAAAGGTAGATTTAATTATATTTACTAAACTTGATAGATGGTTTAGATCAGTAAAAAAATATTATAAAATTCAAGAAGTATTAGACAAAAATAATGTATCATGGAAAACAATGATTGAAGATTATGAAACACTTACAGCAAATGGGCGCTTTAAAGTAAATATCATGTTGGCTGTTGCTGAACAAGAACGCGATCGAGATTCTGAACGTATCAAAGATGTTTTTCAGTACAAAGTATCACAGGGACAGCCTATAAGTGGCGCACAGCCTTTCCCTTTTATGATAAAAGAAATAGATGGTATTAAGAGAGTAGTACACAATCCTAAAACAGAAGCAATGACTTATGATTGGATAGAATATTTGAAAACATACAATTCTCTCCGTGGATCAAATGTTTACATAAATGAAAAATATGATAAAGCTTTTGACTACACAACTATATCAAATTTAGTCAAGAATACAATGTTATACGGTTCATATCGTGGTAATGATAATTATTGCCCGCCATATATGACTAAGAATGAATTTAATACATTACAAGAAGCTTTAAAAAAGAATATAAGAATTAGAACTACTGGTCATATTCATTTATTCACTAAAATGGTAAAATGCCCTTATTGCGGTCAAAACTTGATAGGGTTTAATTCTCGCTATAAATCAAAAAAAACAGGTAAAACAACTATAAGCTATATGTTAAGATGTGAAAACAGATATAGACCCAATAAAAAGAATAATCCATGTGAATTTAAACATTGTATATACGAATATGAGATTGAAGATTACCTCATTCGAAATTTGAATAAACTGATTGATAGCTACATTTCTTCACTGAATATAAAAGAAGAAAAGAAAAAAACTGTTAGTGTAGATAAACAAAAGAAAAAAATAAAAGAAGAAATGGAGCGTTTGAATACAATGTATCAAAAAGGAAGAATTAACGATGAAAAATATGATATATTATATGAAGAACTTGAAAACAAATTAAAATCATTAGCCACCGTCAAGCCACAAAAAGACGTTTCTAAGCTTAAAAAGATACTAGGCACTAATTATATAGAAAATTATAAAAAAGCTGATAAAGCTGATAAAAAGGCATTTTGGAACAGCATTATTAAAGAAATCCATGTGAATGATAAAAAAGAAATCACCAATATTATTTTTTGGTAATTTTAATTTAGCAACTAATATTCTCCTGTTGGTTCATCTGCTAAGATCAGTTTCGGCTCGTTGATCAATGCCCTAGCGCAAGCACAACGCTGTTTTTGTCCGCCCGAAACCTCATAAGGAAATTTTGATAAAATATCTTGAATACCAAGCTTATCCGCAATAGCATGAACCCTTTTCTCAATATCGGCAGGGTTCGCTTTGTTGATAACCAAGGACAGCGAAATATTTTCTTCCATTGTCAAGGTATCCAAAAGATTAAAGTCCTGAAAAATAAAACCTAAATTTTCACGTCTGAAATCCGCAAAATCTTTATCCTTGATTTTGGTAATATCTTGATTGTTGACTGTAATATGTCCACTCGTTACGGTATCAATCGTAGAGATGCAATTTAATAGTGTTGTCTTTCCTGAGCCACTAGCCCCCATAATAGCAACAAATTCACCTTTGTCTACATACATGGAAATACCATCTACCGCTTTGGTGATATTTCCGCTATTACTTCCATAATACTTTTTTACTTGCTCTAAATTTAAAATATGTTCCATTAAAATCGCTCCCTTTCACCGCATTGATTAACTTTGGAATACACATAAATTATAACAAGGCTGCTAAGCAGCTACACTTACAGTTTTGAAAGTAGATAAAATAAAAATGTCATGACAATGCTCATCATGATTCAAGGAAGCATTCTCACAACATCTTTTTAAACCGTATGCAGATTCTAACAAAGCATCAATAAACAGAAAATCTGTTTGGATTCTCCTATAATCTAAACAAAATGTCTTTTATAGCTTATTTCTTTCCCTCTAAGAAATAGGTTGCTTCCATATCCGCTGTACTTAAAGCAAAAGCCAATGGATACATTTCAAAAGCAGCACCGACATTTCTTGTTTCCTCACTACCGCTAAAACCCATGTGATAGCGGATTGCAAAGGCTTCTTCACGTGTTAAACGCAAAAAGCCATTTATAATATAAACACTTTTCTCACCATGCCCGTATGGCATTTTATCATCAAACTCATAATAAGGAACTTGCTGCCAAGTACCATTGATTTTCTGATTGCGCATAGATTCCTTATAGCAATCAATCTTACAAACATCATGTAGCAGGGCAACAATCGCAACGGTTTCCATATCGCAGGATAACTGATACACCTTTTTGACACGTTCCCGTTGTAAGTAATCACTTAGACAATCAAATACATTTAAACTATGCTCTACCAAGCCTCCGGCATAAGCGCCATGAAATCGTGTGCTGGCAGGGGCAGTAAAGAAATCACTCTTAAGCAAGTAATCAAGTAACCGTTCGCTTCCTTCCCGTTTAATGTATTGTTTATATAAACTAACAAAGCGTTCTTTAGCGTCCATTTCCCAATCCTCCGTTTTTCTCATTATATCATGAAAAAAGCGGAAAAAACCGCTTATAAATAAAAAAATCCAGAGGAAGAGATCTTTCCCTGTATGAACAGGTGGGTGATCTGTGTGCATTTTTAGGATCCCTGCGCGTAGCAAGTTTTCACACCAAAGCACAACGTCCGATCTCCCGTATCTCTAAGTGTAGGAAAAATTTATATCCTCTGGACAGTTATAGTATAACACGTAGAAACTAAAATAATACTCTTGACTTTATAAAATTTTTTGCTTCATCTCGCTATCCGTTAGCTGCACCTGGCAACCAAGCGGTATTCTTAAAAGTTTCCCTTCATAAAGCATGGAAATTCTTACCTATATGAATCAATATTTTGTATTTTCTCTACCTTTTAAAGCGCCGCAAGTATGATAAAAGACGATACTTTTGAAATACCGCCTTTTATCACCTATTATTCATTGTCAATTTTAATATGTAACTCCTCCAACTGTTGAGGATCTACCGGCGTAGGTGCATCACTCATCGGACATTTTGCATTTGCATTTTTCGGGAAGGCGATAACATCACGAATGGAATCACTTTCACTTAAA
>ENA-OPRU01001099-OPRU01001099.1-human-gut-metagenome-genome-assembly--contig:-NODE-1099-length-13759-cov-4.615952_pt1 | contig 13759 bp, 10 predicted proteins | sample MGYA00241897_ERZ501888 | MGnify/ENA primary metagenome ERZ501888 (study PRJEB25962, sample SAMEA2042398) | human gut metagenome | biome: human gut; feature: human-associated habitat; material: faeces... | reverse complement strand
GGAAGAGCGTCCTACGGATGCGTTTGATGAGGAGACGGCGTTTCAAAGCCCTACGTTGGTCTATGTAAACACGGTTGCGAGCCTGTACAATAATATGTTCAAGATCATGGGTAACGACCGTCATGTATATGACTTGAATACTTTCTCCAGCGATGAGGCTATGCTTCCTTGCCGTATTGGCGACTGGGAAGATGGCGGTTTATGGCAGAATATTTTCTTACACCGTTGGGGCACGATGAATGATTTGACCAAGAACTCTTGGGATTTCTTGTATGAGCAGATTGGAAAATGCAACCAGAGTGTTGATAAGTTGCAAGCCTTTGCCGAGGAACAACCGGACGTGGAATATTTCAAGGTTTATCTGGAAGAGGTCCGTGCGGTCCGTGCGTTTTTCTATTATGAGTTGTTGGATTTGTTCGCTCGTGTTCCGTTGGTAACTTCCTCTACGACACCGATGTCTGAGGTAAAGCAATCTGAGCGTAGCGTTGTATTTAACTTTGTCCGTTCGGAGTTGGAGGAGGCGTTGCCTTATCTTTCAGATAACCGCAGTAACCAAAAAGGTGAGTATTACGGACGTATTACCAAGCCGGTGGCTTATATGATCTTGGCTAAGTTGGCGTTGAACGCGGAGGTTTATGCGGACGACAATTGGACGGACGGCAATCGTCCGGATGGAAAGAACATCAAGTTTACCGTTGACGGTAAAGAGATGAACGCTTGGGAAGCTACGATCGCCTATGTGGATAAGTTGGAGGCTTTGGGCTATAAATTGCAGGGAAACTTCTCTGAGAATTTCGCCGTAGCGAACGAGACCTCGGTTGAGAATATTTTCACGGTTCCTATGGACCCGGTCGCTTATCCGGACGCTAAGGACTATAACGTGGTACGTACCCGCCATTATGATCATGCTACGGCTTACGGCCAATCCGGATGGAATGGCTCTTGCGCTACGGTGAAGGCGATGAACGTGTTTAAGTTCGGTACGGCGGATGAGGATCCTCGTTGTAAGCTTACTTATTTTACGGGCGAGGTGACCGGCCCGGACGGAAAGACGATCTATACGGAATGGGACGGACAGAAAGTGCCTTTGAAATATGAGCCGAACGCCCCGAAGGTATATATGGATGCCTCCGATGGTTTGTTGGTGAAGACCGCCGGAGCTCGTATGGCTAAATATGAGTTCGACCAGAATGCTCAGGATGGTGGAAACTTGCATGGAAATGACTGCGTGATCTTCCGTTTCGCCGACGCGTTGCTGATGAAGGCGGAAGCCAAGATTCGTCTGGGACAGAATGGAGACGATGAGGTGAACCAAGTTCGTAACCGTGTAGGCGCCAAACCGCTACAAAACGTAACGCTGGATACGCTATTAGACGAGCGTATGCTTGAATTAGCTTGGGAAGGCGTACGCCGGCAGGATTTGATCCGTTTCGGCAAGTTTACCGAGGCTACGGTAGACCGTTATGTAGGCGTGAAACATTCCGCCAGCTCACTGGATTATCAAGAGGATAAGACGGGATATACAACGGTATTCTCCATCTATGCCGATATCCTTAGCCTGAATCCTAACTTGACACAGAATCCGGGATATTAATACGATTCATTTTAATCTTTAAGGCTTTATCAGGGGGCTGTCCGTTATTGGGCAGCCCTTTCTTCTTTTTGCTTGATTTTCCCTAGTATCTTCGGGAATTTCCATATAAATAACAACGTACAGCAAATAGCGGCCGTGGCATCCGATACGGCTTCTGCCGCATATACGCCGGTTACCCCCATAAAATGAGGTAATAGTAATGCCAAAGGAATCAAGAGGATTACTTTACGAAGCAAGGCGATAAAGATAGATATCTTAGCTTGTCCCAACGCTACGAACATATTCTGGCAAGCTCGTTGTAAGCCAAAAATCGTCATACCCGCCAAGAAGATGGGCATGACCCAACGGACGGTATCGATCAACTCCTCGTCGCTTGTAAAAGCGGAGGCTACGGTTGAGGGGAATAAGATCATGAATAGCATGAGTATCAAGTTGAAAGAGAACATAACGATTAGCACGATACGAAAACAATCTTTCACCCGCTGTTTGTCTCCATGTCCGTAATTATAGCTTATGATCGGTACGAATCCTTGGGCGAAACCGGTCAGCGGTACGCTAGCGAATTGCATGGCACTCTGTAAGATAGCCAATGCGCTCACATAGATATCACCAAAATTTTTCAAACTACTATTCAAGACGAAACCCACCAGACTCTCCGTGCTGGCCATGATGAACGGAGAAATTCCCAAAGCGAACATCGAGAGTACGATTCTTCGGTCCAGTCTCATATACCGCCTTTCCAAAGGCAAGGAGGCACGTCTTGAGAAAAGGAAGCTCAATACCCATATGGCACTGCAAGCTTGCGATAGGATCGTGGCGAGCGCGGCGCCTTTTACCCCCATATCCAACCAGAAAATGAAGATAGGGTCTAATACGATATTCAATAAAGCCCCGATCAAAACCGAGCACATAGCGATAGACGGACGCCCTTGTGCGTTGATAAAGGCATTCAAGCCCGTGGATATCTCGACAAACAGAGTGCCCAGTAAATAAATAGAGAGATAATCCACCGCATATCCTAACGTATATTTTGATGCTCCCGTAAAAAGCAGGATCGGTTCCATGAAGGTATAGGTGATGAGGGAAGTGAATATAGTAAATAGGATAAGCAATATAAATCCATTTCCCACTATTTTTCCGGCCCGTTCCCGGTCGCCCTGTCCGAGAGCGATAGCCGCTAACGGCGAACCGCCCGCTCCCACGATAGCGGAGAAAGAAGAGATCAAGATCACGATGGAGGTGGTCACCCCTATACCGGCCAAAGCGTTTGTCCCGATCTCGGGAATATGCCCGATATAGATACGATCTACGATATTATAAAGTAAGTTGACAAATTGGGCCGCTACCGCCGGAAGCGCCATTTTGAAAACCAGCGGTAGCATACGTTCCGTACCTAGCCTAGCCTCGTATTTGTTCTTCATATTCAATCGGGATTTCAATTAAAATGGCTGCAAAGTTACAAGAACTTGTTGGATTATATAATCGAGTTCCATAAATTACCAGTTAATAAAAAACACTTAATATCTACCACATCTACAATTCCTTCTTATATGCCTTATAAATAAACATCTTATATAGTGGTTGTAGATAGAAAATATCTTTTATCTACCATGTTTTGATAGAAAACGCAAGAAACCAAATTATCGTTTAGGTTCGTGTGTCGTAGTGCCTATATATGTAAAAGTAGTTTCTATTAGGGAAAACAAAAGTTTCGTGCTGAAGAAACTTTAGTTTCTATATAGGGAAACAAAAGTTTTCTGATTGATAAACTTTTGTTTTTTACCATAAAAAACTGCAAATGCTTATATGCTAATATTTTAAATACATAATACAACTAGTAGATACGTAGTGTGCCGCATCTCCCTACTGGCTGATTGTATCTCAAAATCACTATTGAAAAACAAATATTTTAGTGGTATTTATAAAATAAATTTTATAACTTGCGTTTAAGTTGTAAACTGTAATCTAAATGAAGAGAACACTAGGACTGACTTTGCTACTTTTCGCTACCCTTTTTTCTTGTATGCGCCAAGAAAAACCATTACCAGCGGAATTATCTCGTGCGGAATCTGTTATGTGGGAGCATCCGGATAGCGCTCTATCTATATTACGTTCTATGCCTCAATCATCACTTTCAAGCGGAAAGAACTATGCTACTTGGGCACTATTGTTGGCACAAGCCCGGGATAAGGTATATGGTAAACGCCTTCCGGATTCGTTGAATATCCCTTCCTCGGATAAGTTGGTTCAAGATGCGATGGATTATTTCGAGAAAGAGGATGACTTGAAAAGGATGGCGCAAGCGTATTATTATAAGGGACAATTATTGGAGGATCAGAAAAAGTTAACGGAAGCGATACCTCTCTTTTTAAAGTCTAAAGATATAATGACAAGGTTGGATGAGCCGCTTTTTACTTATCTGATCTGCCAATCATTAGGAAATACGTATCGTTATCAAGATCTTTATGAAGAATCGTTGGTACAATTAAAGGATGCTTATCAATACGCATTACGATCAGGAAATGGAGAACGGATATCTTATGCTCTATCGGAGCTGGGAAGAACTTATGTGCATATAAATGAGATGGATAGTGCCTTATTCTATTTTGGTAAATCATTGGAAAATGCTAAAAGATTAGGAAATTTAGAACTTGAAGCTATGGCTATGGGAGAATTGGGGTTTGTCTATGGGAAACTGAGACTGTATGAAAATGCTTTACAATATATAAGAAAAGAGGTCGATATAAAACAAGAAATATCATGTAGAGAATTACCTCAAGCTTATTATGGGTTAGGTTATGTTTTTTTCGATGCTGGTCAGTTAGATTCATCGAAAGTGTATTTTCTTAAATCATTAGAAACAGATAACTTGTATACGATAAAAGGAGCCTATGACTTTTTATCTAAAATAGAGGAAGAGCAAAATAAATATACAGATGCCATATATTACAATAAACAATACCGTATTTATTCTGATTCGATATATGTATTGACTCATACATATGATCTGGCTGAACTTCAAGCAAGATATGATCATGAGAGATTGTTGAACATAAATAACCAGCTAAAACTAGAAAAAACGAATCAAGAGATAATCGGCTTGTTTGTCACTGCGGTTCTGTTGATTCTTATAATCGTCTATCAATATCGTGTATTGCGGAAGGAAAAATCTTTAGCGCATGCTAGAGAGCAAATACGAATTTACAAGGAATCGATAAGAGAGAATGAGAATCGTATAAAGGAAAATGAGCAATTGATCGCCACGTTAAATAATAAACAGCAGGAAATCGATGAGATTGTTTCAGAGAATAAAAGTTTATTGGATCAAAATGCGGAGTCCCATAAAGAGATAGAGAAATATGAAGAGCTACTGAAATCCTCATATAAGAAACTAGATGAGCAATTGCCTTATTTCGATAAATTGAAAGACCTAAAAGAGCATCCTAGATATCTGAAGGATGCAGATTGGTCATTAATCATAAACTGGACAAACTTGCAATACCATCAGTTCTATACACGGTTAGAGAAAGATTTCCCCGATTTCTCCGAATTAGATAAGCGATATTGCTGCTTGATCAAGATGGGGTTCAGTTCTTCCCAAATAGCTGTTTTTGCGAACTCTCTCCCCGAGTCTGTATCCAAACAGAAACAGCGTATCAAACAGCGTATCAAAAAAAGTAAACAAATACCTTCCGACGTAAGCTTCTTGCTAGATCAATATCTCAAAGAGTACTAAAAACAGGGGATGTCCATATGTTTGTTTTTAATTTGTTGATTATCAGTGGTGTCTGGTCTTGATTTGTCCATGTGTGTTCCTTGACTATGTATGAAAATGAGTCTACATTTGTGCTAGACTTTTATACAAAAGATATGCGTTTATACTCCATTATAATTCCTGTTTATAACAGGCCGGATGAGCTTGATGACCTGTTATCAAGCCTTTGCAAGCAAACCTATGTCCATTTTGAGGTTATCGTGGTGGAGGATGGTTCGGAGATACCGGCGAAAGAGATTGTTGGGCGATACCAAGGGCGGTTGGATCTTCATTATTATGTGATCTCGAACTCCGGCCCGGGTATGGCGCGTAATCATGGCGCTAGGCAAGCGCGTGGCGAGTATCTGCTCATACTGGATTCTGACGTGGTACTACCCTCCACGTGGCTTGAGCATATACACGACTCGTTGAATCATTATCCGGTGGATGCGTTCGGTGGCCCGGATAAGGCGCATGCCTCGTTTTCCCCGATCCAGAAGGCGATCAATTACGCCATGACCTCATTCCTGACGACCGGTGGTATCCGCGGCGGGAAGAAAAAGTTGGATAAATTTTATCCCCGTAGTTTTAATATGGGAATAAGGCGGGATGTATATGAGCGTCTGGGCGGTTTTTCCGGCATGCGATATGGTGAGGACATTGATTTTAGCATACGGATCATGGAGGCTGGTTATCGGACCCGGCTATTTCCTTCGGCATGGGTTTATCATAAAAGGCGGACGGATCTCATGCAGTTCTTCCGTCAGGTGCGTCATTCAGGGGAGGCCCGGATCGCGTTGAACCGGAAACATCCCGGCTCATTGAAATTGGTACATTGCTTACCGGCATTATTCACGTTTTCAGTCTGTCTATTGGTTATCAGTTCATTCTTTTGCCGCTTGTTTCTGGTGCCTCTTATTATTTATGCCCTTTTATTGTTTGTAGACGCAATGTTCCGCAATAAATGTGATTTACGTGTAGGATCGCTATCCGTAATAGCCTCTTTTACGCAATTATTGGGATATGGTACAGGGTTCCTTAGAAGTATTATGAACTTTCCATGAAGAGGAATCTAATTATAATAATGTGACTTGTATTTCGTTAGAAAAATATCAAAAGTGAAATTGTATCAAATAATTATTGTGGAGATATGAGGGTCATCAAAATTTTCTTGCTGTTTGTTTGTTGTATTTCATTAGATGTACAATCTCAAACATTTTTGTCGGACACATTGGGTATCAATGAGGATGGCTCTGTTATCATTGCTAAAAGTTTGGCTTTACCCGGCTGGATTCTTGGAGTAGATGTGGATTCGACGGATAATTTGCTTTTTATCCGGTATCGGAATTTGTCGAAAAATGAGACTTCCTTGAAAAATAGGGGGGGAATTTCCGTTTACTCCTTGGCTGATCAGAGGATGCTATGGCAACGTCCTGTCAATTATTTTAATCAAGATCCAAAGTTGACTTCAGAGGGAGTTTTGTTCGTGACAATGGGGAAGGCTACATCGTTGCTGGATTTGAAAACAGGTAATGAGGTTTGGAAGAAAAAGAAAATGATTCCTTATTGGGTGGACGCTAAGAACCGGATGTTTTTGGCTTATAAAGGCAGTTATATGAACGGGGTGTCTAACGAGTTGGAAGGCCATAGCCTTGCGACGGGAGAAAAGATGTGGAGCCGGAAAATGAGCCATGTATATGGATGGAATGAGAGTGGTTTACTGGATGACTCTACTCGATTGATTGTCTCGGATGGGATTCATCTGGTTCACATGGGAAATGGGGAAGGGCCGAGTTATGCCATGCCGACTGGGGCAAGTGATTATAAAGAGGCCGTCGCTCTTGGTGCGCTCGGTGTGGTGACGGGTGTCTTAACCGGTTTTGCGGCAGTGCCTACTGGGCCGAAGAAGGTGATGGAACTGGTATCGAATGTTTTATCGGACGACACGGTTTTTTACGTGGCAAGCCGGGAGAATTTGTTTTGCCTGGATCGGCAGTTGCAACCTAAATGGGGGTATCCGATACCTGATGGAATGGGATCTCGCTCTCATTTGTTTGCGAGAGGAGATAGCCTTTATATGATTAATATGGGAACTGGGTATCGAAATACTATTTTTGATACTTCTGAGGCTTATGCTCACGAATACTTAAGACTGAAGGTTGGCTGGCCGTTTATCGCCTGTTTCGATAAACGAAAGGGTGAGAAGGTTTGGTTCCGCCAGCTCTCGGATAAGAAAGAGATGGTGGAGGAGTTTGATATAAATTGGGAAGAGGATGCTCTGATGGTCTTGTTTTCCGATCATATCCGGAAGTACTCGTTATCTGGGGATTCCTTGTTGAGTGAGGTATCATGGAATACCGAAGTAAACGGGAAATTATTATATCTTACCAATTCTTCTTATTTCTTGCAGGATTTTGAGGATAGTACATCTTATCAGCGATATAAACGCCCGGATTCGATTTATTGTTTGATTACTGATAAGAATGAAATGGTTGAGCTAGACCAGCAACTGAATGTTTTACAAACTTATCCTTTGTCTAAGTTGCGTACGTTTAAGGCTTTACCAAATGGGGATAATTTGATATTCTTGGGAGACAAAACATTGTGGGTTAATTCAAAGGGTGAGAAGAAAGCTTATTTATATACTTCATCCAAGATGTTTAGGGTAGGTGAAAAGTTTTTCATCTATAGTTTGGATGGTAAAAAGATATATGAATTTCCTTTATAATTAGGGGATATCCAAAGGCGGGTTGGATTGGTAAGTCGTATACAAATGCTTACATGGATAGAATCCCTGTTTTTGACAATGTATCCAAATAGTTTATTATATAACTATCAATGTTTTTAGGTTCTAGGGTATCCCTTGTCCAAGAAACTTGCTTTCCTGTTTCATCAATTTCTTTTTTAGCCCTATACAATAAATCGAAGTCACGCAGTAAAGATATTTTGGAATGTATATATAGTTGACTTAAGCATTGGATTACTTCTAAGACAGTTCTTCTTTTGTGATAATTTTCAAATAAGAGAAATCGAAGATAGTTCAAAAGTATGTATTCTTTGTTAATATCTAAATTGAACTCACATATAAGAATATCCATTCTTTTCCTTAGATCCTTTTGATTATCTATACAAGGTATCTGAGAAGCGAAGTCTTGCATGTTCTTGTTGACAAAGTCTGCTTTTATCATATTTTTAGACCAGGTTATCCATTTTTCATCAATTTCCATATCAAATACTGTCATGGCAAGTATCTCGAGGGTGTTTGGTACTTTATTTAATATTGCGGTGGGATTATAGAATGTGGATGTACGCAAATCAAAACGTCTCATAGCGTACAAAAGTTCTTCAATACTTTTATTTAGGTCTAACTTCGGAAAGACTTTGACTGGTATGGTGAAAAAAGCCATGTCTTGCTTTATCTCAAAAATACATTTCTCGCTCAGATAGCGATTCACATTTTCGATATGCTGTTCTTTGTCTTTTATTGATTTAGGTATATAATAAGGAATAATCATGCAAGTGAACCAATCTTCTTTTCCTTCATTCTTTAAAAGGCAAACCTCAATTCTGAAAAGTTTTCCCTCTTTTATGCATTCGAATGCTGTTTGGCTGACCTTTTTGGGTGGACTATCCCAAAGATAGAGTCCCAATCCTTGAAGTATGTATTTTCTTAATGTCTTTGGTCTCTTATAATTGTTGATAAAAGTCAATGTCAATGTCAGAGGTAAAATAAATATGAAGGGAATCAATGAGATTGCGATCAGTAGGTCCAATGGAATATTTCCGGATATGAGACCTGTAATAATTAGAATAGCCATACAAGGTATACAAAGGATAGTCACTAAAGAAAGTGAATATAGTAACCATCCTTTCAAGGTCAGAAACTCTAGATGAGTAAATTTACCCAAATCATGTATTATTAATTGTAGGTATTGTTTGATTGTTGAGATTGATATCTTATTTTCTTCCAGTTCCATTATGCTTGTTTAATGTCTATATTAATTACAAAATTACAACATATCCTTTATAAACTGGTATATTTCATGTAAATATGTAATAGATTACTTCATAGTTATGGTTAAATGTATTGTCAAGAAAGATATTTTGGCTATTTTTAATTTTTACCTTCTGAACATTTAGGGGTTCACTCTGTTCTAACAAAGCATTGGATATCCGGCATGTATTTAGTAGTGAATTAATTAAACGTCAAAATTATGAAGGTGAAAATATTATACACGGCTTTAATCTCATTGATCGCGGGAGGAGCGATGGCGCAAGATTGTACGTTCTTCTTTCCGCAAACAGAGGGAACGGTATGGGTCCGTAAAGGATATGACGCGAAGGGAAACTTACAATCTGTTATGAGTTATCAAGTGGATGAGGTGGAAACATTGCCTTCCGGCCAAGAGGTGGAAGCGGACTACGTATATACTAATCCCTCCGGTACGATCGTGAACAAAGGAGATATCAAGGCATACTGCCAGAATGGAGAATTTTTCCTCGACTCGAAAGAGACGCTCTCTTATCCGGGAGTGGTATCGGAAATGAATACGAATGTGGATATCACGGAGAACTTTATAAATTACCCAAATCCGTATGCGGCTAATTTCGATAAGAATAACGTGTATTTCGACGAGGCTTCCGTAAAGATCTACGATAAGAAGAACCGGAAGAATCGTAAGGATATGGCCATTAAGGACCGTGAGTTTATTAAAACGGAAAGCATAACAACTCCTGCCGGTACGTTCGATTGCGCTAAGGTAAAATATAATATCGCTACACGTTCCCCTAAATCAAAGGAGACAATCACTGGGTATGGCTATGAGTGGTACAGCCCGAATGTAGGCTTAGTGCGTACGGAACAATATGATAAGAATAACGTATTACAATCCTATACGGTATTGGAAGAATTAAAATAAAAAAGGCGACTACAATCTTATGATTTGTATTAACCGGTTTAAGTGGATACGCTGTTGCTGAGAAGTGACAGCGTATTTTCTTTTATAGGAAAGATTGGGCAATTTTCTTTTTGTTTGACGTTTTTCGTTAACTTGCGGCAAATTTCGGAAAATGGAAAGAGAATATAAATCAAAAGTGGGATGGTGGTATCATCTGGTGATTATCATGGTGGTAATTGGTTGCGTGGCCGCGTTTTTGCGTACCAATATATCGGCTATAGTGGGTATGATGGTCGCTGCGTTGGGGGTGCTTCATGTTTTCTTTAATACGTATTACCGGATAACGGAAGATGATATGTTGATAGCGCATTGTAGTATTTTCCCGGAGAAGAAGATCGCTATCGCTGATATAGAGGCGTTGGAATCTACCGTGATGCCGGTGTCAAGCTACGCCCTTTCGTTGGATCGGCTGATCATATGGAGCAATGGGAAACCTTGGATGCTCATATCTCCGACCAACCGGGCTGATTTTATCAAACAGTTGAGAAAGATAAATCCTAATATACAACTTAAATAGATCTAATAGTATGAAATACGATGTCGCTATAATCGGTGGAGGTCCTGCCGGTTATACTGCCGCAGAGAGAGCGGCGCAGGGTGGGCTTTCCACGATTCTTTTTGAGAAAAACGCATTGGGCGGGGTTTGTTTGAATGAGGGATGCGTGCCGACAAAGACGCTTCTTTATTCCGCTAAGACGTATGATAATATCAAGCATGCTTCCAAGTATGCGGTGAAAGCGGAGAATCCTTCTTTTGATCTCCCGAAAATCATCGCCCGTAAGAATAAGGTCGTGAAAAAGCTGACAGCCGGTATCCGTATGAAAATGACGGAGCATGGCGTGGTGATGGTTACGGCGGAAGCTTGTATCCAAGGGCGTGCGGCCGACGGGACGATTACGATCGCCGCCGGAGAAGAGCTATACGAGGCTGCGAACCTTTTGATCTGTACGGGATCGGAAACGGTAATTCCTCCTATACCCGGATTGGCGGAGACGGAATATTGGACGAGCCGGGAGGCGTTGCAATCGAAGGAGCTTCCGGCCTCTTTGGTGATAATCGGTGGAGGCGTGATCGGTATGGAGTTCGCTTCTTTCTTCAATAGCCTTGGGGTAGAGGTACATGTCGTGGAGATGTTGGATAAGATATTAGGCCCGATGGATCGCGAGCTGTCCGAAATGTTGCAAGCGGAATACGCTAAACGGGGGATTAAGTTCTATCTAAGTCATAAAGTGACCGGGGTGCATGGAACCGAGGTTTCTGTAGAGAAAGACGGGGAGACATTCACGTTGCATGGCGATAAGGTCCTTTTGAGTGTAGGGCGTCGTCCGGTTACGAAAGGTTTTGGCTTGGAGACACTGGCTCCGGAGACTTTTCGTAATGGGGTGAAGGTGAATGAGTACATGCAGACTTCCCTGCCAAATGTATATGCTTGTGGTGATATTACCGCTTTTTCCTTACTGGCGCATACGGCAGTTAGCGAGGCGGAGGTGGCCGTGGATCATCTCTTGGGCAAATCGCGCCCGATGAGTTATAAGGCTATTCCGGGTGTCGTTTATACGAATCCGGAGATCGCCGGTGTCGGGAAGACAGAGGAGGAGTTGCAGGCAGAAGGTATTTCGTATACCGTGAAAAAAATACCGATGGCATTCTCTGGGCGTTTTGTCGCGGAGAATGAGATGGGGAATGGTGTTTGTAAGTTGATCTTGTCGGAGGATGAAACGTTGATCGGTGCCCATATGTTGGGTAATCCGGCCTCGGAGTTGATCGTGATCGCCGGAATCGCTATTGAGAAGGGGATGAAATCGGATGAGTTAAAGTCGTTTGTGTTCCCGCATCCTACGGTAGGAGAGATTATTAAGGAAGCGCTTTATTGAAATAATTATGTACCTTTGTGCCGATAATAGCGGCACATGGGTACATTTGAAGGATATGTAGGGATTCGTTTGTGGGACGGACAATTGGTGGACGATGTGGTCTTTAGCCTTTTGTTCGTCTTATTTATGTGTTTTGCGTTGGTGTTCCGTACCAATTATCGTTTATTCCTGAAGATGATGCGTGATGTGGTATATGTGAAAGAACGTCAAAATTTATTTGAGGTAACGAGGGGGAGCGAATGGCTCTTCCGGAATTTCATGACGTTTCAAGCCTTGTTTCTTTGTAGCGTTTGCCTTTTTGCTATCGCTAGGGCATATGGGTATTTCAACCATTTGCTAGAAAATACGGTGTTGATATCTATTGGGTTGATAATGATGGTATTGATACTGTTTTATTGGTGTAAGCGCTGTTTCTATTATTTATTGGGGGTTGTTTTTACGGACGCTCCGAAATACAAGTTTTGGAAGACTAATTATAACGCTATTATAGGAGCGTGGGGGATTTGTTTATACATTCCGGCACTTTGGTTGGTATTCGTGGGGAGCAGTATACAGATTCCTGTTTTGTTGTTTGTATTTTTCTATATTCTGTGTCGTTTTGTGATAATTTATAAGACCATACGGATATTTCACAGGAAAAATAGCAGTTTTTTATATATTAGTTTGTACCTTTGCGGCCAAGAAATATTGCCTTTAGTTTTTCTGTATGAAGGCATTATTTATTTGTATAACTTTATCGAGTCAAGTACTCTATGGCATTGAATATTAAAAAATTATTGGTATCACAACCGAAGCCTGCATCGGAGAAATCACCATATTTCGATATTGCAGAAAAATACGGTGTGGAAATAGATTTCCGCCCGTTCATCAAGGTTGAACCTTTATCTTCCAAGGAGTTCAGGCAGCAACGAATCTCGGTTTTGGATCATACCGCCGTTATTTTTACGGCTCGTACGGCTATCGATCATTTCTTTCATTTATGCGAGGAATTGCGTGTGGCTATCCCGGAAACGATGAAGTATTTCTGTATGACAGAGGCGATCGCTGTTTATCTCCAGAAGTATATCGTTTATAGAAAACGTAAGATTTTTTATGGTCAGACCGGTAAGGCAGATGATTTGGTGACTGTTATCGCCAAACATGCGAAGGAGAAATACCTAGTACCTGTTTCCGATGTACATAAAGATGATCTATTCGCTTTGTTAGACGCGAAGAAAATCAACTATACGAAAGCGGTGATGTTCCGTACGGTGAGCAATGATTTCGCGAAGGACGAGAAATTCGATTATGATATGTTGGTTTTCTTTAGTCCGTCGGGTATCTCTTCCTTATTGAAGAACTTCCCGGATTTCAAGCAAGACGATATAAAGATCGGCTGCTTTGGCCCTACTACGGCAAAGGCTGTTAAAGATGCGGGTCTGCGTTTGGACGTTGAGGCTCCCACGGTGGAAGCCCCTTCTATGACCGCTGCTTTGGATTTATATCTGAAAAAACAGCAAGACGGTAAAAAATAATGACGACAAAAAGGTATACCCTTTCAAAAGAAGAACGCCTGTCGTGGAAACGTTACATTGACCTG
>ENA-OPRU01001091-OPRU01001091.1-human-gut-metagenome-genome-assembly--contig:-NODE-1091-length-13847-cov-31.400232_pt1 | contig 13847 bp, 9 predicted proteins | sample MGYA00241897_ERZ501888 | MGnify/ENA primary metagenome ERZ501888 (study PRJEB25962, sample SAMEA2042398) | human gut metagenome | biome: human gut; feature: human-associated habitat; material: faeces... | reverse complement strand
CTTGATCTGACGCTTATAACTGGATTTGGGGCAGATAAAACTATGACTGCAGTCATATCCGGCGAGGCGGATATCGGATTTATGGGAGCAGAAGCATCTATCTATGCCTATCAGGAGGGAGCTACTGATCCTGTTGTAAACTTTGCACAGCTTACCCAACGGGCCGGAAATTTCCTTGTGGCAAGAGAAGAAATGCCGGATTTTAAATGGGAAGATCTGAAAGGCAGGAAAGTTTTGGGCGGACGCAAAGGTGGCATGCCGGAAATGGTATTTGAATATATTCTAAAGCAGAATGGCCTTGACCCTCAGAAAGATCTGTCTATTGACCAGAGCATTGACTTCGGCGCTACTGCGGCTGCTTTTACAGGAGATGATTCGGCAGATTTCACTGTAGAATTTGAGCCGTCTGCTACTGCTCTTGAAAAGCAGGGCGCTGGGTATGTCGTGGCATCCCTTGGTGTTGACTCCGGCTATGTGCCTTATACCTCCTACAGTGCCAAAACCAGCTATATGAAAAAAAATCCTGATATCATGCAGAAATTCACTGATGCTCTGCAGAAAGGTATGGACTACGTTCAGAGCCATACTCCAGAGGAGATTGCAGAAGTAATCGAGCCACAGTTCCCTGAAACAGATCTGGATACCATCACAGCCATTGTAAAACGTTATTACGATCAGGACACCTGGAAAGAAAATCTGGTGTTCGGGCAGGATGGTTTTGAACTGCTGCAGGATATCCTGGAAGATGCAGGTGAACTGAAAGAACGTACACCGTATGCAGAACTGGTCAACACAGAATTTGCGCAAAATGCTTCCTGATGATTTGCTTTTTCTGATCCTCCTATAATTTTAGCCCGATATTCGTCTCTTTTCATCCGTTCCTTCATATTGTCAGAGATTTTTGACTTGATTCAGCCAAACCATAATCTTATATATACTTTGAGTAACAGGTAGTAAAAAAGAACCATATTTTAACTCCAATTTTGAGAAACGCAGACAGAATTTCGTCATTTTGTCCTGCGTTTTTCTCATGCCTTTTGACAGTTTGACGGAATCCCCGAATACTGATTCCGGCTTTTCGTCAGAATGACAAGAAACGAAAAAAATCTTTGTACGATTCTTCCCTAGCCATCCCCCCTCCTTTTCGCTATACTGTCTACAGATGAAAAAAACGAGTAATCAATCAACAAAAACAATATGAAATAATTTTGGAGGAATAATAATCATGGCAAGCTTATCATTACAGCACATTAACAAAACTTACCCAAATGGTTTCCAGGCAGTTAAAGATTTCAATCTGGAGATCGAAGATAAAGAATTCATCATTTTCGTAGGACCTTCAGGATGTGGTAAATCTACTACACTTCGTATGATTGCCGGTCTGGAAGAAATTTCCGGCGGTACATTAAAGATTGGTGACAAAGTTATGAACGATGTAGAGCCTAAAGACCGTGATATCGCAATGGTATTCCAGAACTACGCTCTGTATCCTCATATGACAGTATATGATAACATGGCATTCGGACTTAAACTTCGTAAAGTTCCGAAAGACCAGATTGATAAAGCAGTTCGTGAAGCTGCAAGAATCCTTGACCTTGAGAAACTTCTTGATCGTAAACCGAAGGCTCTTTCCGGTGGTCAGAGACAGCGTGTTGCTATGGGACGTGCTATCGTACGTAATCCTAAGGTATTCCTTATGGATGAGCCTCTTTCCAACCTGGATGCTAAACTTCGTGTACAGATGCGTATCGAGATTTCCAAGATCCACCAGAGACTGGGTGCTACAATCATCTATGTAACACATGACCAGACAGAGGCTATGACTCTTGGTACCAGAATCGTTGTTATGAAAGACGGTGTTGTTCAGCAGGTAGATACACCTCAGAACCTGTATCAGAAACCAGGCAACTTATTCGTTGCAGGATTCATGGGATCTCCGCAGATGAACTTCCTTGACGCTGTTATCTCCGAAAAAGGTGACAACCTTATCGCTAAAGTTGGCGAGCATGAACTGGTTATCCCAGCTGCTAAAGCAAAAGCTCTTAAAGATGGCGGCTATGTAGGTAAAACAGTTGTTCTCGGTATCCGTCCGGAAGATATCCATGATTCCCAGATGTTCATCGAAGCTTCTCCAAGCGCACCGATGACATCCGTAGTTAAAGTTTACGAGCTTCTCGGAGCTGAAGTATTCTTATACTTCGATGTAAACGGAACTCAGGTTACAGCACGAGTTGATCCTCGTACAACAGCTAAGACCGGTGATCCGATCAAATTCGCATTCGATATGGAAAAATCTCATTTCTTTGATAAAGAAACAGAACTTACAATCTGCAACTAATTTTCAGGAATCTTTAATAAACCCGGGGAGTTTTCCCCGGGTTTTTATGTTATAATATAGAATTGGCTGCCTGATTACTTCGATCAGACAATTTGCAAGGATTGCTATAAGCTGACTCATACCCCAAAAGAAAGGATTGACCTAATGAAAATACAACAGATTTTACAGAAATGCCTGACAGACTGGAAGAATATCAGCCAGATTGATTTCTGTCTGCTGGATTCTGATAACCATATCTTTCTCTCTACCTGTGATAAAAAACTTCCTGCAGAATCAAAACTGGAAGAATTTCGCCAAAGCAGTGCCCTGTGTGTTTCCAATACAAGCTGCTGCCTGTATAAGATCATGGAGAACCATTCCATCTCCTATATTCTGATCGTATGGGGAAAAGCAGAAAGTACTGCTACCATCGGAGAGCTGGCTGTATGCCAGGTACAGAGTCTCCTGGCTGCCTATGCAGAGAAAAGCGACAAGAATACCTTTATGCAGAATCTTCTCCTTGGTAGTTATTCTGATGTAGATGCCTTTAACTGCGCCAAGAAACTGCACATTGCAACTTCTGTTCAGCGTGCCGTATTTCTTGTGGAAACCAAACAGACCAAGGATGAGAACGCTCTCGCTACGATCCGGAATATTTTCTCTGCCCGTACCAGAGATTTCATCACAGCTATTGATGATACAGGGATTATCATCATCAGAGAATTACAGTCTACAGAAACTTATGAGGATCTGGAATCAATTGCATATATGCTTGTAGATATGTTAAATACAGAAGCAATGACTTCCGCATGGGTTGCCTACAGTAATCTGGCAGAGGATATTTCCAGGCTTCCAGACGCATACAAGGAAGCACATACAGCCCTTGAAGTAGGCAAGATTTTCTACGCAGATAAAAATGTATTCGGATATAACCAGCTTGGAATCGGCAGACTGATCTACCAGCTTCCTGTTCCCATATGTGAAATGTTTATCGACGAGATCTTCAAAGAGGAAACTCTGGATTCTATTGACGAAGAAACCCTGATCACCATCCGTACCTTCTTTGAAAATAACCTGAATCTCTCCGAGACTTCCAGACAGCTTTATGTACACAGAAATACTCTGGTGTACCGCTTTGAGAAGCTGCAGAGAAAATTCGGACTGGATATCCGTGCGTTTGAGGATGCATTAACATTTAAACTGGCGATGATGGTTGTGGACTACATAAAATATTCTAAGAATCATCCGTCATAGATTTCTCAGACAATTTGATAACATCCATCTGCGTGATCAAACCGGCAGACTCTTACAGCTACGTGGCTACGCGATTCTACACCGAATAACTGCTCCGCAGGGACTTACTTGATTCGGTTAAAAAAGCGTTATATCTTCACCAGAAATCTCTGTTGAAAATACAACGCTTTTTATTATTTCTTATATATTCTATTTCGCTTCTTTCAGCAGCATCAGATGCTCTTCCGGAAAATGAATATATTTCGGAACTTTTGCACGCGGATCTTCCTCAAAATTTCCTTTGGGACACATCCACCAGACCGGCTGACAGTCTCCGCCTTTCTTGTTCTTCAGTAAATACTGATGTTCAAAGGTCGTTTCAATATATTCCACAACTTCCACTTCCATGTGGTTCTCTCCGCCTTCAGATGCACCTTTCATCCAGTGACCGCGGATTCCCACATGCGTAACATCATCCGGCACCACATCTTTGGTCTGCAGCATCAGATCCCAGTCCACTGCATAAACACTGTGTTTTCCCATTTTCTGTACAGTTGAGAAATTTTTACACCCTGTCAGTCTGGCTGCCTGCAGAATACCAGGTCGTTCAAAGAGTTTCTTGGTTTCTCCTGTAGTAAGTGCCTGACCGCTGTCCAGAATTGTCAGATGTCCGCAGAACTTGTAAGCCTCATCACGGCTGTGAGTGACCAGAATCATATCACCTGTGTACTCATTAAGAAAGTTCTGCATATCACGCTGCATGATATCTTTCAGATATCCATCCAGTGCTGAGAACGGTTCATCCAGAAGGATGACTTCCGGTTCTCCGATCATCATTCGTGCCAGTGCGACACGCTGCTGCTGACCTCCGGAAAGCTGGCCCGGATAACGCTTCTCCAGCCCGTTAAGCTGATAACGCTCTATGTAATCTGCCACTTTTGCCTTAAGCTGTTTCTTATCCCCTCTGTATCCGCATGCGATATTCTTCTCTACAGTCATGGTAGGAAAAAGTGCATAGTTCTGAAAAAGATAGCCGACCTTCCTCTCCTGCGGTTTAAGATTGATTTTCTTTTCTGAATCAAAAAGAACTTTATCATTTACAACAATTCTTCCTGAGTCCGGTGTCTGGATTCCTGCAATACAGCGCAGAGTCATACTTTTTCCGCTTCCGGATGCTCCAAGGATCCCCATTGGAGAACCATCACTCTCCAGCTTTACTTTCAGAGTGAAGCCATGAAGTTTCTTCTCAATATCCACACTGATTGCCATTACATCCACCTGCCCATCTTCATTCCCTTACCGGAAACGATATTGATCGCCGCAACGATCACAAATGAAATGATCAAGATCACAACTACCCAGAAACCGGCCATGCCATAATTTCCTGCCGCAGTCTCCGAAGCAATGGCAACGGAAACGGTTCTGGTCTTGCCAAGAATGTTTCCTGCGAGCATGGATGTAGCACCGTATTCTCCGATTGCTCTGGCAAAGGCAAGGACTGTACCGGATGCGATTCCGGGTCCTGCTGTCGGCATGACAACTGTCCAGAAGATTCTTCTGTCACTCATGCCAAGTGTCTTGCCTGCTGCGATCAGATTCACATCCACCTGTTCAAATGCAGCGCGTGCATTTCGATACATCAGTGGAAACGCAATTACAGATGCTGCGATCACGCAGCCCTTCCAGGTCTGTACGATCTTAATGTCAAAATTATCCAGCAGAAATGCCCCAAACGGACGTCTCAGACTGAACAGCAAAAGCAGAATGAAACCGGCCACTGTTGGGGGAAGTACCAGAGGCATGGTCAGGATACCATCCAGTATGCCTCTGGAAACAGGTTTCATCTTCATCACCAGTCTCGCAAAGAATATTCCCAGAAAGAACGCGATCACAGTAGCCGCGAAACCTGTTTTCAGAGAAATCCATAAAGGACTCCAGTTTATTTCTGCCAGAAATTCACTCATTCTTATTTAGCTTCCTCTGTTGTCTCTGTCTCAGCATTTGTTTCTGTGTCATCTGTTTCTTCTGTTGTTTCTGCATCTTTATCATCTGTTTCGGAAGCATCATCTGCTTTGTATGCTGTAAAGCCATATTTCTCAAACACTTTCATAGCGTCATCAGATTTGATGTACTCAAGAAATGCTTCTGCAGCTGCTGTATCATCTTCAGATGCCTCTTTGTCTTCGATAAGGCCTACCGGATAGCGAACAGGTGTCTTCAGTGCATCTGCCGGAGCTTCTGCGATAACGTCTACTTTATCTGCAACGGAAGCTGCATCTGTAGCATAAACGATACCGATCTCATTACTTCCTTCACTTACTGCAGCAAGAACTTCAGATACATTTTTACCTTCATTGATTTCCATCTTATTTACTTCATCTGTAATTCCAAGATTGTCGAAAATTTCTCTGGAATACTGTCCAACAGGAACGCTGTCACCTGCAAGTGCGATGTTGGCTGCATCTGTGATGTTCTCGAATCCTGTAACTTTTGTTTCTCCATCCTTAGGTTTGATCAGAACGACTTTGTTCTCAAGGATATCTTCTACAGTATCTTTCTTAGCCAGATTTTCGTCTACCAGAGCATTCATCTGTTTATCAGCTGCTGAGAAGAAGAGATCGCAGCGTGCGCCTTCTTCGATCTGTGTCTGTAATGTGCCTGAGCTGTCTGCATTGTAGAGGATTTCAACATCAGGATATGTCTCATTGAAATCTTTCTGGATTTCTTCCATTGCATTGCTTAAGCTTGCTGCTATGAATGTGTTAACTTCACCTTTTAAGTCTGTATCTGTTGCGAAAACTCCTGTGCTGAGCATTCCTGTGCTCAGTACTCCTGCCATCATTGCTGCAATTAATTTCTTTCTCATGTTTTTTACCGTCTTTCATTCAGTTTTGTTTTGTTTTATTAAGTTTTGTTTTCTTTTGTGTCTATTGTACAAAACTTTTGTATTCTTGTCAATTTTATTTGTATATGTTATCATGTAAATGATAGCAGATTGAAAGCCTTATTTTTATCGGCAAAAACAACTTTCCGGCCTTTGATCGGGTATCAGATAAATCTATAGAAAAAAATAATAAACAGTGAGGTAATTATCATGAAATTAAGTGCACGCAATCAGTTAAAAGGGAAAGTAGTAAGTATCAATAACGGAGCTGTAAACTCCATCGTTTCTATTGATATCGGCGGTGGAAACATTATCACAGCAACCATCTCCTGTGCAGCAGTTGAAGAATTAAACCTGAAAGTAGGTTCTGATGCTTATGCAGTGATCAAGGCTACTAATGTCATGGTAGGTATTGATGAATAAACTTTACACAGCTCAGGAGGTCGCAGACCGTCTGAAGATCAAAAAAACGACGGTCTATGAACTTATCAAGCGCGGTGAGCTGGAATCTTCCAAAATCGGAAAACAACTCAGGGTCAGTGAAGAGCAGTTGACACAGTATCTTAACAGAAGCAGTTCCGGCAATTCCGGAAGTGGGCAGGATATTCCATACACTTCTATTAATTTTGAACCTGAGAGCTCTCTGCTGAAGAGAGATTATCTGCTTCATTCCAGTGGTATCATTTTAAGCGGCCAGACTTCTGCCGCCCTGGAGCTTCTTCTCGGCAAAATGTCCGCTCATCCCGATGGACTTCCTGTCCTGCAGTCTCATATGAATGACTATAACGGACTTTATTCCCTGTATTTCGAAAAGGCACATATCGCTGCTACCAGTCTGGATATAGATGATATCCGTCACCTGGTTCCCGGAATCCCGCTGGTACTTCTTTCTTTATATAAATACTCTGTCGGCTTCTATGTACAGGCCGGAAATCCTGAAAAGATTTCTTCTGTGGAGGACCTGACGGATCCGAAAGTTGTTTTTATGAATCGTGAAAAGGGAAGTGCCCGCAGGGTTTATCTGGACCGTCTGTTGAAAGAACGGGGAATCTCTTCTGAAAAAATCAGCGGATACAGAAATGAAGCTGTCTCTGATATGTCATCTGCATCTGCTGTTTTTGAGCACAGAGCGAATGTTGCTTTTGGAGAAGAAATGATCGCACGTTACTTTCCGGGACTTGATTTCGTCCCTGTGACTGATATGCAGATGTATCTGGCAATTCCTGCGGAATCTGTGAGAAAGCCGGGGTTCTCTGCTCTTGTGGAAATTGTACAGTCTGAAGATTTCAAAACTGAGATTCATCATCTGACAGGTTATGATACCTCTTATACCGGCGAAATGATCTGTATATAAGAAACCTGTAACATAATAAAAAGCCCTGCTGTCCGGGATATACGCTTATGACGTACATGCCGCTTATACAGCAGGGCTTTTCTTATACATTATTTACAACCAAGAAGTGTTTTTCCGATAAAGTATCCAAGCACCAGAATACCAAGTGCGATTCTGTACCATCCGAATGCCTTAAAGTCATGTTTCTTTATGTATCCCATCAGGAATTTGATCGCGATAATGGAAACTACAAATGCCACTACCATTCCCACGATCAGGATCATCACCTCTGTTCCTGTGAAAGAGAAACCGAATTTCAGGATTTTCAGAAGACTGGCTCCGAACATGACCGGGATTCCCAGGAAGAAGGTAAATTCTGCTGCTACTGTACGGGAGGTTCCTGCAAGGATACCACCGATAATGGTGGAACCTGAACGGGATGTACCCGGAACTACGGAGAGTACCTGGAACAGACCGATGATGAGTGCAGTCTTAAATGACAGATTTTCCAGATTTGTACAGGTTGGTCTTCTTCTCTTGTTATAATTCTCAATGACAATGAAGAGGATACCATATACGATCAGTGCAATGGCAACTACTACATAGTTATTAAATTTCTCTTCAATGACATCATTAAACGGAAGTGCGATAACAATCGTCGGTATACAGGCTACTATAATTTTAAACCAGAGTACCCATTTTTCTTTATCACAGAACTTCTCCACAAAAGTAAGAATTCCTCTGGATACTGCACCATGCCTGTTAAGCACTGCCTGCTGTTTCTTTGAAATTGGTCTGATATAAAACGGCCACAATTTGTTCCAGTAGAGAACTACAACCGCAAGGATCGCACCAAGCTGGATCACTACGAAAAACAGATTCTTAAAATCCTCTGTCACATTCAGTTTCAGAAACTCATCCACCAGGATCATATGTCCGGTACTGCTGATCGGGAGCCATTCTGTGATTCCCTCTACGATCCCAAGGAAAATGACCTTTAACAGTTCAATAAAATCCATAATCTTTCCCTTCCTGTTTTCTTTTTTGTTGTTATTCTTATTTACAACGATTTTCAACCGGATCAGACAGGTTTCTGCCAGATAATAAGTAATGCAAAAGACCCACATATATCTATCTGACTCACTGTAAATACTCATATGATTATATTACACACCCTGCCACTGATACAACTGTAATCTGTATTTTTCCTGCTGATTCTATAAGATAAAAACAGCCGCCTTTTCTCCGACAGAGAAAATTACGGCTGCTTTTCATCATTTCATATTATTTATCAGTTCTTTATCTTCTTGCAATCGTAGCAATATCAATAAGAGATAAATTGTTCAGGTCTGTATTCTCAAGGCTGGTTGCCAGTGCTTCTGCTGTATCCAGAGAAGTAAGGACATTGACACCTGTCTCGATGGCGTTACGTCTGATGACGAAACCATCTTTCTGATGCTCTACGCCCTGTGGCGGAGTATCGATGACAACGTCGATCTTATGACCAAGGATAAGGTCCATAAGGTTCGGTGCAGGCTGCTCCAGCTTATTTGTACGGATAACTTTGATTCCGTTTTCTTTGAGGACTTTTGCAGTTCCCAGTGTAGCATAGATTCTGTATCCAAGTGCTTCGAATCTTCTTGCGATCGGGATGATATCCTGTTTGTCTTCGTCTTTAACAGTGATGATCATGTTTTTATGTTTCGGAAGACGGATACCTGCTCCGATAAATGCTTTGTAAAGCGCTTCATTGAATGTCTCAGCAATACCAAGGCACTCACCTGTTGACTTCATTTCCGGTCCAAGACTGATATCAGCGCCGCGGATCTTCTCAAATGAGAATACAGGCATCTTGATCGCATAGTGTTTTGCTTCCGGCTGAAGTCCCGGTTCATAGCCCATGTCTTTCAGCTTGTATCCAAGGATTACCTTCGTTGCAAGAGGAACGATCGGAATTCCTGTTACCTTGCTGATGTACGGTACAGTACGGCTGGAACGAGGATTAACCTCGATCACATATACATCGTCTCCAAGAACAATGAACTGGATGTTGATCATACCGATAACATGCAGTGCTCTTGCAAGACGTCTGGTGTATTCTGCAATTGTCTCTTTTGCTTTCTCGCTGATGGTCTTAGCCGGGTATACGGAGATACTGTCACCGGAGTGGATTCCAGCACGCTCGATATGTTCCATAATACCAGGAATCAGGATATCCTCGCCATCGCATACAGCATCTACTTCGATTTCCTTACCCATCAGGTATTTATCAACAAGGATTGGGTGCTCCTGTGCGATCTGGTTGATCACACCGATATACTCTTCTACGTCCTCATCGCTTACAGCGATTCTCATGCCCTGACCACCAAGTACATAGGAAGGACGAACCAGAACAGGATAACCCAGCTCATTTGCTGCTTTCTTAGCTTCCTCAGCAGTAAATACTGTCTGTCCCTTTGGTCTCGGGATCTCGCATTTTTCAAGAATCTCATCAAAGAGCTCACGGTCCTCTGCTGCATCTACGTTCTCCGCAGATGTTCCGAGAATCTTAACGCCCATCTTTGTCAGTGCTTCTGTTAATTTGATAGCTGTCTGACCACCGAACTGTACAACTGCTCCGTCCGGTTTCTCGATATTTACTACATTCTCAACATCTTCCGGTGTCAGAGGCTCGAAATACAGTTTATCTGCAATATCAAAGTCTGTACTAACTGTTTCCGGGTTGTTGTTGATGATGATGGTTTCATAGCCTTCTTTTGCAAATGCCCATGTACAGTGTACGGAACAGAAGTCGAACTCAATACCCTGGCCGATACGGATCGGACCGGAACCAAGTACCAGGATTTTCTTTTTATCCGGTGTTGCTACTGCTTCATTCTCTGTGCCTTCATCGCCGTATACAGAATAGTAATATGGTGTTGCTGCCGCAAACTCTGCAGCACAGGTATCAACCATCTTATATGCTGCTTTAATCTGATATTCTTCACGAAGAGCTTTAATCTCTTCTTCTGTCTTGCCTGCCAGACGTGCAACGATGTAGTCCGGAAATTCCATGCGTTTTGCTTCAAGGAGAAGCTCTTTTGTGAGCTTTCTGGTCTTAAGAGCATTTTCCATGCCTACAAGGATTGCAATCTTATCGATGAACCAGATATCAATCTTTGTGATGTCGTGAAGCATGGACTGTGGCATACCACGACGGATTGCTTCTGCAATCTTCCAGATTCTGCGGTCATCTACGATTTCCAGCTCTGCAAGGAGTTCCTCGTCTGTAAGCTGTGTGAAATCATAGGACATCAGGCTGTCTACGTGCTGTTCAAGAGAACGGATGGCTTTCATCAGGGCACCTTCGAAGTTATGGCAGATACTCATAACCTCACCTGTTGCCTTCATCTGAGTAGTAAGGGTTCTCTTTGCAGTTATAAATTTATCAAATGGAAGTCTCGGAATCTTAACTACGCAGTAGTCAAGCATTGGCTCGAAACTTGCATATGTTTTTCCTGTGATCGCATTCGGGATCTCATCCAGTGTGTAACCCAGGGCAATCTTTGCTGCAACCTTTGCGATCGGGTAACCTGTTGCCTTACTTGCAAGTGCAGAGGAACGGCTTACACGCGGGTTTACCTCGATTACACAGTATTCAAAGCTGTCCGGTTTCAGAGCGTACTGAACGTTACATCCACCTGTGATTCCAAGTTCTGTGATGATGTTCAGAGCTGAAGTACGGAGCATCTGATATTCTTTATCTCCCAGTGTCTGAGACGGAGCAACTACGATAGAGTCACCTGTGTGGACACCAACCGGGTCAATGTTCTCCATGTTGCAGACTGTAATGCAGTTTCCTGCGCTGTCACGCATTACTTCATATTCAATCTCTTTCCATCCTGCGATGCAGCGCTCTACCAGTACTTCACCTACACGTGAAAGACGAAGACCATTCTCCAGGATTTCACGGAGTTCATATTCATTATGGGCGATACCGCCGCCGCTTCCACCGAGTGTGTAAGCAGGACGGAGAACTACCGGATAACCAATGGTGTTTGTAAATGCAAGACCATCTTCTACTGTTGTAACAACCTTGGATGCTGCGATCGGCTCACCGATCTTCTCCATGGTATCTTTAAATTCCTGACGGTCCTCCGCTTTCTTGATTGTCTGGGCAGTTGTACCGATCAGTCTTATATTGTGTTCTTTGAGGAAACCTTTCTCATCCAGCTCCATGGCAAGGTTTAATCCCGCCTGGCCACCCAGTGTAGGAAGGACGCTGTCCGGTTTCTCTTTCAGGATAAGCTGTTCTACTACTTCTACTGTCAGAGGCTCAATATAAACTCTGTCAGCGATATCTTTATCTGTCATGATGGTTGCAGGGTTGGAATTAAGAAGAACAACCTCAATGCCTTCTTCTTTCAGGGAACGGCATGCCTGTGTTCCTGCATAGTCAAACTCTGCTGCCTGGCCGATGATAATCGGGCCGGAACCAATTACAAGTACTTTTTTAATGTCTTTATTTCTTGGCATTATTTATTTCCTCCCATCATATCCATAAATCTGTCAAACAGGTAACTGGAATCCTGCGGTCCCGGGCATGCTTCAGGATGGAACTGTACAGTAAAGATATTCTTTCCTTCGTATGCCATACCTTCGTTTGTGCCGTCATTGACGTTAACGAATGCAGGTTTTGCAATGTTTTTCTCTTCAAGTCCCTCAGCATCTACTACATAGCCATGGTTCTGGGAAGAAATGTAAACACGTCCTGTTGCAAGGTCTTTGACCGGATGATTTCCGCCTCTGTGTCCGTATTTCATCTTATGGGTATCTCCACCTGTTGCAAGAGCCATAAGCTGATGTCCAAGACAGATTGCGAAGATCGGAACTTCAGAATCATATAATTTTTTTATTTCCTTTATAATAGAAGTACATTCCTTTGGATCTCCAGGGCCGTTACTTAACATAATGCCATCCGGATTTGCCTCCAGAATCTCTTCCGCAGGTGTCAGTGCCGGATAAATTGTAACCTCACATCCTCTTTCATTCAGGGAACGTGCAATGTTTCTCTTAGCTCCCAGGTCAAGAAGTGCTACTTTCGGACCGTCGCCTTTTAAAATCTCTTTCTCGCGGCATGTTACCTTCTCTACTACCTTACCTGTTGTATATGCTTTTAACTGGGGGATAATTGTATCTAAATCATAATTTTCATTGACGGTGATCATACCGTTCATGGTACCTTTCTCACGAAGGATTTTCGTTAAGGCTCTGGTATCAATTCCGGCAATACCTGGAATATCATGCTTTGTTAAGAAATGCTGAATCGTGTCCACGCTTCTGAAATTACTTGGGACACGGGATAATTCGCGGACAATAAAGCCGTCCACCCATGGCTTTGATGACTCCTGGTCATCATAACAGATTCCGTAATTCCCAATGAGGGGATAAGTCATACATACTGCCTGTCCTGCATAGGAAGGGTCGGTCATTACTTCCAGATAACCGGTCATGGAAGTATTAAAGACGATTTCGCTGATAACGTCTCTCGTTGAACCAATGCTTGTACCTTTGAACACATGGCCATCTTCTAATATCAGAAATGCTTTCATACAATCTCCCTTTCTTATCTTTATATTGTGTCTATCACTTATTTTTTCCTAAATCTTCAAGATTGTATCACAGCAAAGTGCTTTTTTCAACCTTATAAGGTACTAAAAATAATTAAGTTGATATTAAAAACTTTTTTGTAATTTCAGGCAGATCCAATCACATGCATTCACTGCTTTCTCACATCCAAATACCTCTATAAAATTTAAATCATCCTCTTCTCTGTGCAACTCTACACCGGATAACTGCTCCGCAGTTTATCAGAAGAAGCTTACACTTCTACGTAACAAATTGTGCGTTTTGAGGATACTGTAAAAAAAATTAAAAAAATTTCAAAAAAGCTATTGACTTTTATCCATACATCGGTTATTATAAATGAGCAGTCGCGAGAGAGCGATTGATAAATAAGAAATGCAGAAGTGGCGGAATTGGCAGACGCGCAGGCTTCAGGTGCCTGTGGTAGCAATATCGTGTGGGTTCAAGTCCCATCT
>ENA-OPRU01001085-OPRU01001085.1-human-gut-metagenome-genome-assembly--contig:-NODE-1085-length-13971-cov-2.758767_pt1 | contig 13971 bp, 9 predicted proteins | sample MGYA00241897_ERZ501888 | MGnify/ENA primary metagenome ERZ501888 (study PRJEB25962, sample SAMEA2042398) | human gut metagenome | biome: human gut; feature: human-associated habitat; material: faeces... | reverse complement strand
TCTTTCACGAAAGCGCGTATCAGCTGCATCCGGCTCTTGATAGGCCGGCTCTGTGGAGAAATGCGTGCACCAATCCGGCTTTTATAGGGGCGTTTACGGAAATATTCATCTGATTCCTCCGGCGGGACTTTCGTTGCAATTCCTTCTATGTGTACCTGTCTTTCGAGAGCGTGCCAGACAAAAGAGAGCGAGATATGTGGATTCTGTTCCAACTGTTTTCCTTTACGGCTTTCATAATTAGTGTAGAAGATAAACTTCCCGTCATGAAGACCTTTTAACAGTACGGTACGCGTAGAAGGTTTCCCTTCGGGAGACACCGTACCTACAATGACGGCGGTAGGCTCGTCTACTTCCGCGTCAATCGCCTCTTGTAGCCACCGGCTGAAAAGCGAAAGCGGGTCGCCGGGAAGTTCATTTTCCCTCAACCCGCCTTTCGTGTATTCTTGCCGGATATCTGCAATGTTTATTTTTACCATAAGATTATCTGGCATTTAAATTGTTCGTTCATTACATAGGAACTTCGATCAACAGAATATGTGAATCTTTTAATGTCTCCAGTTCGAAGTTGTTAGTATCATAAATCCCCATTCCGTCACGGCGTTTCATGACTTCACCGTCTACAATGATTTCTCCTTCAATCAGAAAGATGTAGACACCCGCATGACTTTGGTGTGTATGGTATCCAAGTTTCTTTCCGGCTTCTACTTTGCCGATAGAGAACCAGGCATCTTGCAGAAGGGAAGCGGGAGTGCTTCCGTCGGGCGAAACGATAACTGCCAATTCGTTCGGGCGTTCCAGTTCACTGATATTGAAGTCCTGATAGACAGGGCGTGTGTTCCGTTCTCTCGGCATAATCCAGATCTGGAGAAATTCTACCGGTTCTACGGGACTTGCATTCATTTCGCTGTGGAAGATACCTGTTCCGGCACTCATTGTCTGGATTTCTCCCACGGTGATGATGCGGCTGTTCTTTTTACTGTCACCATGTTGCAGATGTCCTTTCAGTGGAATGGAGACAATTTCCATATTCTTGTGCGGATGCGTCTGGAATCCTTCTCCGGGTGCCACTTTGTCGTCATTCAATACACGAAGTGCACCGAAGTTGATACGGTTGGAATCGAAATATTCATCGAAACTGAAAGTGTGGTAACTATCCAGCCACTCATATTTAGAATGTCCTCTTGTATCTGCTTTATGTATAACTTTCTTCATAATGTTCTCCTTTTTCTTGTTGTTTATATGTCTTATGAACAAAGAGGGTGGGGGAAAGGTTTTATTTCTTCACTTCATTTAGCAAAGGCTTATGGTTGATAAAATCTCTGATATTTTGTAATGTCGTCATTGCGATATTCTCCAGTGCTTCGTGTGTGAAGAAGGCTTGGTGGGAGGTCACAATGACATTGTTGAATGAAAGCAGCCGGGCAAGCACATCGTCGTCGATGATGCGGTCGGACTGGTCTTCGTAGAAATATTCGCTTTCTTCCTCGTACACATCCAGTCCGGCAGAACCGATTTTCTTGTTTTTTAAGCCTTCAATCAAGGCGTTGGTGTGAATCAACTGTCCGCGACCGGTATTGATAATCATCACTCCGTCTTTCATTTTGCTGATAGAGTAGTCATTAATCAGGTATTTGGTAGCTTCGGTAAGCGGACAATGGAGGGAGATGATGTCGGAACTATGGTATAATTCGTCTAATGAAGTATATACGATTTTTTCTTCGCGGGCGAAGTTATAGTCCGGATAAAGGTCGTAGGCCAATATGTTCATGCCGAACCCTTTCAGGATATGGATCAGGATCTTTGCAATCTTTCCCGTGCCGATGATGCCTGCAGTTTTTCCGTACATGTCGAAGCCCAGAAGTCCGTGCAGCGAGAAGTTTCCGTCTCGTGTCCGCCAGGTAGCACGTGGAATTTTACGGTTGAGGGATAACATCAGGGCAACGGTATATTCTGCTACGGCATAAGGGGAGTAAGCAGGGACACGCACTACGGTAATGCCACGGTCGGCAGCTGCCTTTAAATCTACATTGTTGTAGCCGGCGCAGCGCAACGCCAATAATTTCACGCCGTTGTCTGCCATCAGACGGATAACTTCGGTATCGGCCGTGTCGTTCACGAAAATACAGACTGCGTCTACTCCTTGGGTTAAAATAACGTTGTGCTTGTTAAGATGCCCTTTATAGTAGCGGAGCTCAAAACCATATTCCTTGTTTTTTTCGTTGAAAGACGCTTCATCATAAGGTTTGCTGCCAAAAAATGCGATAGTGTATGCCATGGGATTTGTTGTTTTTTAAAATGTTACATAATTATAGGGAGATAACAAGTGGAAAGTTGATATGGTTCAGTGGCCGGAAGGATTCATAAAATGATAATTATTTCTATTTGTTTCATCAGAAACTATTTGGTATTTCAATTAAAGTTCTATATTAGGATAACTTTATGCACAAAATTCTTTTTCATGTGCAATATTATTGTACCTTTGCGCCCGAAAACAATTAAAAAAGATTTAGATGAGAAAATTTTCGTTGATTGGCATTGCGATGTTAATCGTTTCAATTCCAACTTTTGCGGGTGGTATCCTAACAAATACAAATCAGCATGTATCTTTTCTTAGAATGTTAGCGCGTGGTGCTTCCATTGATATTGACGGTGTCTATTCTAATCCGGCCGGTTTGGCCTTCTTGCCGGAAGATGGTCTCTATTTGTCTTTGAATGGACAAAGTGCTTATCAGACCCGTAACATAAAGGCGACATTTCCCTTGTTTATTGAAGATGGGAATACACGTTATTATAAAGGAAAAGCTTCTGCTCCTTTCATTCCTAGTTTTCAAGGTGCATATAAAAAAGGAGACTGGACTATTTCCGGTAGCTTTGCTGTTGTAGGTGGTGGCGGTAAGGCATCGTTTGATGATGGTTTGGGTATGTTCGATTCAATGGTGATGGGACAAGTCCATACTATTTCGGGTGGTCAAATCACTCCCAATATGTATTCTATCAATAGTGCAATGGATGGAAGCCAGTTTATTTATGGTGTGCAATTGGGGTTGTCGTATCAAGTTAATGATTGGTTAGGTGTGTTTGCCGGTGGACGTATGAATTATTTTACCGGTGGGTATGAAGGATTTCTGACTGCAACAGCACACAGTAATATTCCTACTTATGGTGGCATGGAATTGGTTGGTATCGATTTAGACTGCGACCAGACCGGCTGGGGATTGACCCCTATCTTGGGAGCTGATGTGAAGTTGGGCAAATGGAATATTGGGTTGAAGTACGAGTTTATGACAAGTCTTAATCTCGAAAATAAAACCAAAAAAGCTGAAGTGCGTGCAATGGGAACTGCTATGGGAGATGAAGGGAATCCTTTGGCTGACTATAAGGATGGTGTGAATACTCCGAGTGATATCCCTGCATTATTGACTGCAGCTGTTGGTTATGAATTCCTTCCTACGCTTCGTGCAACGCTGGAATATCACCATTTTTTTGATAAAGCGGCAGGGATGGCCAATGATAAGCAGAAAGCGTTGAAGCATGGCACACATGAAATTTTGATTGGTGCAGAATGGGATATAGCTAAACAGCTGACCATCAGTGGTGGTTATCAGCGTACAGATTATGGCTTGGCTGATGATTTTCAGAGTGATATAAGTTTTTCATGTGACTCTTATTCACTGGGGTTTGGTGCTGCCATCAAAATGACAAAGCATTTGACTATGAATATAGCCTATTTTTGGACAAACTATGATGATTATACAAAGAAGATAAGTGAAACCACCAAGAATGTTTATAGCCGTACTAATAAAGTGTTTGGTCTTGGTGTTGACTATAAGTTCTGATTTCACAATCCTACCTTTATATATTAAGAAGCCGTCTCAAATATCGATTTGAGGCGGCTTCTTTCTTATTTTATATTGGATTAGAAAGAATACTGTACAAGCAGGTTCATACGGTTGGCATGGTTGGTGGAATTGTCGAAGTTGGTGCGCCAGCCACGCAGATATTCAGCGCCTACCTGCATGTTCGGGGTTACGTTCCAGAATACGTTGGCTACGAAATACTGTCCGTAGCGGTAGGTACTTGGCAGGTCGTTGGGATAACCGTCTTCAGAGTAAAGGCGGGACATGCTGTAAGTGCTTGAAAGGAATATCTTTGGAGAAATGTTATATTGTAGACCTGCATACCAGCCCAGCATGGGCAATGCCTGCATTTTGCCTTCCTTTTCGGGATTGGGGACAATATCGACGTTCAGATTACTGATGTCATTCAGGTATTGCCCGATACCTTTACCATAGTTGACTTGTCCGAATGCCTGCCATTTTTTACCGAGGTTGAAGGTCGTTGAGGCTTGTACACCGTATCCGGTGACGCTGGAAGCCTTGTCCCTTTTCGTGCTGGTATATGTCATGCTGCGGATGATACCTCCTATACGCAGATGACTGCTGCTGTTCCAACTGGATTGTGCCGAAGCTGTGAAGTCCGGCATGCGTTGCTGGGCAATTTCGAATTGGCTGCTTGTTGTGCCGTCAACGGCAGGCGCCTCGATGGAAGCTTGGAAACGAAAGTCTTTCAGCCCTTTATAAGTATATGACAATTGTGTAGCGCGGTAGAACGTGGCACCGTTGGGCCCCTGGAAGTCAATGGTGGAGGGGAGGGCGCCTAAGTCCATGAAACCGCCGTAAGTATATCCCACCGTTATATTTCGGAATGACATATAAGCATTCCGTAGCTGGAATGTTTTGTCTCCTCCTCGGAAATTTCCGGCTGTATAGACTGTGAAGTCACCCAATAGCCGGGTGTGTCCGACTAATTTCAGAAAGATAGTGGCCGTACTGGCATCCATTTGAAATTGATTTTTGATTTTACTACTGCTTGGAATGTTGGCAGGAACAAAGTCAATATCATCCACAATACCTCCAAAATCATACTCGCCGGTGGCACGGACATACCCTCCGATACCCAGGGCGAATTTGCCTTGTTTGTCCATCAATAAGAAGCGGGGAGCTTTCGGGTCATGGATGTAAGGCAATTGTGACTCATTCATGATGCGGATAATCTCGTCGCCCGCTTTGTCGATAGTAACTATGACAATGCCGTTGGGGGCTTCGTCATCGATAATCTCTTTTTTTTGTGCATGGATAGTGGACAAGGGAAGTCCGGCTACGCACAACAGAAACATTGCTTTTAAGATTGTTTTCATTTAAGTTAGGTTTTGATGAATGTGCTTTCAACAACTTAAATGAAAAAAGGTTTTGTAGTCTTGGAGGAGGAAAGGAGGTTATTCCGTCAGTATTCTTGCCTTGAATGAAGATCGTATGCAAAATTACCCTTACCCTAATTTCCGGAATAACCTCCTGAGAATGTGTGTTAAGTTACTTATTTTTTCATGACGGCATTCCACAGCGCTTTGCGTAGGGTTCCCATGGTGTCATCGCCTTCATAATCCCAGAACATCATGCCTTTCATGCCATTTTTTAATATCCATTCACCTTTTGCGGCAATACTGCGGGGATTGTCGTAACCACAGTAGAAACTGCCGTTTTTGGTGACATAGGGGACATTGCCTTCTGTATCCCAATTTTCGATGACATAGCCGTCATCCTTACTCAGGTTGAGAATATCCCGATAATTGATGCTGCCGCCGGCATTGAAATCGGCTCTTCCGTAGAACGGAATTCCCAACACTAATTTGTCGGCAGATACCCCTGCATTCAGGTATTCGTCTACGGAACGCTGGCAGTCCCAGTAATTACTTGGCTTGTTCAATGCTGATTGATGCTGGGGGGCATCAACCAGATCATAGGCCATGATATTGACGAAATCTACATACGGGTCTACGGCCTTTACATCAATATATTTATAGCCTTCGCCTTGGGGACGCTTGTCCATGCAATAACCTGCATAGGTCAATAGGGTGGACTGCCCCAACGCTGCACGCAGGTCTTTCATCAATAGGGTGAAGTTTTCCACATCTACCAACTCGTCATAGGCATTGCTGCTGAAAGTCATACCGGGAAATTCCCAGTCAATGTCAATACCGTCTATGCCCTCACTCGAAACAAAGGCTTTGCAGTCTTGTGCGAATTGCTTGCGCATTTCCGGACTCTTCGCCAGGGCGGAGAAACCTCCGTCCTGGGAATTGTCAGTATTGGAAACGCTATTGGTAAAAGAGAGTAATATCTTCACATGTGGATACTGGCTCTTTATTTTCTTTACCTTATCAAAACGGGATTTATCACCTTGCAGGCCAAACTTTTCATAAATTCCGTTTTTAACATATAATTCTGCAAAAGCGTAGTTTATGTGGGTCAGGTATTTGGCATCGGGTATGGATGTGCCATAATAAGTGACGTAGCCCAATGCAACCCGGCCTGCAACCTGCTCGGCCATTTCGGTCTCGTTGTCTTCATTTCCCGGAGCTGGCAGTCCGGGCATGTAGTCGTCATTGTGACATGCAGCTACTAGAAAGACAGTAGCTATTATAAATAGCAGTTTCCTTTTCATAGAGAGTGCATATTATTCAGAATCGGTTTCTGCTTCAGTCTTGAAATAAGCATACCAGCCGCTGTCGTCCCAATCCACACCACCGCTATACTTGCCGGGATGATAGATTGTGATATAGTTCTCATCCAGTGTCAGCAGCCAGAATTTGTTGCTGCCTACGCTTTGTCCGTTGTCGTCATAATTTCCTCCGATGGTGGGGATACTTGTTATCAGTTCACCCAGTACTCCGTCTTCCGGTTTTTCGTGTGTGAAGGAGAAAGTACCTTCTGCCTTCAGGTTTCCGCTGGCATCATAGGTTTTCATCTTGTTTCCGTCGAATTCGAATACCATGGACTGGTCTCCCGCTTCGGCGGCAGTGACATTGGCCCACCAGGCAAAATTTGATTCGGGAGTATAGCCTGCACTGGTATATTTCCAGCCTCCATGAGCCCCCATATTGCAGACGGAACCCCAGCTGACTTCACGGAATTTCCAGGTCTTCTTGGCAGATTTGTCACTCTTGTCGGTTGCACCGGTGAAGTAAGTGGACCAATCGTCGAATACATTGGTCACAGTCACTACAACCGGATCTGTCTTGATAATCTGATTGGCGGAAATGCCCATATAGTAGATGGAATAGTCCGCATTGGACTCCATGATGACCGTAGCGTTGTCCGTGACCAGAGTCTTACTTTGTTTACTTCCTTCGCCCCCCCATTCTATGTGCCATGAACCGCCAATGTCCGGGCGGGAGTTTTTCAGGGCGATATACTGGTCGCCTTCCACTACTCCGTCTTGGTTGGGGAAGGGTTGGGTAATGGATATGGCGGCTTGTAATGCCTCCTTGGTTATGGGTGTACCGGCATCAGTCACATATTTGTCTCGCAAGTCTTCGTCTTCGATAGGATCGCATGCAGTAACGATGAAGGCTGAAGCAAGCATTGCTATCAATATTTTTGTTACTTTCATATTGTCTTTATTTATAGGTTAATACTCTTACATATTGTTCCAATCCGAGAACTGGGCAGATGCATCCCAGCCTGGATTCTGCTCAAGGACTCCATTGGAGATGTCGATTTCGTCTTGCGGAATGGGCCAGTAGCCTTGGGTTGCTTGTAGGCGTTTCTTATAGTCGAATTTGACCATCGGTACCACCGTAGCGGCATTTATTATATTGAACCCGGTCTGTTTGTTGAGTATGTCACCGGCTTCCTCAAGCGAAGGACCCGACCAGCGAAGGATATCCCACCAGCGGATGGACTCGAATGCAAGTTCCCAGCGGCGTTCCTGCTTGATGGCTTCCAGGGAGTAGGCCACCGGAGCCAAGTGGGAGCGGGCACGTACCTTGTTCAGACCCGTAGCGTCTTGTTTCAGCTCGGACTGCATGAGCAGAACGTCGGCAAAACGGATATGAATCAAGTCGGCTATTTGGAGTAGCTGTTGGGATGTCTGCGAAGATATTCCGGGGAACATCTGCTTGCCGAAAGGTTCGATTTTGCCTTCATTGTAGGAATTGATATTGATGTATTTTTTCTGGAAATAGCCGGTTTGTTCATAGTAACGATAGGATACGGTATATTCCGGTTCACCCTCGTCCATGGTGCAGTCCATCAGTACATTGCCGGCAACATTCGGATCAAGTGCTTTGTACGACCATATGGAACCGGTCAGACGGGGATCCTCCTTGTAACCGTCCGTATAGGTCTGCTTGGCGGCCCAGTCTTTCCATTCGTTGACCATAGCCGGAGATACAGGGCCAGCTCCCCAACCGGTGCCGAAGGGATAACTGTCTTTGTTGGAATAGTTGTCGGCAGACGGTGAATAGAATTGCGCGCATGTGTTGGAGAACCAGGTATAGGTCCAGTCGGATTTCAGGTTATGCTTGTTGGCGAATAAAGTTTCGTCGGAACTGTTTCCTTCCCATTTCAGGTTATGGTTGATAACGTATTGGTAACGGAACCCTTCGGTATTGTCTTCGGTAGCATCGTTGGTGTAGGCCCAGATGTTGCGTTGGTCGGACACCAGTTTATGACCGGAGTTGTTTACACAGTCATCTATCCAAGAGATGACTTCCTCTTTGGTAGTTCCGTTGGGGAGCTCGTTTTTTTCGTAGCGTCCGGTATAGAAAAGGAATACACGTGCCATCATGGCTTCGGCAGCATATTTTGTAGCGTGTCCGGTCATGTCTGAGCCTTTCGGATAAATCTTTGCCGGCATCATTTCAATGGCGTTTTTCAAGTCGGCTGCAATCTGGGCGTAGATTTCGTCTACGGATGCACGCGGCAGGTTGGTACTTTCCAGTGTGGTGCGTAAAGGAACTCCGCCAAAGACTTGTGCCAGCTCATAATAAGCCATGGCACGCAGGAAGTAGGACTCACCGAAAAGTCGGTTACGTTCGCTCTCGCTGGACCATGATTTCACATTCTCCATTGTGTTGATGGCATTGTTGGCACGGTTGATAAGGGTGTAGCAACGGTCCCAGATACCGGCAAATGTATTCAGATTGCCACTGTACATAAGGAAGTTGGTGGCACAGTTGTTGGAGTAGGAGAGGTTGCCTCCCAGACAGTCGTCACCTGCCAACTGGGCAATGTAATACTGGGAAGAGGTTTCAGGACTTTCAAACAACAGATGGGCGTATATGGCCGTCACCATCTCTTGGGCATCCTTTTCTGTCTCCGGGAAGTTGGCGGTTGTCTTTTCGGTCAAAAGTTCCGAATCGAGGAAGTTTTCGCATCCTGAAAGAAGAATCAGTATTGCTGATGCTATGAATAATATCTTTTTCATAATTTCTTCGGTTAATTAGAATTTTACATTTAAGCCTATCATATAGGTACGTGCACTGGGGTAGTAGCCCAGGTCGATGCCTGATGCCCAACCATAATCGTCGCCACCGTAACCGATTTCCGGGTCCATACCGGAATAGCCGGTGAAGGTAAAGAGGTTCTGTGCGGTCAGATACAGGCGCAGCTGTTGTACCGGTAACTTCTTGAATGCTTTCTTGAAGTCGAATCCCACAGTGATGTTCTTTATCTTGAGATAGTCTCCATCTTCGATGTAAATGTCTGATACTCTGTTCCAGTTGGAGCTGGAAGCGCTGGACAGTCTCGGGAACTTGTTGGACGTACCTTCGCCGTGCCAGCGTTGGAATATCTCTGCTGTATAGTTATTCAAGGGTGAGGAGGAGAAGTCACGATAACACTTCAGAATCTGCTGGCCGAATGCGCCGTAAGTAGTGATTGAGAAGTCAATGGCCTTCCAGCTGGCATTCAGGGAAAGTCCCATTGTCAGGTCGGGATTCGGGTTACCTATCATAGTACGGTCATTGGCATCGAGCGTACCGCTATTGTCGGTGTCTGCCCAGATTACGTCACCCGGCTGTGTCTTGTCGCCGTTCAGTTTCGGACCTTTGTAGTTGTCTATCTGTTCCTGGTTCTGGAATATGCCGTTACTCTTGTAGCCGTAGAAGTAGCCGATGGGTTTGCCTACTTCAGCACGGAAGCACTCTTCGGCTCCTTCCCACAGAACGCTGCCGCTACCGTGGATGATTCCGTCTTTGTTGGCAATCTTGGTCACTTCATTCTTGTTGTGAGCAAGGGTCAGGTTGGCTCCATATTGGAAATCCTTTCCGATGTTGTCGTTCCAGTGGAGTCCTACTTCAATACCCGTGTTTTTTACATTACCGCCATTGACGGACACTGCATTGGCACCGAAGGAAGAGAGTACCGGAGCCGTAACCAGCCAGTCTCTGGGATTTTTGTTATACCAGTCGAATTCAAAGCCCAGGCGGTTGTTCAAGAAGCGTGCATCGATACCGAAATTCAATTGCTCCTGTGTTTCCCAGGTAAGGTCCGGGTTGGTCAGTCGGTAGGCGTATGAACCGGTACTGATGAGGTCCATGGAGTCGCCGAACGTATAACCGCCATATCCGTTGTTGGAAGTTATCAGTGAAAGATATTGGAAAGTAGATACATTACAGTTACCGTTTTGCACCCAGGAAGCGCGTAGCTTTAAGAAGTCCAGCCATTTGATTCCTGACATGAAGGACTCGTTGCTGATAACCCATCCTGCGGATACTGAAGGGAAGTATCCCCAGCGGTGTCCGCGGGCAAAAGTGGAGGAACCGTCCGCACGCATGATGACAGAAGCCATGTATTTCTCCTGATAGTTGTAGTTGACACGTCCGAAGAAGGAGGCGATGGAACCTTCCCCGTTAGGCTTGCCAGTCAAGGAGGACACACTGTTGGCGGTCAATGGAACATTGGACAAATAAGCGTGCTTGAAATCATAGAAGTTTGAGCCTATGGCTGAACCGCTCATTTCTTCTCCCATACCCCATTTTTCAATACTCTGACCTACCAGGACGTCGATGTTGTGGTCATCGATATTGAAGATGTAGTTGGCTGTATTGTCCCATGACCAACGGTTATACATAGACATGGATTGGGTAACCTTGTCTTCTGCGTTGTTGAGTGACGCACTCAGATAATCGAATCTCGGCAAATAGGAACGATAACTGGAGGCTCCCATGATGTAACCGAACTGGCTCTTGATACGCAGGTTCTTGATGGGTTGCAGTTCTGCATAGAAGCTGCTCTGCATGTAATGGGACTTGCTTAGGTTCTGGTTCATATAGTAGTCCAGATAAGCTATCGGGTTTTTATTGGCTCCGTTGGAGATATCCCATTTGTAGTTATCCTTTTCCTGGTCTGCATAGAGGTAGTAGCCCCCGTCTGAATTGTAAGGGTGCATCAACGGGCTCATGATGAGCATATTGTGCACTCCGTTCCAATAAATGCCGCCGGTTCCGAATGAACCTTGCGTTTGCGAATATTTGTAGTTGATGGTTTCGCCTACTTTCAGGAAGTCAAGATTGCCTTTTTTCATGACTACGTGGTCCGAGTTGACGCGGAAGTTGTAGCGGTTCATTTCTGGAAATTCGCCGGGAACTCCCATGGTGGCTTCTTGGTTGGTGTATGAAATACCTATGGCATATCTGGAACGGTCTGTTCCTCCGGTGATGTTGACTGCGTGGTTCTGTACCAATGCATCTTCATTCAGCACTTCCTTCAGCCAGTTTGTCCCTTTCCATGTTCCGTTCTGTATGGCCTGCAAATCCCTTTCCGGAATATAGGTCGCCCAGTTGTACGGACTCAATCCGTCCATTACACGGCCTTCATCCTGCATCATCATGTACTCTTGGGCATTGAGGATAGTAGGGATTTTGTAGAGGTTCTGCACACCGACATAGCCATCGTAACTGACTTCGGCAACGCCGGTTTTACCTCGTTTGGTGGTAATCAGGATAACGCCGTTGGCAGCACGCGCACCATAGATGGCGGCGGAAGCGGCATCCTTCAAGACGTCCAAAGATTCAATGTCACTCGGGTTCAGCCCGTCGATGCTACCGTTGGCAACTCCATCTACCACATAAAGCGGGGAGAAGGTTCCGGTAGTACCGATACCGCGGATATTCACCTTAAAGCCCGAACCCAGGAAGCCGTTGTTTTGCGTGATGTTGACACCCGGTGACTGGCTCTGCAAAGCGCCCAGGGCATCCACAGTGTTCAGCTTGGCTATGTCTTCTCCTTTCACTTGTACAGTGGCGCCGGTGACAAGTTTCTTTTTCTGTACACCGTAACCGACAACAACTACTTCATCCAGTAGTTCGGAATCTTCTGTAAGGGTGATTTTCATGTTGGCATCTGCTTTGGCTTCCTGCGTCTTATAACCGATGTAGGAAATGACCAGGGTGGCACCTCTTTTTACGTTTAGCGAGAATTTACCGTATAAGTCGGTGGTAACTCCATTGGTAGTACCTTTTTCCAAGATACTTGCTCCGATGATAGGCTCTCCATTCTGGTCGACAACAATACCGCGGGCTGTTTGTGCCTGCATCTGTTCTGTCACTCCGAATGAATTTTCCGAGTAGGTCTCTATTGCCATGATTTTGCTGCTTCCTATAAATAGGGAGGCGATGGCAATTGCTGTGAGGATTTTGTTGTTCGATGTTCCTCGTTTACGATTTTCATTCATAATAGATGTTTTTTGTTTAAGCTAATGGATCTCAAAATAAATAGGTTGAATAGAAGATGACACTAATAGTGTCTTGGGGCTTTCGGGTAAATCATAGGCATTCATTGTTTTTCTAAGGTTACTATATATAATATGGTATATTCTTGGTTAATATCAATGTGCTTTCCAGAGCTTCCGGATTGTTGTTATCAAATATAATCCTAATTTTCATTATTTAAAATATAGAATCGTATGTATTAAAATATGTTGTCCATTATTTTATTTGCTTAAGAAATTTGCGTGAATGAAATCTTGTTTGAGAGCAAACTTGGTTGCATGTTTTTGATTTTGTGCTAAAATCAGTTAATATATTGATTTTTATGCTATTGGTTTATGTTTTTTAAAACTATTGTAAATAATATTCTTGGTTTGGGAAATCTTATTTAAGTCTCGTTAACTAAATATGCACTGTCTGTAATTACTTCGAATAAAAAAAAGGAGCTTTGTCTTGCTTGGGATTTAGTTAAAATATATGTTGTTTGTTCATTTGCAAAACTTGTTGTACCTTTGCAACCGGATTTAAAATGTATGATGCCGTGAATAGCGGTCGTGTATTCTAGAACACCACGTAAAAAACAGGAGTATGAAACAAAAAGTATCTGTACCTTTTATGTTGCTGGGCATTCTGTTCAATGTATGCTTGATTGCAGCCAATCTTCTTGAGACTAAAGTTATCCAGGTTTTTGGTATTACCGTAACAGCCGGATTGCTGGTCTTCCCGATTTCTTATATTATCAACGATTGCATAGCCGAGGTTTGGGGCTTTCGTAAAGCCCGCCTGATTATCTGGAGCGGTTTTGCCATGAACTTTTTTGTGGTAATGCTGGGACTGATAGCCGTGGCGTTGCCTGCCGCCCCTTTCTGGGATGGTGCCGCGCATTTCAATTTTGTTTTTGGAATGGCGCCCCGTATTGTCATAGCCAGTCTGACGGCATTCTTGGTGGGCTCTTTTCTGAATGCCTACGTAATGAGCCGCATGAAACTGGCAAGCAACGGGCGTAATTTCTCCGCACGTGCCATTTGGTCGACGGTGGTTGGTGAGACGGCAGACTCGTTGATTTTCTTTCCGGTGGCGTTCGGAGGAATCATTGCATGGCGGGAGTTGCTGGTGATGATGTGTATCCAGATTCTGCTGAAGTCCATGTACGAGGTATTGATACTGCCTGTGACTATCCGTGTGGTAAAAGCTATTAAGCGGATAGACGGTAGTGATGTCTATGATGAAGGCATCTCCTATAAAGTATGGAAAATAGGCGATATTTAAAGCCCCTTACCCGTAGTGAGGGGAAATCAGTTATTATGTCAAACAAATAATTAGCAATGCCCTCTCTGTTTCCCTCCCTACGGGGGAGGGCAAGGGGAGAGGCTTTTAACAAGATGAATAGGGACACTGCTTTGGTGGTATTCAGTGGCGGG
>ENA-OPRU01001075-OPRU01001075.1-human-gut-metagenome-genome-assembly--contig:-NODE-1075-length-14083-cov-2.358283_pt1 | contig 14083 bp, 16 predicted proteins | sample MGYA00241897_ERZ501888 | MGnify/ENA primary metagenome ERZ501888 (study PRJEB25962, sample SAMEA2042398) | human gut metagenome | biome: human gut; feature: human-associated habitat; material: faeces... | reverse complement strand
TCAAATGACCGTTTATTACAACTAATTGGTGGACGTCCAATGCAAGAAGCATTTAGAGAAGCTGATAATGTATTAAGACAAGGTGTTCAAACAATTACTGATTTAATTGCTGTTCCTGCATTTATCAACCTTGACTTTGCAGATATCTGTGCAGTTATGAAAAATAGAGGAAATGCGTTAATTGGTATTGGTATGTCATCAGGAGATGATAAAGCAAAAGAAGCTGCAAAACGTGCAATTTCTTCACCTTTATTAGAAGTTTCCGTAGCAGGTGCTAAAGACGCTATTATTAACGTTACAGGTGGACCAAATATTTCATTATATGATGCTAATATTGCTCTTGAAACAATTACTCAAGAAGTTGGAGATGACATTAATACTTATTTAGGTATTGCTATTAATGAAAACTTAGATGATGAAATTATTGTTACTGTTATCGCAACAGGATTCGAAGAAGAAAAGGAAGAAGTAACTGTCCAACCTTCAGTAGCAAGACCTTTAGGTGAAGAACCTCAAACTTTTGAATCATATGATGATGACGAAGATGATGATGATGGTTTTCCACCAGCATTTATCAAAAATAGAAGAATTTAATAAGATGAGCTAACGATGTTAGCTCATTTTTATAAAGGAGGAATTTAAATGAAAATTGGATTTATAGGATTAGGAAATATGGCGGGGACAATTTGCCGAGGTCTTATTAAAAGTGATTTTATTGATGGTAGTGAGGTATATGGATATGATATAAATAGTCAACAGCTGATGATGTTTAAACAAGATTTTGGTATTCATATATGTTCAAGTGAACAAGACGTTGTTAAAAATTGTGATTATTTGGTGATGGGGGTTAAACCAAATGTCGTAGAAAGTGTCATTTCAAAAATAAAATCAGTCATTGATCAACAAGTGATCGTTTCAATTGTTGCTGGTTATGGAAATGATAAATATGAAGAATTATTACCGGGAACACATCACTTAACAATTATGCCAAACACACCAGCTAAGGTATTAGAAGGAACGACTTTATTTGAAAAAGACAATACTTTAACAGCTGAAGAATTAAATTATGTACAAACAATGTTTGAAAGCATTGGTGAGGTTTATCTTATTGAAAATTATCAAATGGTTGCCGGTGGTGCTTTAAGTGGTTGTGGACCAGCTTTTGTTTATATGTTTATTGAAGCTTTAGCAGATGGTGCAGTCTTAAATGGTTTGCCTCGTGATTTGGCTTATAAGCTTGCCAGCCAAACTGTTTTAGGAAGTGCAAAAATGGTTAAAGAGACGCAATTACATCCAGGTATTTTAAAAGATCAAGTTTGTTCTCCAGGTGGTATTACGATTCAAGGTGTTAAGGCTTTAGAAGAAAATAATTTTAGAAACGCTGTGATGGAAGCAATCGATCGTTCAAAAAAATAATGTGTAGAAAGTATGGATTTTTGTCCATACTTTTTTAAATGTCCAATCTTTTTTGACATCTTTTTTACTTGTCATCATATATGATGATAAAGGGGTAAGCAAGATGGAGGTCTATGTTGAATTAACTTATTGTATGAATGGTATTTTATTTATCATGACTTATGAAATGATTTCATTATTGCTTAATATTAATTGGTCATTTTTGAAAATCCTTTTCTTGAGTTTTTTAAGTAATATATCGATTGTTCTCATTTATATAGACTATTTACCATATATAAGTTTTTTATACTGGATTGTCCTTTTTTTATTTATTTTTAAAAAACAATTTTTCTTATATTTTCCAGTTTTTTTAATTGTTTATTTTTCAATACTATTCTTTATCAATACCCTAATAAAAGAATCATTTATATACAACGGAATCTTGATTACTCCCATAAATTATAAAGATATAGTTATTGTTGTTATGATATGTGTTTTTTTAATCATTGAAACAATTTATTTAATTTATACAAAAAGAAAAATAAAACAAAAAGATGATCTATATGATGTAACACTTATTTTTAATAATAAGATTTATCATCTTTCAGGGTTTTTAGATAGTGGTAATCATGCAAACTATCTAGGTTATCTACTTATTTTTATTAAAAAAAGTAAAATTGATACTTATCAACAATTAGATACATTGATTATTGATGGCTTAAAAAAAAGAAAAATAGATATTATTTTAGTTGACCAAGTTTTAGTAAATAAGCAATCTTTAAGAAATGTTTATATAGGTGTATTGGATGAATTAGATTATGATTGTTTATTAAATAAAGAATTGATGGGAGGGATTATTTGATGTGGCAAATGATTAGACAGTTTTTAAATACAAAACAGTATCTTTATTATATAGGAAGACATGATATTTTACCGCCTCCTTTAAAAGGTCAACAAGAAAAGGAAATAATTGAAAAAGCAGTTTCTGGAGATCAAAAAGCAAGAGATTTATTGATTGAACATAATTTAAGATTGGTTGTTTATGTTGCTAAAAGATATGACAATAGCGCCAATTGTCCTTTGGAAGATTTAATTAGTATTGGCACAATTGGTTTAGTAAAAGCAATCAATACTTTTAAGGCAGATAAAAATATTAAACTTGCGACGTATGCTTCAAGGTGTATTGAAAATGAAATACTTATGTACTTAAGAAAAAATAATAAGATTCGTTATGAGATTTCTTTAGATGAACCTTTAAATATTGATTATGATGGTAATGAGTTATTATTAGGAGATATCGTAGGAACTGATGATGATCTTGTTGAACAAGAAATGTTGAAAAGTGATCAAAAGAAAATTTTTTATGAAGCTTTAAAAGAATTGAATGAAAGAGAAAAAGAAATATTGATTTTAAGATATGGTTTATCTAATAATGATGAATTGACACAAAAGGATGTTGCTGATTTATTAGGTATTTCACAATCTTATATTTCTAGATTAGAAAAAAAGATTATAAAAAAATTAAGAAGTCAATTAAATTATGATGAAGTGAAATAGTATATTTTTATCAAAAAAAGCCACACTAATTTTGGTGATTATTGTGGAAAAAGAAAGTTTTATGAGCACTATCCCTATTCAAAAAACTCTTTCTAAAGAAGAATTATATACATTGATTCAAAATTATCAAAAGAATCATGATCAAAAAAGTAAAGAAATGATTATTCTTTCTAATACAAAATTAGTGTTATCCTTAATGAAAAGATTTTACCAAAAATCAAATCATTATGAAGATCTGTTTCAAGTAGGCATCGTTGGTCTAATAAAAGCAGTCGATCATTTTGATACCAATTATCAATTACAGTTTTCAACGTATGCAGTTCCTTTGATCATTGGTGAAATGAAACGTTATTTAAGAGATAATACACAAGTTAAGATTTCTAGACCAATCAAGGATTTAGCTTATGCTATTTTAAAAGAAAAGGAAAAATATTTAAATCAATATCAAAGAGAACCAACGATTCAAGAATTATCACAAAATTTAAATATTGAAAAACAAAATATTATAGAAGCAATGCAATCTACTCAAAGCATTGCTTCTTTCCAAGATGTTGTAGGAAATGATAATCAAAATGAATTATCATTATCAGATATTGTCTCACTTGATCCAGAAACATTGAAACATTATCATGATCACCTTGATTTAAAAAATGCCTTTGATTGTTTAAATCAAAGAGAAAAGAAAGTAATTCAAGAAAGATACTATCAGGGTTATTCGCAATGTGAAATAGCAGATGAGCTTTTTGTATCACAAGCGCAAATTTCTCGAATTGAAAAAAAAGCTTTAGAAAAATTACATAAAAAATTAGTCTAAAGCATATTTTATAGGGGTGATCGTATGAGATTTGTATCATTACAATCAAAAGATGTGATTAATGTTTATGATGGTAAAAAAATAGGGTATATTGCGGATATTGAATTAGATTGGTGTCAAAAATGTATACGTGCTTTAATTGTCGAAAAAATGAATTTTTTTCATTTTTTTTGTTTTTTTAAAGAGCCTCCTGTCTTAGTTATTCCGATTGAATGTGTGATTTCTTTAAAAGGCGATGTGATTTTAGTGAATATTGAACAGGTTTAGCTAGATTTCCTTGTTGATACCTTTGATAATCAATAAATGTATGGTATAATATTGAGGAAATAAAAGGAGGATGACTTCATGGGTTACGGTGAAAAAGTAAAAAAATGGTTTTTCGATGAAGATGGGGATGGAGAAGATATTGCTGAAGATTATGATGCTGTAGAGGTTGATACTGTACCTAAAACAAGCTTATTTGAACAAGCAAAACTTTCTAAAACAAGCGAAGCTGTGAAATCATTAAATATGAATAAAGATAGTCATTTAGTTTTATTTGAACCACGTTCATTTGGAGAAACTCAAGATATTGCAAATTATTTAAAAACAAAAAAAGCAACAGTTGTTAATTTACATCGTTTACAAAAAGATCAAGCTAAACGTGTTGTTGATTTCTTAAGTGGTGTTATTTACGCTATTGAAGGTGACATTCAAAGAATAGGACCCAAAATTTTCTTATGTACACCTCGTAATATTTCTGTTGCAGGAACAATTGATCTAGATGAAGATGAACAAGAAGATTAAAAAGTATGGTTTCCATACTTTTTTAAGTTATGTTTGAACATTTTAAAGGGGAAGAAGTCTTTGTAAAAAAGGTACTTGATTATTTGGATCAAGTACAATATAAACAAAGACTTATTTTAACGCAATTTTTAGATCCGTATCATCAATCAATTGTTAAAAGTGTTATTGGGCATCAAGATGAAGTTCAAGTTTTAGAAAATGGTGGTTTTATTCATAGTGAAAGTCAAAGAATAATTATTGCTCCTTATTTTTATGAAATAGAAAAGGAAGATTTTGAAATCGTTGTTTGTAAGATTATTTATGCAAAAAATTTTGAAAAATTAACACATCGAGATATTTTAGGTGCTTTAATGTCTTTAGGAATTAAAAGAGAGTTATTTGGAGATATTGTTGAAAAAGACAAAGGTTTTTATTTAGCTGTTGATCGACATATTTATGAATATTTAAAAGATCATTTATCAATGATTAAAAGAAGTAAAGTAAAGTTTGTTGAATGGGATGAAGAAATAGAAGTAAAAAATGATTATTTAGTAAAATCATTTATTGTATCTTCATTTCGATTAGATAAGATCATTTCTTCTTTTTATAAAATTTCAAGACAAAAAGCAGCAGAATTTATTCGTGCTGGTCATGTAAAAGTTAATCATAAACCGGTTGAACAAATAAATTATTTATGTAATAATAAAGACATAATATCATTCAAAAAACATGGTAGAGTGATGTTTGTTGATTGTAATAAACAAACACGCTCTGATAATTATGTGGTTGAAGGGTATTTTTATAAGTAGGGAGTGAACATGATGTTATTGAAAAAACAAGTATTTGGTTATAATAAGTCACAAGTTGATGAATTGATCAATGAAAAAGATAATGAAATAAAACAGTTGAATGATCAAATTAAAAAATTACAAGAAGATTATCAACAATTAGAACATCAAAAATCATTATTACAGCATCGTGTAAACATCCAAGAACAAACAAATGAAGAAATTGCACGTCTTGCATTAAAAGAAGCAAGCGAACTTATTGACAAAGCGAAAAAGAATGCTAATATGATACTGAGCGAATCGCTAGAGTATGTTCGTTCGTTGTCGGGTGAGATGAGCGACTTTAAGGCGCAAGCTGTTAAATTTAGAGCTTCGGTCGAAAAAATGTCAAAAGATATCCTTGAGTCTATTGACCAGTCAGAAGTTTATAATTTAATTAATGAAGATAAATACGATGAAGGAGACAGTTTATAATTAGAGTTTTAAGAGAGCTGATGGTTGGTGTAAATCAGTAACAAAGATTATAATGTATCACTCTGGAGTAGCCCTTTGAATTAAGTAGAAGGTGACGTTAATCGCGTTAAGATTTCAAGAGCGTATGAAAATACGAATTAAGGTGGTACCGCGATCACATCGTCCTTAGGATGATGTGTTTTTTTATTTTTAAAGAGAGGAAAGAAAAAATGAATTACAAAGACACATTATTAATGCCAAAAACTGACTTTGAAATGCGTGGAAACTTACCAAAAAAAGAACCTAAGTATGTAGAACGTTGGCAAGAAAACGACATGTATAACAAAGTTATCCAACAAAACGAAGGAAAAGACAGCTTTGTCTTCCATGATGGTCCTCCATATGCTAATGGAAATATGCACATGGGGCATATGTTAAACAAAGTCATCAAAGACGTTATTTGCCGTTATAAAAATATGAATGGTTTCTATACACCATATATTCCTGGATGGGATACTCATGGTTTACCGATTGAAAATGCTATTCAAAAATTAGGTGTTAATCGTAAAGAAATGCCTACAGCTAAGTTTAGAGAAAAATGTGATGCTTATGCACATGAACAAGTAAATAAACAAATGGAACAATTGATCCGTATGGGAACATTTGCGGATTATAAACATCCATATTTAACATTACAACATGAATTTGAAGCAAGACAAATTGAAGTTTTTGCTAAAATGGCAATGGATGGATTAATTTTCAAAGGATTAAAACCAGTTTACTGGTCACCATCAAGTGAATCTGCTTTAGCAGAAGCTGAAGTTGAATATCATGATATCAAATCACCAACAATTTTTGTTAAATTCCAAGTTAAAGATGGTAAAGGAGTCTTAGATAACGATGTTAATTTCGTTGTTTGGACAACTACTCCTTGGACAATTCCTGCTAACTTAGCAATCTGCTTAAATGCTTCTTATAACTATGCATTAGTAGAAACTGAAAAAGGAAAATTAATTGTCTTAGATACTTTAGTTGATGAATTAATGGCTAAATTTGAAATCACAGATTACAAAGTTGTTAATCATTATAAAGGATCTGAATTAGAATACATCACATGTCAACATCCATTATATGATAGAGAATCATTAGTTATCTTAGGAGATCATGTAACATCTGACTCTGGTACTGGATGCGTTCATACTGCACCTGGATTTGGGGCAGACGACTTCTTTGTAGGTCAAAAATATAACTTACCAGCTTATTGTAACGTTGATGAACATGGTTGTATGATGGAAGATTGTGGTGAATGGTTAGCTGGTCAATATGTTGATGACGCCAATAAAACAGTAACTATGAAATTAGATGAAATTGGAGCTTTATTAAAACTTGAATTCATCACACACAGTTACCCACATGATTGGCGTACTAAAAAACCTATTATCTTTAGAGCAACTGATCAATGGTTCTGTTCATTAGATAAAATCAGAGATAAATTATTAAGTGAAATTGATAATGTTAACTGGTTAAATGAATGGGGACACATCAGAATCTATAACATGATTAGAGATCGTGGAGACTGGTGTATTTCACGTCAACGTACTTGGGGTGTACCAATTCCTATTTTCTATTGTGAAGATGGAACTCCAATTATTGAACAAGAAGTATTTGATCATATTTCTGAATTATTTAGAGAATATGGTTCAAATGTTTGGTTTGAAAGAGATGAAAAAGATTTATTACCTGAAGGATATACAAATGAACATTCACCAAATGGTATCTTCAAAAAAGAAAAAGATATCATGGATGTATGGTTTGACTCAGGAAGTTCACATACAGGTGTGATGGTAGAAAGAGGATTTAATTATCCAGTAGATCTTTATTTTGAAGGTAGTGACCAATATCGTGGATGGTTCAACTCATCATTAATTATCGGTGTTGCTGCTCATGGTAAAGCTCCTTATAAAACTGTCTTATCACATGGTTTCGTATTAGATGGTAAAGGAAATAAAATGTCTAAGTCATTAGGAAATACAGTAGATCCTATTAAACTTGTTAACCAATATGGTGCTGATATCGTAAGATTATGGGCTACTTCTGTTGCTTATCAACAAGATGTTCGTATTTCTAATGAAATCATGAAACAAGTGGCTGAAGGATATCGTAAAATCCGTAATACCATGAGATTCGTTTTAGGTAACTTAAATGACTTTAAAGCAAGTGATTTAGTAGAAATCAAAGATTTACCTGGTGTTGATCAATATATGTTAGCTAAATTAAATGAATTAATGAAAGCTTATGATGAAGCTTATGCAAATTATGATTTTGCAACAGCTAACCAAGAAATCTTAAATTACTTTACAAATACTTTAAGTTCATTCTATATGGATTTCACAAAAGATATCTTATACATTGAAGATGCAAATTCTCCACGTAGAAGACAAGTTCAAACTGTTTTATATCATCATGCTAAAACAATGATGAAATTATTATCAACAGTACTTGTATTTACTGCTGAAGAATTACATGATCATTTCCATTGTGATGAAAATAAAGCAGAATCTATCTTCTTAGAACCAAAATATGAATTATTTGATATTGAAAATGAAGAAGAAGTTTTAGCTTATTTCTCTAAATTTATGGAAGTAAGAAAAGATGTTTTAAAATCTATGGAAGGTTTAAGAAATGAAAAATTAATTAAATCGAACATGGAAACAAAAGTAACATTATCTTTAAAAGATGAATATAAAGATATTGCTAACTTAAAGGATGATTTAAAACAATTATTTATTGTGGCTAAAGTTGAATTAGTTGATGATACAACTTTAGAAGAATATGAAACTAGCTACATTAAAGTTGAAAAATTCAACGGTGTACAATGTCCAAGATGTTGGAACTATTTCGATGAAGATGAAATGAATGGTGAATTATGTTCACGTTGTGCAAGTGTAGCTCATCGTGTAGCTGAATAGCAGATAAAAGGATGTATCGAAAGATACATCCTTTTCTTTTTAAAAAACAATTTTGTAATGAAAAATAAAGCAAACTGTGTTATTATTTACGAGATTGTAGGTGAGGGAGTATATGAAAAAAGAAATATTAGGTAAATGTATGCTATTAATGTCTGCTCTTATTTGGGGAAGTTCTTTTATTGTTATGAAAAATGCTGTGGATTTTATTTCTCCATTTACGCTATTATGTATACGTTTTGTGTTAAGTACAATTTTCATTTCTATTTTATTTTTTAATAAAATAAAAAAAATCAAAAAACAAGATCTATTAGGTGGTTTTTTAGCAGGTCTAGCCTTATTTAGTGCTTTTTCAATTCAAACATTTGGTTTGCAATTGACAACACCTGGTAAAAATGCTTTTTTAACAGCCGTTTATTGTACGATTGTTCCTTTATTAAGTTGGCTTTATTTTAAAAAGAAACCCGATAAAGCACAAATATTTGCGGCTATCCTTTGTTTTATTGGAGTTGGTTTTGTTTCTTTAGATAGTTCCTTAAAGGTGAATTTAGGTGATCTTTATACTTTGATTGGTGGTTTTTTATATGCTGTTCATATTATTGTGTGTGAAAAAGCAATGAAAAAGACATCTCCAATTATTATTACTGCCTTACAATTTGCATTTGCTTCTATTTTTTCATTTATAGCAGCCTCTTTATTTGAAGATATTTCAGTTGTTTTCCATATTGATTCAAGTATTTATCTTCAAATCTTATATCTGGCATTTTTTGCAACTACATTATGTTATTTATTTCAAAATGTGGGACAAAAATTTGTTAATGAAAATATAGCAGCGTTATTATTAAGCTTAGAATCTGTTTTTGGAGTTTTCTTTTCCATATTATTTGGACAAGAAATAATGACACTTCAAATTGGATTAGGATTTATGATTATTTTTATTTCGGTTTTGATATCAGAAACAAAGTTATCTTTTTTACATAGGGGAGGAAAACAATGATTAAAAAATTACTTACAATAACTTTATCATTGATGATGATTTTTACATCATTCGTACCAGTTTTCGCTGAAGGGGAAGAAGTCAATATTGTAGGACAATATGGAATTGTCATCGATAAAGATACCGGGCAAGTTTTATACAATAAAAATGCCCATGATAAAATGTATCCAGCAAGTATTACAAAAATTTTAACATGTATTGTTGCTATTGAAATGTTAGATGATCTAGATAAAACAGCTACGATTACGCAAAGTGATATCGATACAGTTTGGGAAACAGGAGCTACTTCTGCAGACTTTACTGTCGGAGAAGTTGTCACTTATAGAGATATGTTGATGGGAGCAATGTTACCTTCAGGTGCAGATGCTTGTCGTGCTCTAGCTAATAATACGTGTGGTAGTCAAGAAAAGTTCGTTGAAAAAATGAATCAATTGGTAAAAAAATTAGGATTAAAAGATTCTCATTTTGTAAATACAACAGGAATTCATGATGATGATCATTATACAACAGCATATGATATGGCTAAAATTACCCAATATGCTTTAAAGAATAAAAAATTTGTTGAGGTCTTTGATAGATATCAATATACGTCAAGTGATGGTCAACATCAATGGGTCAAAAAAGTTATTTATAAAAGTAAAAGAGACCATATTGATACATCAATGATTGAAGGATGCAAAAGTGGTTATACAAGCAAAGCTCAAAGTACTTTATCAAGTTTATTGAATATCAATGATCATCATTATGTTTGTGTTGTTGGCTTTTCTAAAAATAGTGATGGCTATAATCATTGTACCGTAAACGATACCCTTGCTTTAGGTAATTATGTAAAAGATCATTATTCAGTTGCGAATATTATTAAAAAAGATACAAAAATGAATTCTGTTAAAATAAAAAATGGTCAAACAAATAAAGTTGATGTCATCACAGAAAAAGATATCGAAGCTGTTTTACCAAATAATTACAATCCATCTGATATAAAATATAAATATCATTTAAAAGATTTAACAGCTCCTGTTAAAAAAGATCAAAAAGCAGGAACAATGGATGTTTACTATCGAGATACAAAATTAGAAACAATTTCACTTAATACAACACAAGCAGTAGATGAAAGTGGTTCTGTTGTTTTTATGAGAAAAATGAAGAATGTTGTTTTACCATGTGTAATGGCAGTTGTCATCATTCTTGTGGTTTTATTATTAGTAAGAAAAATCATGATTAAACAAAGACGTAAAAAAAGACGTCAACAAAGAAATCGTAAAAAGTAGGTAAACCTACTTTTTTTACTTACACATGCTTAATTGTTATACGTATATATAAGTAGATATATTGATATATACTTATATATACGTATAATATAAGCAAGAGGTGAGAAATATGGCTTATAAATGCGTATTTAGTGATATTGATGGAACATTATTGAATTCAAAACATCAAATAAGTGAAAAAACAAAAAAGAAAGTACAACAGTTAGCTATACAAAATATTCCTTTTGTCCTTGTTTCGGCAAGAATGCCTAAAGGAATGCATTATTTTTTAGATGAATTACAAATAAAAGCACCTATGGTAAGTTATAGTGGAGGTTTGATTTTAGATGAAAATCAAAAAGTAATCTATTCAAAAGGATTTTCAGTAGAAATGGCGAAAAGACTTTATGAATATATTAAATATTATTATCAAATTCCTGTTAATTTTTATGTTGAGAATCATTGGATGGTTGATGAAATAGATGAAGGAATTGAAGAGGAAAGCATTATTACAGGGTTGAAACCTGAAAAATTGGATTTAAATGGAATTAAAAAGGTTCATAAACTATTAGTGATTGCTGAATCAGGAATTGTTGATTGTTTAGAAATGAGCTTAAAAGAAAAATTTAGTGGTTTAAAGATTTATAAATCAAAAGATACTTATTTAGAAATTATGGATGAATCGGTATCAAAATCCAGTGCAATTCAATTTTTATGTGATAAAATGAAAATAGGTCTTCATCAAACAGTTTCTTTTGGAGATAACTATAATGATTTAGATATGCTTCTTTTAACAGGAAAAGGATTTGCGATGGCTAATGGAGCGCAAGGTGTTTTAGAAAGTATTCCAACACATACGCTTTCTAATGATGAAGATGGAATCGTTTATGCATTAGATAATTTAGTAGGTGAATAAGGTGTATCAAGAAGAAAGAATTTATAAAATATTAGAAATATTAAAAGCTAAAAAGACAATGACCAATCAAGAAATTATGGATCAATTTCATATTTCTAGAGATACAGCAAGAAGAGATATTGTTCGTCTTGTAAATGAAAATTTGGCAGTTAGAACACATGGTGGTATTACATTAAATGATGTACATCAAATTGGAAGTTATCAAACAAGAAAACAAGAAAATGAAGAGATAAAAAATGAAATTGGAAAAATAGCTGTTTCTTTGAGTGAGAACAATAAAGTAATCTTTTTTGATACTTCAACAACGGTGGCTGCTTTATGTCAATATGTAGAAGGTAATATAGAAGCTTATACTCATTCTTTAGATAATATTGAAATATTATCGAATCATTGTTTATGTCAGATGATTGGTGGAACTTACTTTAAAAAGAATCGTTATATGTATGGAAGTCAAACGTTGAATATGATTGATCAAATTTATTTTGATTTAGCTTATGTAGCAGCAGCAGCTGTGATGGAAGATGGTATTTATGTTGAAGAATTTGAAGATGCTATGATTAAAAAAAAGGTAGCAAGTCGAAGTCAAAAAGTTTGCTTAGTTGTAGATCATAGTAAATTTAATAAAAAAAGTTCTTATAAAGCTTTAGTTTTTCAAGATATTGATGTTCTTGTTGTTGATTGGTTACCTGATACTTATCGAGAAAAGATAGAAAAAGCAGGATGTCAAATAATATATACAAAAGAAAAGTAGATTCGCATGAATCTACTTTTTAGCAAGCATTTTATCAAAAAAATAACCAATTACTCTGAAAATCATGGCTAAACCAAAGATAGATAAAGCACCAATTGTTTCATATTTATGGAAAAGGAATGTACATAAAAAATATGTAATGATTCCTAATGCTGCTCCTAAACCTGTTAACAATGTCATGAAAACATCTTTTTGTTGTTTCATAATTTCACCTCAAGAACTATTCTAACATAACAAAAACTAATAAACAATAAATAGAAGTTGTGCTATAATCTAGATAAAGTGAAGGGGGAAGTCTATGTATAATACGTTGATTTTTGATTTAGATGGAACACTTGTAGATTCAATAGAAGATTTAGCTTTATCTACAAATATATTAATGAAAGAAAATCATTTTCCTACCTATGATTTAGATACATATAAACAATTTGTAGGAAATGGTGTTGATAAATTAATAGAGCGTGCTTTACCTGAAAAATATAAAAAAGATGTGAGAAAATATCGTGCACGTTTTGATGAAATTTATAAAGAAAATTGTTTAAAACATACAAAACCTTATTCAGGAATGAAAGAATTAATTGATGAACTTTATCATCAAGGGTATAAATTAGCAGTTGTAACGAATAAACCAAAAGTAAACGCAGTAACAATTGTAAATCATTTATTTCCTAATAAATTTATGTATGTTTTCGGAAATACGGTTTATCAACCAAAAAAACCACATCCTTGTTTAGTACAACTAGCTATGCAGTTAATGGAAAGTAATAAAAATGAAACATTGATGATTGGTGATAGTAATGTAGATATTGAAACAGCCATCAATGCTAAAATTAAATCTGTAGGGTGTGAATGGGGCTTTAGAGGAAAAGAAGAACTTGTTCAAGCTGGAGCAACTTATACTGTTTCTAAACCAAGTGATATTAAGGATATTCTAAAATGATTGCAGTATCGAGATGTTTAATTGGTGAAAATTGTACATATGCTGGAAAGAATAATCTTTGTAAGGAAATAAAGGAACTTTATGATCAAGGTTTAGCGTTACCACTTTGTCCAGAAGTCTTAGGTGGTTTACCAATTCCTAGAACACCTTGTGAAGTTACTGGAGAAAAAGTGATTGATCAAAAAGGAATTGATCGTACAAAAGAATATACACAAGGTGCTAAAATTGCTTTAGATAAATGTTTAGAAAAAAATATTAAAATAGCTGTTTTAAAAGCTAAAAGTCCAAGCTGTGGAAAAAATCATATTTATGATGGAACATTTTCACATCAACTTGTTGAAGGTGATGGTATTTTTGTACAGATGTTAAAAGAAAAAGGAATTGCAGTTTATAGTGAAAATGAAGTAACAGAGGTTTTAAAATTAATAAATGGAGGAAAGTAAAAATGGGACATATTTTATGGGTAGAACCTGTATTTAAAGAAATGATTTGGG
>ENA-OPRU01001061-OPRU01001061.1-human-gut-metagenome-genome-assembly--contig:-NODE-1061-length-14334-cov-3.285034_pt1 | contig 14334 bp, 10 predicted proteins | sample MGYA00241897_ERZ501888 | MGnify/ENA primary metagenome ERZ501888 (study PRJEB25962, sample SAMEA2042398) | human gut metagenome | biome: human gut; feature: human-associated habitat; material: faeces... | reverse complement strand
AACTGTTGGCGAATTGCATTTCTGCGAATAACTCTAATGGCTCTTTACCAAGTGGTGCGACCCGGGAAAAAATCACCCACGTGGTATTGAGTGGTGAGAATCTTTATACGATCGCTAATCGCTATGGAGTGACAGCGAAAGATATCCGTAAATGGAACGGGCTAGGCTCCAACCGGGTAGCGAAAGGAAAACGGTTAAGATTATATGTAGATAATGGGGGTGTCGCTTTTGCCTCGGCTACCAAGACTCCGGTGAAATCAACTACCGTGACTGCGAAATCAACTGCGACAACAACGAAAAAGTCGGCTTCCGCCGCTACAAAACAGATCGCTTCCGCTAATAAAGATTTTGTCTCTTATAAGGTTAAATCGGGAGATTCGCTTTATTCGATTTCCAAGAAATACCCTGGGGTTACCGCCTCTTCCTTACAAAAGGTGAATGGGCTGTCAAGTCCGGATATCCGTCCGGGTCAAGTACTGAAGATACCGGTAGGATGATCATTCGGGGATAATTCGTCTTTAACTCTTTTTTTTCGCTTTCTTCCTGCACTGGAGAAGGATGTGAATGATTTTTTATTCCTTTGTATACGAAAAAAGATACAATCGTATGGGTTCATTGGATGAAAAGATATCAGTGGTCAAGGCTAAACCTTGGTTGGTCAGTTTGGTTTGCGCGGTGTTTATCGCCTACCCGAATTTGGCATGGATCTTTTGTGACATGAGCTATCTGGCTCCGAACGATCATCAAGGATTTTTACTCTTCTTTGGGTTCCGTTTTCTTTACTTCTGGGGACTTATTTGGTTTTTGCTGAAAAGTAACTTGAGGCATGAGGATTGTACCTCCTTCTTCGAGCGGTTGCTCTGGAATGCCCTGTACGTTTCCGGAGGCTTTGTTGTCTATAAATTGATCTCCTTCCTGACTATTAGTTATGATCGTTTTTTGAGTATCATTATCTTCCAGTTTATCGTGTTGGCGTTGTTATGTACCTTGATCGGCTATATACAAATGCTATATCACAATCAACGGGAAAAGGATCAATTGATCGAGAATCTGCGTGTCGAGAATTTGCAGAGCCGCTGCGATGCATTGGTGAACCAGATCAATCCGCATTTCTTTTTCAATTCATTGAATGGAATCTCCTCCTTGATACGAAAGAAAAACGATGAGAATACCTTGTTGTATGTTACGAAATTGTCCGATATATTCCGTTATATCCTTCAGAGTGATAAAAAGAATTTGGTACCACTGTCGGAGGAGCTTGCGTTTATAGAGGCTTTTCAGCATGTAATGGTAGTCCGTTTCGCCAATAAGCTTACTTTTACGATCGAAGTTCCCGAAGATAAGCGGAACTTGCGAATTCCCGTATTATCTTTGCTTCCGTTGGTAGAGAACGTGACGGTACATAATATTATAGACAGCGAGCACCGGATGGATATCTTGATCCGGCTGAACGAGCGAATGGAACTGGTTGTTTCTAATCCAATCTATCCGAAATTGACCTTACCGGATACGAATGGAACCGGGCTTAAGAATCTGGAGAATCGTTTCTTGCTATTAATGAATAAACAAATACGGGTAGAATCTGATGAGGATGAGTTTCAGGTATACCTACCCCTAAAATGATGCTATATGAGAATACTGATCGTAGAGGACGAGACCGCCGCCTATGAGAACTTAGCGGATATGTTGGTTACAATAGATCCCACGCTTGAGATCATGGGAAATACGGAGAGTGTCCAGCAAACGGTACGTTGGCTGCAAGCCAATCCGAGGCCGGATTTGATTTTTATGGATATTCATTTATCGGACGGTTCCGCTTTCGCTATTTTTGACCAGATAGAGGTGGAGGCACCGATTATCTTTACTACGGCGTACGATCAATATGCGATCGACGCTTTCAAAGTAAACAGCATAGACTATATCTTGAAGCCGATTAAGTCGGAAGAATTGAAAAGGGCCTTAGATAAGTTTAGCCGATGGAATCATCAAGATATCATCCATTATTTATCCCAATTAACACAGTTGTCTACTACTCCTAAATACAAGGATAAACTACTGATTCCTATTAAGGATAAATTGTTGCCTATTAGCTTGAAAGATGTGTCTTGTTTCTATACGGCTGATAAGAATACATATGTTTATTTAAAGAGTGGTAATTCGTATCCATATGCTAAAACATTGGAACAGATAATTTCTTCTTTAAGTCCTGCTGATTTTATTCGTGCGAATAAACAATTCATCATTTCTCGTGATAGCGTGAAGGACATAACAATTTGGTTTGATAGCCGTTTGCTCGTTACTTTGGATATAGAAGTGCCTGAGCGTATATATATTAGTAAAAATAAAGCATCCGAGTTTAAGTCTTGGATAGTAAGTCTGGAATAATAATTAAATAGAAATGCCGGTTCTCTTAAAGCCGGTATTTTTTTGCCCTTTTCGTGTTCAATCCCCATTTTTTCCTTTTCGTCAACAATCGGAAACTTCCTATCCGATAATTCTTCATCTTTGCAATACAAACAAGGAGATACATCAATAAGATGTAAGTTGAAATTTTGATGTTAATCCGAGTTTTATCATACACATTAGATAGGTTAATAGGTTTGTAAAAAAGGATTAGTCCGAAACAAAAGAATGTTTAGGCTATCTTCTCTAAAATGAGTGTTTGTTTTGTAAATGGTTTTGTAATAGGTAAATTGTAGGTATTATGAGAAAGTTATTTATGGCAGTAGCGATTTTAGGTATTAGTGCTACAGTAAGTTTTGCGAAAGCGCAATGTGTGAATGAATATGGGAATAAAGAACCGTTTGCGGTAGAGTTTAGCCGATTGAGTTCTTATCTAGGATTGGCTCCTTACCAAATGGAGGAGGTACTTAACATTAATGATTATTTTGTACAAGAACAAAGAAAGAGTTTGAGCAAAGACCTGAAGCGTCAGGATGAACGATTGCAAAAAGCCGTGTACGGCAATTTGAAGCTGATGAAAGAGGCGTTGACAGCCGATCAGTATCGCAAGTATGTCATATTGTTAAATGTAACTAACAACAATAACCGATTAACCGGAGCTGTGACATTTACGGATATCTATTTGGCTGAGAATAAATGAGTGTAACCTTGGCTCGATGTGATGTTGATTAGAAAGGCGATCCTTGTGTCGAACAGGGATCGCCTTCTTTGCTTCTGTCCTTTTCCTTTTGGAAGTGCGCTATCAGATTTTAGCGAAAGCTTGATCCAGATCATCTATAATATCATCTATATATTCGGTTCCGATGCTCAAGCGTACGGTGGATGGTGTTATGTGCTGTTGGGCAAGTTCTTCCGGGCTCATCTGGGAATGAGTGGTCGTGTATGGATGAATGACAAGGCTCTTTACATCGGCGACATTCGCTAGTAGGGAAAATATCTCCAGTGAGTCGATGAATTTCCAAGCGGCTTCCTGCCCGCCTTTGATCTCGAAGGTGAAGATACTGCCGGCACCATTCGGGAAATATTTATTGTAAAGTTCATGGTCCGGATGGGTAGGAAGTGATGGATGATTCACTTTTTCTACTTTCGGATGTTTTGATAAATAATCCACGACTTTCAATGCGTTTGCTACATGGCGCTCCACGCGTAGGGATAAGGTCTCTAATCCTTGCAACAATATAAAAGCATTGAAAGGAGAGATCGTTGCCCCGGTGTCGCGAAGAATGACCGCACGGATACGGGTGACAAAGGCGGCGGAACCTGCTACGTCCGCAAATATGGCTCCATGATAACTTGGGTCTGGTTTGGCTAATGTAGGAAACTTATCGGCATTCGCCTTCCAGTCGAAAGTACCTCCATCTACAATTACACCTCCTAGGCTACTGCCGTGTCCCCCTATGAACTTTGTGGCGGAATGGATGACGATGTCAGCTCCATGTTCGATCGGACGAATCAAGTAGGGGGTTCCGAACGTATTGTCTACGATTAATGGAACATGGTATCGGTGAGCGACTTCCGCTACCGCATCCAGATTCGTTACGTCAGAGTTAGGATTCCCGAATGTCTCTACATAAATGGCTTTCGTGTTTTCCCGGATGGCTGCTTCTAATGCGTTTAGGTCATTTACATTGATAATCGTATTAGTAATGCCTTGGGAGGCCAGTGTATGGGTGATCAGGTTGAAGGAACCGCCATACAAATTATCGGCCGCGATAATATGATCTCCTGCCCTCACTATGTTCTGTAACGCATAGGTGACAGCCGCTGCTCCTGAAGCCACGGCCAAACCTGCCACACCTCCTTCTAAGGCAGCTACACGTGCCTCGAAAACGCCTTGCGTGGAGTTTGTCAAACGTCCGTAAATATTCCCTGCGTCACGTAGGCCGAAACGGTCTGCCGCATGTTGTGCGTTATGGAATACATAGGAAGTTGTTTGATAAATGGGTACTGCACGTGCGTCGGTTGCGGGATCCGGTTGTTCTTGTCCTACATGAAGTTGTAATGTCTCGAAATGTAACTTCTTTGTTGCCATAGTCATCTTGTTTATTTAGTTCTTATTCTGTTGGCAAATGTATGATGTGTGTGCTTTTTGGACAAGATTCGTTGAGAATATAGAAAATAATACTATTTTTAGGGCTATAAATAGAATACATCTTCGGCGAAGGACGCTGGGGAATCAATCCGATAGAATTTTTTTCTTATGAATGTTTCAGATAAGTTAGACAAGGTGGATCTGCAAATCCTCCGAACGTTACAAGATAATGCCCGGTTGACTACGAAAGAGTTGGCGGCAAGGGTCAGTCTCTCGTCAACCCCGGTGTTCGAGCGTTTAAAACGTCTTGAGAATAGTGGATATATAAAGAAGTATATAGCGGTACTAGATGCGGAGAAGCTGAATCAAGGCTTTGTTGTCTTTTGTAGCGTGAAATTGGTTCGGCTGAATAAGGATATAGCTTTTGAGTTTACCCGGATTATTCAAGAAATCCCCGAGGTAACGGAGTGCTATAATATTTCAGGCGATTATGATTACTTATTGAAGATACACGCTCCCAATATGAAATATTATCAAGAGTTTATTTTAAATGTGTTAGGAACGATCGATAGTTTGGGCTCGTTGAGAAGTACTTTTGTCATGGACGAGGTTAAACACGACTATGGGATCCATATTTAAGCAGTAGATATTCTATTTTTGTCTTTTGTTAGGGTTTCCTTCCAAATATTTGTATATATTTGTGGCTATACAGTATAAAAATGGGAGGTGTAAAACCATGGACGATACAAAGGACACAAAAGATATAAAAGAAACGGGCGAGGCTGCGTCCGTTCTCTCTGCGGACGAACAGATGATACAAGATGGGTTCAATGCGTTGTTGAACGATTATTTGAAATCAAACCACCGCCGTAAGGTTGAACGAATCACGAAAGCTTTTAATTTCGCCAATCAAGCGCACGCCGGAGTGAAACGGCGTTCCGGCGAACCTTATATAATGCATCCTATCGCCGTGGCTCGTATCGTATGCCGGGAGATGGGTTTGGGCTCTACCTCTATTTGCTCTGCGTTATTGCATGATGTCGTGGAAGATACCGAGTATACGGTGGAGGATATCCGGGATATGTTCGGAGACAAGATCGCCCAGATCGTGGATGGCTTGACGAAGATATCCGGTGGCATTTTTGGGGAACAGGCCTCGGCTCAAGCCGAGAACTTCCGTAAGTTGCTGCTGACTATGAGTGACGATATACGGGTGATTCTAATCAAGATCGCAGACCGTCTTCATAATATGAGGACTTTGGGTTCCATGCTTCCCGCCAAGCAATTTAAGATCGCGGGTGAGACTCTTTATCTGTATGCTCCTCTGGCGCATCGTCTGGGTCTCTTCTCGATCAAGACGGAACTGGAGGATTTGAGTTTTAAATACGAGCATCCGCAAGAATACGATTTCATCAGCGCTAAGTTGAAAGCGACAGAAGAGAGCCGTAATAAATTATTCGAACGTTTCGCCGCCCCTGTGGACGAGAAGCTGAAATCGATGGGACTTCAGTATGAGATGCGTGCCCGTGTGAAATCGGTCTATTCCATTTGGAATAAGATGGAAAGCAAGGGTGTCGCTTTCGAGGATATTTATGATATTTATGCGGTCCGCATTATTTTTGACCCGCTTCCCGGTGTGGACGAGAAAAATCAATGTTGGGATATCTACTCGGCTATTACGGATATTTACCGGATTCGTCCCGACCGTATCCGTGATTGGGTGAGCCGTCCGAAAGCGAACGGTTATCAAGCGCTTCATCTGACCGTTATGGGACCGGATGGACAATGGGTAGAGATCCAGATCCGTAGCCGCCGTATGGATGATATCGCAGAGAAAGGCTTCGCTGCCCATTGGAAATACAAGGAATCCAACGTGGAGGAGGATACGGAATTGGATAAATGGATACAAACCATTACCGAGATATTGGAGAGTCCGGACCCGAATGCGCTGGATTTCTTGGATACGATCAAACTGAACTTATTTACTTCCGAGATATTTGTTTTCACTCCGAAAGGAGATATAAAGACATTGCCCCAAGGGGCTACCGCCTTGGATTTCGCTTATGCGCTTCACTCCGATATCGGTAATAAATGTATTGGCGCTAAGGTAAACCATCGTTTGGTGCCATTGAGTCATCCGCTGTCCAGTGGAGATCAGGTGGAGGTCTTGACTTCCCGCTCTCAGGAGCCGCAACCGGAGTGGTTGAATTTCGTGACTACCGCTAAGGCTCGTGCGAAGATCGATGCCGTATTAAAGCGTGTCCGTAAAGAGGTCGCTAAGTATGGAGAGATAAAAGTTCTTGATGCCTTCAAGCGTTCGGAGCTTGAGGCGAGTACATCCAATCTGGATAAATTAGGCATGTACTTTGGATTCTCGAAACGCGAGGAATTCTTTTATGCGGTAGAGAAGGGGGATGTGGTTTTGCCCGAGAATTTAAAGAAGCTGTTGAAGGAGAAGACGGATAATGTCTTGTTTAAGTATGTGAAACAGGCGTTGGGTGTCGCTTCCAAGAAGGTGAAACAACCCGAAGAGGAGGAAGCCAAGAAAGAGAAGCCTAAATATGATAAGAAAAAGCCTTATTTATTGGAAGAGGAGGCTTTTGAGCGTAATTATGTAATTGCCGAATGTTGTAAGCCGATTCCGGGAGATGACTCTTTAGGTTTTATCAATGATGATGGAAATGTAGTAGTTCATAAACGTTCCTGCCCGATCGCCATGCGCTTGAAAAGTAGCTTTGGCGAACGTATCTTGAATACGGTTTGGAGCAGCCATATGAACGCTTCTTTTGAGGCCACGCTAGAGGTGAAAGGTATAGACTCGATAGGCGTATTGAATACGATCACGAAAACGATTTCCGAGGATTTCAACGTGAACATCATGCGCTTGCTGATCGAGGCGAAAGACGGCGTGTTCGAAGGTAAGATAAAGATGAAAGTTCATGACGTAGAAGATATCCAGAAAATGTGCGTGACTTTGTCGAAGATACAGAATATTAAATCTGTCGGACGTGTAGCGGATTAAGTGTAGCGAAGTGCTTCGCTACACTTTTGTTTTATAAAAGCTTTATCAGCCGACAATCAAATAAGTTATATAAGCTATATAACAAGCGATCAATAGGATTCCCTCCGGCCTAGTGATGGTCCGTTTCTTGAAGAAAAGGCCAAAAATATAAAGCAATACGCATGAACCGATCATGACGCCCAAATCCAGATTGGTAATGCCTTGTATGTTCATCGGCGTGATTGTCGCGCTACAACCTAATACGAAGAATATATTGAAGAGGTTGGAACCGATAACATTTCCGATCGCCATCTCCGGGTTCTTCTTTAATGCGGCCACGACGGAAGTCGCTAACTCAGGAAGAGAGGTTCCTCCGGCCACTAAAGTCAAACCGATAATAGATTCGCTGACCCCCAGCCCACGGGCGATACCAGAAGCTCCATCCACGAAAAATTGTCCTCCGTAAATCAAACCAGCCAATCCACCAATGATGAATAAACTCGCTTTCCAAATGGGCATTATTTTAATCGTGCTCTCTCCATTTTCCTCTCCATTATGTGCGATCGCGAATGTATAGCCAAGGAAAATGGCGAAGAAGCATAATAGTAACATTCCATCGCTACTACTGATACTATTGTGCGACGCGCCGTTGATCAAAACGTCATTCGCGCAAATAAATAATACGATTGAGGCAAGCACGCAAAGAGGGATCTCTTTGCTCAACGTACCTTTCGTGACGCTGATCGGTACGATAGCGGCCGTACAGCCGACAATCATCAAGGCGTTAAATATATTGCTTCCTACTACATTACCAATAGCGATATCCGAGCTTCCTTTCAAGGCGGATACGACACTGACCGTTAATTCCGGTGCGGAAGTCCCAAACGCCACAATAGTTAGCCCGATTACTAAGCTGGAAATATTGAAGCGTTTGGCTACCGAGGCGGCACCATCCGTCAAGGCGTTAGCCCCAACTAAAATTAGTAGTAAACCGCCAATTAGTAATACGATATCCATTAGTCTTTAGAATGGCAAATCATCGATAGGATTGGCCGGTCCGAAATCAGGAGCGGATGAGGCTGGAGCCGTAGGAGCGGAAGCCGGAGCGAAATTATCCGGAGTTACTCCCATCGGAGCGGCTTGAGAAGCTGCCGCCATCGGACGGTCTACTTTCCATGCGTTGATACTGGTGAACCAGCGGCCTTGGTACTCACGGCTGTCAATGTCGAAAGAGACTGTCAATTCCTCGCCCGGCTGAATGGCCGCTTGAGCGATCTTATCCGCTCCGAATATCTGGAAGCATACTTTCTTGGGATATTGATCGTGTGTCTCTAATACGTACTCTTGTTTTTTCCATTCGTTTCCGGCTTTGCTGACACCGCCTACTTCCGGTAGGACTTGAATAATTTTTCCTGTAATTTCCATGTCTTGTATTTTATTTGCTTATGTTTTATTTAATTGGGGACGAAGGTACGGTTTTGTTCTGGTTTTATCAACAGAATAATCACACTTTCGGGGCAAAAGCATCGAATGCGTCTTTCATAGCTAACAGCTCTTCTTTGATCTGTTTCAGGCGGTTTACGATCTCTTCTTGCCGGATCGTCGTCTCTTTATTGTCCTTCAGTTTTTGCCGTGCGCCGGCCAAGGTCATCCCTCTCTCTTTAACCAGATGGTAGATGAGGCGTACCGCGTCGATATCCTCCTGCTTGTAAAAACGGGTACCTTTGCTCGTCTTCCTTGGATTGATGATATCGAACTCCTTCTCCCAAAAGCGAAGGGTGGACTCGTTCACGTCGAACATCTGCGCCACCTCGCTGATGGAAAAATAGAGCTTGAGATCTTTATTCTTTTTTAGACTCATACTGCTAATGAAGTTTAATCCATAACCTGGCCATGATTCTCGGCGATCTGGATCATACGGTCGTATTCCTCAGGTGAGAGATCCATGTAATAGTATTTGGACGGATTATCATGCTTTCCTCGTACGATTACCTCATAATGCAAGTGAGGGCCGGTAGATTTCCCGGTATTTCCAACCTCGCCAATCACCTCTCCACGAGTAACCTTCTGCCCGACACGTTTCTTGAACTTACTCATATGACCGTATAACGTCTGATAGCCGTAGCCATGATCGATAATCAAACAATTTCCGTATCCCTGTTTCCAAGCGGCAAAAGTGACTACGCCATTACCTGTCGCGTAGATCTCCGTTCCCACTTTAGCCGAGAAATCCATTCCAGAATGGAAACGAGGTGTACGGTAAATCGGGTCGATACGCACGCCATAGCCGGAAGCGGTACGACGCAGATCCTTATTGGAAATCGGCTGGATAGCCGGGATACATTTACTTCTCTCTTCTTGGTTCTTTCCTAGGGAGATCAGTTCCTCCAAGGAGTTGGACTGGATATATAATTGCTTACGTAGCATATCCATCTTTTGGGTCGTGGAGACAACAAGCTCCGGATTGGACAGGCTCATCAAATGCTCGTAACGGTTTGTCCCTCCAAACCCGGCTTTCCGAACGGATTCGGGTATAGACTCAGCTTGGAAGATAGCCCGGTACAGATTCTCGTCACGCTGTTGGATATCATCCAATACGTCCAACGCATTATTTAAGCGAAGGGAAAGTACTTCGTATTGAGTTTGCAATAGGCGGTTCTCCTTACGTAACTGAGATTCCATCGGAGAGTCCACCAAATGCATCATGACGAAAAAAGTGGCTACGCCGAACGCTATTCCGGTGCTTAAATGGCGGAGAACGGTGAACAGCCGGTCTTTGCTAGATGGGTATACACGCTCATAATTGAGAGTGTTCGGATTGTATAAATAGTATGTTTTGCGACTTTTAAAGAGTTTCATCTACATTTTTTGTTATCTGAATGCACGCAAAAATAATAATTTGCAGTACTTTTGCAAATTGTTTTTCAGAATATTAACGAGAACTATATAAATAGATTATGTTGACAGCAAAAGAAATCCGTGAATCCTTCAAGCAATTCTTCGCTTCTAAGGAACACCAGATCGTGCCTTCCGCTCCAATGGTGGTGAAGGGTGACCCCACGTTGATGTTTACGAACGCGGGAATGAATCAGTTTAAAGATATTATCTTGGGCAACGTGCCCCGTAAGTATCCTCGTGTCGCGGACTCTCAGAAATGTCTTCGTGTTAGCGGTAAGCATAACGATTTAGAGGAGGTAGGACATGATACCTATCATCATACGATGTTTGAGATGCTCGGAAACTGGTCGTTCGGAGATTATTTTAAGAAAGAGGCGATCAACTGGGCTTGGGAATACTTGGTAGAGGTATTGAAGCTGAATCCGGAGCGTTTATATGCCACCGTATTCGAGGGAAGCCCCGCTGAAGGCTTAGATCGTGATAACGAAGCTGCTGGTTATTGGGAGCAATATTTACCGAAAGATCATATTCTGAACGGTAACAAACATGATAACTTCTGGGAAATGGGGGATACGGGTCCTTGTGGTCCCTGTTCCGAGATCCATATCGACCTTCGTTCGGACGAGGAGCGTGCGGCGGTCAGCGGCGCCGATATGGTAAATAAGGATCATCCGCAAGTAATCGAGATCTGGAATCTTGTATTTATGCAATTCAACCGTAAGGCCGATGGTTCTTTGGAACCGCTGCCGGCTAAGGTGATCGATACCGGTATGGGATTCGAGCGTCTGTGTATGGCATTGCAGGGTAAGACCTCAAATTATGATACGGACGTATTCCAACCGATTATCAAGGTAATTGCGGGAATGGCGGGTACGACTTACGGTACGGATAAACAGCAAGACATCGCCATGCGTGTGATCGCCGACCACATCCGTACGATCGCTTTCGCTATCACGGACGGACAGTTGCCTTCCAACGCTAAGGCCGGTTATGTAATCCGTCGTATCTTGCGGCGTGCCGTTCGTTACGGTTATACGTTCTTGGATCGCAAGGAAGCGTTTATGTATAAGCTTTTGCCCGTATTGATCGAGACGATGGGCGACGCTTATCCGGAATTGATCGCTCAGAAAACCTTGATTGAGAAGGTTATCAAGGAGGAGGAAGAATCTTTCCTTCGTACCTTGGAAACCGGTATCCGTTTGCTGGATAAGAAAATGGAGGAGACGAAGGCTGCGGGCAAGACAGTCTTGAATGGCGTAGATGCCTTTACATTATATGATACCTACGGATTCCCGTTGGACTTGACGGAATTGATTCTTCGTGAGAACGGCATGGAAGCCGATATCGAGGCCTTCAATAAGGCTATGCAGAAGCAGAAAGAGCGTGCCCGTAACGCCGCCGCTATCGAGACAGGCGACTGGATCACGCTGAAAGAGGGTGAATGTAAGTTCGTGGGTTATGATTTGTTCGAATGCGAGGCAGAGATCTTGCGTTATCGCCAGATCAAACAAAAGAATAAAGTATTATACCAGATCGTTCTGGATCAAACCCCGTTCTATGCGGAAATGGGTGGACAGGTCGGTGATACGGGTTGGTTGATCGCCGACGACGAGAAGATCGACGTGATCGATACGAAACGAGAGAATAATTTGCCGGTTCATTTGGTTACTAAACTACCGAAGGACGTAACGGCTACATTTACCGCGAAGATCAACGTGAAAAAGCGTATCCAGTGTGAGTGTAACCATTCTGCCACGCACCTTTTGCATGAGGCGTTGCGTGAGGTATTAGGTACGCACGTAGAGCAGAAAGGTTCGTATGTTTCGCCTGATTCTTTACGTTTCGACTTCTCTCATTTCCAGAAAGTTACGGACGAGGAAATCCGTAAGGTGGAAATATTGGTTGGAGAGAAGATCCGTGCGAACTTCCCGTTGGAAGAGCATCGCAATATGCCGATCGCCGAAGCAAAGGCGCTAGGGGCTATGGCTTTGTTCGGTGAGAAATATGGCGATGAGGTACGTGTCGTGAAATACGGAAGCTCCGTGGAGCTATGTGGTGGTACGCATATCCCGGCAACCGGTATGATCGGTTCTTTGCACGTGATAGGAGAGAGCTCTATCGCCGCAGGTGTCCGTCGTATAGAGGCGGTTACGGCCGAGGGCGCCGAGCAATTCGTATATGCCCAGCAAGATCTGATCCGTGAGTTGCGTGCGTTGATGAACCATATGCCGAATTTGGCGCAAGCGATGAAAAAGTCTATCGAGGAGAACGCGGAGATGAAGAAACAGATCGAGGATTATATCCGTGAGAAGTCTATGCGTTTGAAAGAGGAGATCGTGGCGAAAGCTTCGGAGAGCAATGGTATCAAGGTTATGCAGTTCGTTGGTAAGGCAAATGCGGACGCTATGAAGAACGTGGCTTTCCAGATCAAGGCGGAGACAACCGATAGCTTTGTCTTTGTTGCCGGTATCATAGACGATAACAAATGCACGCTCATGCTTATGTTAAGCGATGATTTGGTGAAAGAGGGCTTGCATGCCGGTAAGATCGTAAAAGAGGCCGCTAAGCATATCCAAGGCGGTGGTGGTGGACAACCCCATTTCGCTACGGCCGGCGGTAAGAACATGGAGGGCCTTTCCATTGCGGTTGGCGCTGTGAAAGAGGCTGTTGGAGTACAGTAAAATCGGTTCGGAAGAAATTGACTTTTCTTTCGGACTTAATGATAGATTCCTTCGGATCGAATAAGAATTCCATCCGAAGGAATTTTTTTATGTCGTTTTGATAATCGGAATACATGTTTTACCTTTGTGGCAAGGTTCTTGTTCAACCACTCGTTCGGTCCGTTACGATGAATTAATGTACGCGTATCCTTTCCGGGACCGTCATGGATCACTTCTCCGCCCAAACTACGCAAAGCCCATAGTTCGGGGATTTTCACGGTCAGTTCCCGTGTCGTGTAATATAAACGGACACCGAGATTCTTACTATGAGCTTCAGAGATGAAACGTTTCAGATCGGCGACTGATTCGTCATAATACGGATAGTTGATAAAAGGATAAATATCTTTCTTATGATGGACATTGATCAAGTTTGCTCCGGCTTTCAAAGCTGCCGGAATATAACCAGCACTTACGTCGCTGTTCGAGTGGTAGAAACGTTCTGTTGCCTGTGATTTCAAGTCAATCGGTTTAACAGGGGTGATTTGCATATCGAAATTGTAGTGCAGGATTTCGTTTTTGCGTGAACAGCGTTCGCCACTGTAAACGATCATTCGTGTTTCACCATCTTCTTCCGGCTGGATGCGGATACCACCTTTGTTGTTGTTTCCCCAGGAAACAGGCAGGTTCAGTTTACCAAGTGCGTAATAGATATTGACTAACGGACGCACAAAATTCTCATCCATGAAATGAAGGTTAAGGCCGGCGTTGACATTTCCCATCCAGATTTTGTCCTGTTGTTTATCGGTGTCCCATTTCCATGATATCAGCGTGTCTGGACGAAATCCGCCTTTGTGCCCCAATCCCATCATATATTTGGATGCATAAGTCGTGTAAGGGACTTCCAAACGTATATCTTTGATTTCGATATCTTGTTTCGGTTTGACTTGAAGACGGATATTACTAATACCGTCGAACCCGAAAGTTCCCTGACATACTACATTGAAGTTTTGGCTCTTTAGTATCGTTTCCCAACTAATGGAAGCGTTATTACGGTTGGTGATACGGAGACTTCCTGGCTTCAAGGCTTCCTGCCCATTGAAAGTTTCGATAATAAATGCCATTTCCTTTGCCAGTACGGCATTTGAGATAGAATCACTGAGTCTGTTATTGGCATCATAACAAGTGGTTATCCTGCAAGGTAGCCCGCTCGAAGAAAGTTCAATTTCGCCGCCCAACCAGGAAAGAGTTTTCTTCCGGATAGTTACAGGTGTATAAGGTGC
>ENA-OPRU01001051-OPRU01001051.1-human-gut-metagenome-genome-assembly--contig:-NODE-1051-length-14420-cov-1.983293_pt1 | contig 14420 bp, 19 predicted proteins | sample MGYA00241897_ERZ501888 | MGnify/ENA primary metagenome ERZ501888 (study PRJEB25962, sample SAMEA2042398) | human gut metagenome | biome: human gut; feature: human-associated habitat; material: faeces... | reverse complement strand
TGAATAAAGAAGATTATATTCGTTTGGTCGAGCAAGAACAGATACCGTCTTCAGAGAAAAAATTAATGACGTATATTTTAGATCAGTCGGCAGAGAAACAAGCCATTGTTCGGAAAATTTCTCAAACTTTAAGCTTGTCTCCCAATGTTGTGATGCCAGAAAAGAATTTTGCTCAAGTAGGGAAGAAAGATATTGATCAATGTGTTTTTCCTCCTGTAACAGATTGGTTACGTGGATTTATGGATGCGGAATATGTTGTTACGGATTCCTTTCACGGGACAGTGTTTTCGATAATTTTCAATAAGCCTTTTGTTGTGATGGCGAATAGAGAGCGGGGTATGGCTCGTTTTACTTCTTTGCTGAAGAAATTTGAGTTGGAAGAACGTTGGGTACATTCGTTGGAAGATGTAACAGAGCAAAAATTACATGATTCAGTGAATTTTGAGAAAGTGAATCGGATTTGGAACATAGAGAGGGAGAAGGCGAAAAGATTTCTTATAGAATCATTGGATTTATAAACTAAGTTTTATTTATGGATATACTGGTAAGTGTTATTGTCCCTGTTTATAATGTCGCTCCTTTTTTGAGAAAATGTATTGATTATATAATAGTGCAGTCTTTTGCAGATTTTGAATTATTGTTGATTGATGATGGTAGCCAAGATGAGAGTGCGAATATTTGCGATGAATATGCATTGAAGGATGATCGTATTCGTGTAATTCATCAGGTTAATGCTGGTGTTACTGCTGCAAGACGAAGAGGAGTAGAGGCCGCAAGGGGCAATTGGCTTTGTTTTGTAGATGGTGATGATATGTTACCTAAAAATGCTTTATGGGATTTGTATAATAATAGCTCAGCAGGGGTAGATATCGTTATAGGAAGTCAATTTTGCATGGTAGACGAACAGGGAAAAAAAATTCGTGAAATATGTGGGCAAAGCTCTTTGGGTGATTGGAATAATATAGATTTTTTAAAAGCTTTGTTGGAAGGGAAAACTCCTTTGTCTGTATGTGGGAAGCTTTATTGTAGAGACTTGTTTGATTCTTCTGTATTGGATTTACCAAAGTCAATACCTTATGGTGAGGATTATATAATGAATGTCCGACTGGCAGTCAAAGTACGCAAAGTGAGAGCTATTGACAAACATGTGTATAATTATGTGCAACATGGAAACAGTTGTATGCATACTTTTCAGAATACTTGGGAATATGCAAAACAAATGAATAAATTTCTTTTGCAGCCAATTAACTCACATGGTTTAGAGGAAACATGTAAGAAAAGTCTTTTTTATGCTCGTATTCATATGTTGTTAGAAGTTTTGAATGACAATGATCCGGGATTATCCAAGGAAGATCCTTTTTTTATGGAGATAAAAGAATATGCTAAAACTATAAATTTGAGTTTAAGAGAATGGTTAGTTTTGAAAATGGTTGCTTGCCCTTTTCGCTTGAGATATTTAATTATAGAGACAGCAAGAAAATTAAATCGGTTATTTCGTAATTTGCTTTTGCGGTATAATTAATGTGTAGAGTATGATTAGTAATATCATTCCATTTATGATATTTATATTGTTTTTCTTTGTATTGTCATTCATGGATACCTTTTCTGTAAATGATAATATAAAAAAACAATTACTTTTTTTTTCTTTATGCGTACTTGTTGTATTTGCTGGTTGTAGATGGAGTTCTTATGAAGTGGGATATGATATAGCTATATTTGATTATGGAACTTATCAAAATATTTATAATTCTCCGTTAAGTATTTTCAATTTTTTATCAGAGTATGCTTCTTCTGATTTAGAAATTCAATCACAAGAAATTGGATATGTATTCTATTCATCACTTGCTTTTAGGTGATAATTTTAATTTGTACTTATTGCTTACCAATTTTATATTAATTGTTTTATTTTATAAAAGCTTGAAGCGGAATGAAATAAATACAGCCCTTTTTTATCTTTTTTTCTTTTTGGCTTCGAGATTATATTTACAATATAATTTTATTCTTTTGAGACAAGCAATTGCAATGTCTATAATATGGATGTGGGCTTTTCCTTTACTACTTAAGGGTGAAAAAATAAAATTTATTTTAGTTGTATTTGTGGCAGCAACTTTTCATTTTACCGCTATTATTGCTTTGCTGTCATTTTTTATGGTTCGTGATTTAAATACTAAAAGGATAGTGACTTTTATTATTATATTCGGAATCTTAAATGTTACTAGAATTACTGATTATTTTATATTAACTATTGTTGATCATGTATTGTCATTAATGGGTGTTTCTGGTGGGATTGGGGAGAAATTATCTAAATATTTATTGGAAGGTGATGCTGAGAATGGATTTAGGGGATTAAATATGATAACCTTTATAGAAGCACTGCCTTTTTTGTATATTGTAAAAAAATATAAGAGGATATTATGTCAGTCATTGGTTGGTAAATTTTACCATAATATGTTTTACATATTTATACTGTTGTTAGTAATTACTATGAATTTTGGATTTCTAACTAGGATGTGCCAATATTTTATTTTCTCGTATTTTTTCTTAATATCTTTTTATTGTAGGGAAAATAAAGATGTGAAAGAGCAAAGAATGTTATTGTTCCTATTCTCTGGTTATCTATTGATATATTCAATTCGATATATATATATATGGTTTTATTATACTGAATATTCTTTCTTCCTATTAAAAAACTGATGAGATGAAAATTGCATTTATTCTTCCTTCTCTTATAAATAAAGGTCCAATAGTGGTTGTAAATAATGTAGTAAAATATTTGAAATCATATGTTGAGCAAATTGATGTTTACTATTTTGATGCAACTCCAGCTATGGATTTTGATTGTCCAGTTTATAAAATAAGAATGAATCAAGCTATTGATTTCGATAAGTATGATATTATACATAGTCATTGCTTGCGACCAGATAAATATGTAATTAAATGGAGAAAAAAGATTAAGAATGCTAAGATAATAACAACCTTGCATCAAGATACTTTTCGCTCTTTCCAATATCAATATAATATAGCTTTAGCCTATTTATTTACTAGATATTGGTGTTGATGATTCACCTTGTTTCCAGTGTTCTAAATGTCATCAAGATACCCTATATAGAAAAGGAATTCAATTACCAAAAAAATAAATGTTTTTCTTTTGACTATTTTTCTTATAGTTATTTTTATAGTGCTTTCGGCACTTTTTTTGTGTTGGATCTCTTAGAGAACTTTCCTATTAAACAAGAAATCCACTTTGGGGAATAGTAGGTATTTTTAGTATTTTTATTTGACATAAATGAGATCCTCCTTAAAAAATACACCTACTAAAAAGGGCTAATAATGAATATAAAAAGTATTCATTATTAGCCACACGAAATCAAGGTTATGTCAATACCATATTTAGAAAAAAAGAACCCCTATATTTTATAAAATATAGGAATTCTCTTAAAAATGTCTTAACTTAATGACATTGCACTCCTGATCGGCTTTTTTTCACATAGATCCTATATTTAAAAAATATAATCTTCAAAGTATTACCAAAGAAAAAGCTTCTTGTCTTATTCATGAACCGTATAGTATTCTAAGCCAAACATGCTTCTTCTAATACACACTTTTTTTTGATCTCCTATTTCACTTTCCTGATACACACTTCTTGGAACACTGAACTGTTCTTCTTTCCCATTCCACTGTCCATAAAGATAATAATCCCTTGTCTTTCCGCTACTAATGCTTTTATCGCTAACACGTATGGTTTCATGCCTTGCCGGTTCAAAGGTTAACAAAAAATTGATTGTAAAGGTACTGCTAAAAGCCATGATAAAGATTGCACAAATAACGGACAGCTTACGTGTCAATCTTTGCGGTATAGGGTTTCTTATAGATTTAATCATAAATACCCCTATAAGCACTAGCATGGTGACAGCTGTAATTTGCAACGAAGCATTGAAGTTATAATTATAAAGCTGAGTAAGCGAAAGATTGATGAGCATGGCAATCGCCGCAGCAAAGAACGGTAGCTGCAAAGATTGTTTTTGTCCTTTTTTGCTAATCGTATCAACATAAATATACGGATAGTAGATAATATATATACTATAAGTAATAAAAATAACCGCAAGTGAAAGAACAAGCATTGTCTTACCACCGATGATATAAGCTACTACATCAGTAAGAAATAAAATCCAGCCTAGTATTTTCAATCTCTTTTTTGTCTTTTTATAATGAAAGTGCGGTTTTTTCTTCGTCATAGAATCCACGGTCTTGTTTTCACTATCAATAGATTTGTAATAATTTCGCTCGATCATCGTCAAAGTATTCCCATAAAGTGCTGCCTGTTTTTCATCTTCAGCCAACTCTGCAAAATCAATCAACTGAATATTTTTCTGCTGCAATATTTCAAACAGAGGATCGAGATTAACAAGCATATTGTCCAAAGAAATCAAACGCTCATACGTTTTAGATATAAGTGCCATGTGCATCTGATTGTTCAGTGGAATAAATAATAAGCAATGAATATCCGCATAAGGAATATGCTGCGTATTTTTCAACAAATAGTGAAAAGTCAGTTCTTGATCATCGAGAATAATAACCTGCTTTCGATATGCCAGAAGCAATGCTGCGCCAAGCAAAACAAAAGGAAAAAAACAAAGTGCCGCGATAATATTTCCCGTAAACAATAAGAAGCCCGTAGGTATCATAAATATCACAACTGTAATAATACCAAGTACCTTGGTAAACTTACTAAGACGAATCACCTTATCCTCCATCTTCTTTTCCCTCCTTCTTCCATATATTTCTATGCAATATAGTATCTATATGGTAGCATAGATACCATTTCATCACAATAAGCTGCGTATTTTAACGTCATATCAAAAAAAATGTATGACTGGTGGTGCTGTTCACATACTAATGGTAAACGGAGGTAAGAATATGAATCATTGTTTACATGGAAAGGTAGCCCTTATCAGTGGCTGCTCACAGGGCTTAGGCTATGAAGCCGCAAAAATATTAGCTGCGCATGGTGCTGATATTTTCGGTATCAGCATCGGTGATGATGAACAGTTAAAAAAAGAAATCGAAGCTATGGGAAGATCGTATCACTCCATGACTGCCGATTTATCAACACCGGATATTATTCATCAAGTGGTAAAAGAGGTACTGGCAGCTTATCAACATATCGACATTCTTTTAAATTTTGCACATGTTCTAAAAAAAGAGGACACGCTTTCCCTTTCCCGCATAGCTTGGAAACAGGCATTGGATATTAACTTGACGGCTGCTTTTTTCCTTTCTCAAGAAGTAATCAAACAGTTTCTAAAACAAAAGCAGGGTGGAAAAATCATCAATGCCAGTGGTATTTTACCTCTTGAAGCCGATAGCTATGCCGCCTATGTTGTCGGAAAGGGCGGTATGGAGGCCATGACTCAATATCTAGCATCTGCATTTGCGAAAGATAACATTCAGATCAACGCCATTCGCTTTGGCTATATGCAGGAGGGAAGTTCACTTTATGAAAATAAAGAAATTCTCAAAGCAATTCCGGCAAGACGTTTAGGAACCGCAAGTGATATGGAAGGAGCTTTGCTGCTGTTGGCAAGTGATCAAAGCAATTATATGTGTGGAGCCTGCATTCCTGTCGATGGTGGCTGTTCGATTCGTTAGTATTCTTTTTAGCTTCAATGAAATGCGATAATTCTATTATAAAAATCCACGTTTTGTTTACTTTCCTACACAAAGACCACATTCTTTCTTATAATAAATAAGAAAAAGGAAGTGTATTTATGGAAAACTTTGGCGAACTTATCAAGCAAGCCATAATCGAACAAAACTTAACCCAACGTGAAGTTGCAGATCGTATTCACGTTTCCCCACAAACACTCAGCGCTTATGTAAATAACCGCCGCTCTCCAAGCCTACAATGCTTTATTGACCTTGTCGATTTATTAGGCCTGCAGGATTCCTTATTCCCACCCAATATCATCGAACAGCTCGATCTCGATCGATGCAATAAGGAGTATTATAAAATGCTGAAATACGAACAAAAGAAGGTCATTCTCGTGATCCTACGCTATTTCGTACAAACCAATCAAAAAGAGGCAAAAGCCTCTATAAAAACAAATTAGCAAGATAAACCATCACAAGCCGCAATAGCAACCGTTAATAAGCTCTTTTTACAATAAGCCAAATAGATTGCGATCAAGCAACCAAGCGTAGCGGCTGCTACCTGCTTAGGTTCTGTTCCTACTGCTGTAAAAATAGCCGGAAATGTCATTGCACCGAGTACCGCATAAGGAACATAAAAAAGAAACGATTTCACAAACACACTTTTTATTTCCTGTTGACAAAAAACGAGCGGCAGCATACGGATCAAATATGTTACAAGTGCCATTACCAATATATAAGGAAGATATTTAAACATGTCCATTCTCCTCCACCGGAAATAACCAAGCACATATTGCCGAAGCAAGCACCGTACATACGATAATCACAAAACCCGAGCTGATTGCAACCCAATGTTGAAGAAAAGCAAACAAACAGCTCAAAGAAATCGAAAGCAAGAGTACCACTCGTATAGCTTTTATTTTTTGTGCCGGTGGAATGATGATAGCCAAAAACATACCGTAAATTGCGATTCCAAGTGCATCACGAATCGCCAAAGGTAATATTTCGCTCGCCGCTCCGCCTAAAAAAGTTCCAAATGTCCAACAAGCAATCGGAAATGTCATAAGTCCCAGCATATACCATTTTCCTATCCGTTCATAGCGGCTGCTGGATAATGCAAAAATTTCATCAGTAATCCCAAAAGCTATCATCGCTCGCTCGTAAGCCTTCATCTTTTGATCTACTTTTTGCGAAAGCGATAACGACATTAAAGCATAGCGCAAATTGATAACAAGCTGCGACAAAGCCAATTCAAACAAACCGGCTTGTTCAATGATAAGGGTCAATGCCGAAAACTGTCCTGCACTTGTCAAATTGGTTAATGACATGATAACCGCAGCCCCTAAAGGAAGCCCACCGCTAACTGCTGCCATACCAAAGGTAAAGGATACCGAAAGATACCCTAACCCAATCGGAACACTATCTCTGATTCCTTGTGAAAAACGATTTTCCAAATATTCCATACCCTACCTCATTTGCTTTGAAACTATTATACATGATGCTGCCAAGCAAGAAAAGATTTCTTTGCCACGCTAAGAAAAAAACGTCTTTCGACGCTTATTTCGTATGAAGAGCAAGCTTGACTTCCTTAACATTAGAAATGCTTGAAACTTCTCGACTATGGCAAATAACCTTCCAAACCACAATACTGATAATGAAATCAACCGTACTGTGAACAACTGTACCGATACCGACAAGTCCAAATACCATATACAGAAAATCATTCACACTTGTTGTACCTACATAGATCGGCAATACAATAATGACCTCACATACCGCATGCAACAAGCCGATTGCCAACACAAACAATGCAGTGTGTGCAAAAGAATTTAAAGCATCGTTATGCTTCTTCAAATAATAGGCACCGGCGTATGCCCATACAACATGACTTAAGGCACGTAATACGACCGGAAGCGGAAACGCTATAAAAACAAATCCAAGCGTTGTTCCCAATGCAACCGCAACCGCAACACTAGGCGATACAAACATCGCCACCATGATTGCTACATGAGATGCCAACGTAAACGACATCGGTTCGATCAAAATTTTAATCGGCGCTATCACCGGTATCAAAATACCAACCGCAATCAACATGGCAGAAAGCACCATGCGTGAAACATTTTTATTCATTGCCATTCCTCCCAAGCTTATCATAAGCTAACATGTGTCAAGACACATGTTAGGACTATTATATATTTTATTTTATAAAAATGTCAATGAAAAAAGTTCGGCTCCACTGCATATTTATGCAATATTCGTCGAACTTCTTTTTTATAAAAGTCAAAAAAACTTTTTCTTTATGCATCGCTAGCCTTTTTCATAAAGGAAGCCTTCTTCCTTTAAAGCATTCAAAACTCGCTGCACCATTTCCTCATCTTTACATTGAATGGTATGTAAATGCAAGCCACTGGTTAAAGAAGAAAGAGGCTTTGCTTCATCTCCTTGAATACGCTCCATGAACTGCTCAACATCATAGCGTGAAGCAATATGCAGTTTTCCCGATAGCTGGCCATATACAGCATGCTCCACGATAACATCAAGAACTATCGCTCCTTGATCCACAATCGTATAAAGCTCCTGTGCCAAACGAGAGTAATCATGCATAACCGCAACCGTACACAATACCCCTTGCTCCTTTGGTTCCATAACATAGCCTCGGGGTGTCGCAATGATTTGAATACCGCTCGCTCTTAACAAAGCCACATCACCTACGATAATTTGTCTGGAAACATGCAGCTGTGCAGCCAATGCGCTTGCAGATAAAGGACGTTTGCTTTGTTGGATCAATTCCAACACCTTTGCTTTTCGATCACCAGACTTCATACAGCCTTCCTTTCCGTAAACACAAAGCGTTCAATAGCCTCCGCTACTCCTCCATCATTATGATTGGCTTGCGTAACATAGCTGCTTACCGCTTTGATATCATCATGTGCATTTACCATAGCAACTGAAGTTCCTGCCACCTTCAGCATACCGACATCATTGTAATTATCTCCGATTGCCATTGTCTCCTCCATGGCAATTCCTAAGCTTCCTGCTAAATCCGAAAGTCCAAGTCCTTTATTAACACCTTCTCGATTAAACTCTAAATAGCGCCCACTGGAAAAGGATACGTAAACACCCTGTGTCAACTCTTTCATACCATCTGCCACCTGTTTCAGATAGTCCATATCCGGCTTTACAAACAACACCTTGATAATTGCTGTATCCTTTAAAAAATCAATATCTCCTTCGCACTCATCGGCAATAAAATCATATTTCTTTAAGTTTTCTCTTTCATCATCATTCATATTAAAGGAATAGACGTGATGTTCCGTAAATACTTCTACGCATATTCCAATGCTTTTTCCGTATGCAACTAACTCCTTGGCTTTTGCAAAAGGCAGAGCATGAAACGCTAAGCGCTTATAGTCCTTACATTCACAAACCATTCCGCCATTAAAGCCGATGATATATTCATTAGGCTGATGCAGCATGCCCAATGTTTCCAAAATAGGTTCAATTCGTGTGCAGGATCTTCCACTAGCAATTACAAACTTCACTCCATATTCCTCACGTGCCTTGCGGATAGCCTTCAGATTACGTTCACATATCTTTTTATCATCATTCAACAATGTTTCATCTAAATCACAAGCAATCAGTTTAATCATGTTTTTCTCCTTTTTCTATATTAGCTATTATAGCATGTTTTCAATTTGTTGTTCTTCGCTTGTGGAAAATATATTCAAAAACATATTTACACAAATAATTTTAGCCTATTTGTAAAAAAAGATAACAAAATGATAAAATAAAAATATCTTTGTAACCTTTCCATCAATAAATTGTATTAACTTATGAAAAAGGAGGGATTGATTTGCAAAAGTGCTTTCATGAGCTATACGAAACATATTCCAATAGCATTTATCGCTATTTGCTCGTATTAACACATGATAAAGATATAAGCGAAGAAATCACACAAGAAACCTTTTATCAAGCCTTTAAAAATATCAAGTCTTTCCAAGGTAAATGTTCTATCTATACATGGCTATGTACAATCGTAAAAAACCGATGAAAAGCATATTATACGAAAAATGCTAAATATACATACGATATGAAGTTAGAAGATATAGAACAGGTTACAAGCGATATTGATGTTTCCCCATTGTACGAAGCACTATCTACTTTAAAAAGTCCTTATCGAGAGATTATACAGCTTCATGTTTTTGATGGCTATTCGCTTAAAGAAATCTCGAAGAAATACAACAAATCCGAAAGCTTTGCGAAAGTTGCGTTTCTACGAGCCAAAAAAATGCTTAGGGAGGAGCTAATGAAAAATGAAATGTGAGATTATACAAGATTTAATTCCTACATATTGTGAGGGTGTTTGCAGTGAAGAAACGAAGATTCTTGTTGAAGCACATATCCAAGAATGTGCAGCATGTCGGCAAGAAATAGAAGCCTATCAAGAAATCGAAACAATGGATCTTCCTACGATTGATGAAAAGAAACCCTTTAAAAAATAATCAAAGGCTATCAGAAAAAACTGTTTCTTTTATGCCTTGCTTTCCTTATGATTTTTTTATTGTTTGAGACAAGGATTACCAGCGAATTGATGAAACTGTGATTTTTAAGCTATGTAACTAGACATTATGCACAATATGATTTGGAAATGACTTCATTTTCTTATGATGACCCCCAAGTGAGGGGCTTTGGGATAGACAATGGTTATTATACTGCTAGCTTTCAATCAAAAAATAAGCAAGAAAAGGACATTGCTTTTCAAGTTTATACAGATGGTTTTATATTTTCCATTAAGGATTCCTATGAGCATCAAATCAATCAAAAATGGAATACACATGATCGTTTAATAAATGCCTATGGTGAAGATGTAAAAAAAGCATTCCTTCGACAAGCGGATTTTGCTTTACTTGATGCATCTGCCTCTCTTGCATGTACAAGCGATTATTTCGATAAAAATCTAGCTGAGCATTTAAAACTTAATCAAGAATATGACAAAAGTATTGATTCGATCCTGCCAATAAATATTATGCTAACACTTCATGCAACAGAAACGGATATTGAAAATATCCAAGCATATACCCAAAATATCGTTAATATCTTACATAGCCTCGATTTTTCTCCGCTTCGTTTATCTCTGCGTTTAGAAACAGCAAAACAAAGCTATCGAATCGACAACATTGACTGCACAAAAGATATTGTTGCACAAGAGCTCATATTAGAGTAATCTACATAGCTTTTTATAAGATAAACCGTTTTTGTCAAATGGATAATGGTAATAAATTAGATAACATATAAGTGAAGTATAGATTTACACCAAACTGAAAAATGAGTATAAAAAAAGCCTTTACATAAGGCATTTTAACAAAATGGTGCAGAAGAAGAGATTTGAACTCTCACGCGATTGCTCGCACTGCCGCCTGAAGACAGCGTGTCTGCCGTTCCACCACTTCTGCATTTTTTATGTGCATATATCATACACCTTTTTCCCACATTCGTCTAGCATAATCCTAAAAATATCCCTGCCACTACAAAAATATTCTATTCCTTTTCCTTGCATTATTTCTGCCGATAAGCTACTATCTCCTTAGCAAAAAAACGAGGTGATCTGCATGGTGAATCTATCCACATGGCTCCATACTTTTTTATCAGCATTAGAAGAAACCTTTCCAAATCGTGTTTGGTTCGTTGGTTTACAAGGAAGCTATGCACGTGGGGAAGCAACAGAAGCAAGCGATATTGATATTGTCGTAATTCTTGATGAATTGCTGGTACAAATTGATAAGACTGCCGTTTGTAAAGCAATAAAAAGCAGCGCATGCAATATCTATCATAGCTGTGTTCATAACATGCTTTATGAAAAAAACGATGCTATCTTAAAAGACTTATACAAATCTGCTTCCTTTGTTATCCAAGCTATTTATTTCCAACAAAGCGGAACCTATATTCGTCATCAAAGTGATTTGTTATATATGGTAGAGCCTGCGGAACAACAGATTATAAAAACTTTTTTAGAATTGAAGAAAGGCGGAGAGGTTGCTTTTCAAGCAATGTCAAACACCCTATTTACTTGGTCTAAAACATGGATCAACCAAATATAATAAACACATATCGTCCCTCTTATATACTTCTATAAAAGCATTCATGGTATTTATAAACAAGAAAGACAAAAGGAGATAAGCATGAATCAACACCCACTTATTACCAATATCGAAAGCTTACACACAACACCATTAGGTGTTCAGCGCATAAAAAGAAATCTGCCAATATGCTGTGATGATGTTGTTGCTTACTGCAAGGATAGTATTCTACAAAAGCATGCTGTCATTTATAAACAAGGAAAAAACTGGTATTGTGAAAGTGATGGAGCAATATGGACCATCAATGCACATAGCTATACCATCATTACCGCTCATCTTCTGTAAAAACACTGACTTTTTCATATTGCTATGCTATACTATAACTACGAAAGGCAGGTGGTCGTTATGAAATTTATCTACTCACTTCAAGGAAAGAAAACGACATGCCTGCCTATATCCATATAACAGCCTGTCGAAGTATCCTTGCGATACTTTTTTTCTTTCTATCTATACAACAGAAAGGAAGAATTTTATGAATATCATAGTCTGCAACAACACTTATCTTACCAAAATGACTTCAATGCCTTCTAGCAGCTTGGCACAAAACCAAGCACTTGCCGATAGTATCGCATGCGGTGAAATCGTACTTACTGATTGCTACCTCTTATTAGAACATGATGAAGTAAAAGCGCGTGCTGTAATTATGAAGGACATTTCCTATATCGGCTATCTTACCATAGAAGCTATCACAACAAAGGAACTGCAAACCTTCTTACAAGAAATACAAAAAGAGTTAAACCCAAAGCAAAACTGGTTTTGTGATGTATACTCCGATAAAAAGCATTTCCCCATTATCCAACAGGCACTTCATCAATGCTTTGCGATATGTATAGAGCGTGAAAGCTATACCATTTCAACCTATCCAATAGATACTTCAAAATATAAGCATACCGACTGCACAGCAATCAGTGATACACAGCTCCTTTCACTTATAAAAGATGCGAATGAAAGCACCCTTGATACAAGTATTCAAAACAGTATCCGTCAAGAAGGAAGCCATGCTTACGCCAAACAATTCCTAAATGAATTAACCGATAGCAAGGAAAAGCGAAGTATGTTTCGCATTCTATGGCATCAAGAACAAATCCTTGGCTTTGTTTGTGTCCAACGTCTAAGCAAGGAAATCGGCGGAATCGGCTATATCGGTGTCCGCAGACAATTCCAATCGCATCAATACAGCAGTATCCTCTTACAAATCGCAATTACGATTGCTTATCAAAATAAGCTTGATATACTGATTGCCGATATTGATAAAAAGAATGCTCCGATACGAAACAACTTACTGGCAACCGGCTTTACAAAAGACTGTGAGCAATACGTTTATTACACTTATTAAAAAAAGTCCGTTATGGACTTTAAAAGCTTAGAATATCCTGACTGCTTATATCTTCAATAATATGCTTTGCCAATTCTACTGCTTCACGATAATCATCATAAGCGCATATTCCATAGCATGAATGCGCATAGCGTACCGGTACGCCAATGACAATCGTCGGGATTCCCTCATACGCTGTATGCGTAATACCACCATTGGTGCCACCGCCTTTGCGTACACTTTCTTGCACATGAATACCATATTTTTCCGCAATCTCCAAAGCAAAGCGTTGAAATCTCGGATTAGTTATCATACTGCGATCAAAATGGCGCAGCATAACCCCCTTTTTCATTCCGCTTTGAATCATATATGGTTCTTCAAATGTATCATCAGCAGGACAGCCCTCAAAACAAATGACGATATCGGGTTTCACATTATGGATTGCACAAGCCATACCACGCTCTCCCACCTCCTCTTGCGAGGTCAATGTTGCTACTACCTTCGTATGCAGTTTTTTACTATCCAGCTCCTGCATTGTTTCCAATAAGGCAGCACAGCCAATACGACAATCAAAGCCTTTTCCCATGAAGGTCTTTTGCTTTTCATTGTATTCACATTCTACAGATGGAACTACCGGTGATCCGATTCCGATACGATAAACCTCCATAAGTTCTTGAGCACTTGTCGCACCGACATCTATTAACAAATCATCAAAGTCTATGCTCTTTCCTTTTTCCCCATCTTTCATAAAATGAGGTGGCTTACTACAAACAACGCCGCTAATCAGTTCATTGTCCTTATTCTTAATCCATACCTTATTACCGATGATATTTTTCGGATCCCAACCACCTAACGGAAGAAAACGTAAAGTGCCATTAGGCTTAACGGCTTGAACAATAAATCCAACCTCATCACTATGGGCATCTAACAAAACCGTAGTTTCTTTTTCCTCTGCCGGTAGTTCCATGTATAGATTACGCATGTGATCTTCCTTCAGAGTGCATACATCACGAACCTGTGTTTTCGCATATTCAATAACATCATCTTCAAATCCACTTGGTCCAAAAGCATTAGACAGCTTTATAATACATTCTTTTTCTCTCATCTTATCCCTCTTTTCTGCCTTTATTATAAAATAATTCATATCTAGATATTCATTCCTAATTAAAGATACGGTTTCAGGTCAGAATCATTTGCATAGCCATATATTCATTAAAATTGTTCTCTTACCTATTAAGTAAGCGTCTTTTTTTCTCAAAGGTCATCAGTCATTTTGTCAGTCCTTCTCTGACAAACAATCATTCTTTCTTTTTGGCACG
>ENA-OPRU01001035-OPRU01001035.1-human-gut-metagenome-genome-assembly--contig:-NODE-1035-length-14656-cov-7.890281_pt1 | contig 14656 bp, 8 predicted proteins | sample MGYA00241897_ERZ501888 | MGnify/ENA primary metagenome ERZ501888 (study PRJEB25962, sample SAMEA2042398) | human gut metagenome | biome: human gut; feature: human-associated habitat; material: faeces... | reverse complement strand
AAATCAAAATTTATGCAAAAGCAAACGCTGAAGAACTTCCATGGGGAGAAATCGGTGTTGACGTTGTATTAGAATGTACAGGATTCTATACATCAAAAGCAAAAGCAGAAGCTCATATCAAAGCAGGTGCAAGAAAAGTTGTTATCTCAGCTCCAGCAGGAAATGACCTTCCAACAATCGTTTACAATGTAAACCATGACACATTAAAACCAGAAGATACAGTAATTTCAGCAGCTTCTTGTACAACAAACTGCTTAGCACCAATGGCTGATGCATTGAACAAATTAGCTACAATCAAATCTGGTATCATGTGCACAATTCATGCTTACACAGGTGATCAGATGACACTTGATGGACCACAGAGAAAAGGTGATTTAAGAAGATCTCGTGCAGCAGCTGTTAATATCGTACCTAACAGCACAGGTGCAGCAAAAGCAATCGGTTTAGTTATTCCAGAATTAAACGGAAAATTAATCGGATCTGCTCAGCGTGTTCCAACACCAACAGGATCTACAACAATCTTAACAGCAGTTGTTGAAGGAAACGTAACAGTTGATGAAATCAATGCAGCTATGAAAGCAGCAGCTAACGAATCTTACGGATACAACGAAGATGAAATCGTTTCAAGCGATATCGTTGGTATGAGATATGGTTCTTTATTCGATGCTACACAGACAATGGCTCTTCCATTAGACAATGGTACAACAGAAGTACAGGTTGTTTCTTGGTATGACAATGAAAATTCTTACACAAGCCAGATGGTAAGAACAATCAAATACTTCTCTGAATTAGCATAATCTTATTCTATTCATAATTATTTAAGATCCAAAAAAGGGGTCCGGTCTTATTGGGGACCGGGCTCTTTTTTTAGAAATAATGGTACATATATGTATAGTTATTTCAATGATAAAATCATATTTTTAAGGAGGCAATACTATGCTTAACAAAAAATCAGTAGATGATATCAATGTAAAAGGGAAAAGAGTTCTTGTAAGATGTGACTTTAATGTGCCATTGATTGATGGAAAAATCACAGATGAGAACCGTCTTGTAGCTGCTCTTCCTACAATTAAAAAATTAATTGCAGACGGTGGAAAGGTTATTCTTTGTTCACATCTTGGAAAACCAAAGGGAGAGCCAAAACCAGAATTATCATTGGCGCCAGTTGCAGTGAGATTATCTGAGTTATTGGGACAAGAAGTAAAATTTGCAGCAGATGCAACTGTTGTTGGTGAGAATGCGAAAGCCGCAGTTGCAGCAATGAATGATGGAGATGTTATCCTTCTTGAAAATACTCGTTACAGAGCAGAAGAAACAAAAAATGGAGAAGAATTCAGCAAAGAGTTAGCTTCTTTATGTGATGTATTTGTAAATGATGCATTTGGTACAGCTCACAGAGCACACTGCTCAAATGTAGGTGTTACAAAATATGTAGATACAGCAGTTGTTGGTTACCTGATGCAAAAAGAAATTGATTTCTTAGGAAATGCAGTAAATAATCCGGAAAGACCATTCGTTGCAATCTTAGGTGGAGCGAAAGTATCAAGCAAGATTTCTGTAATCGAAAACTTACTTGACAAAGTAGACACATTGATCATCGGCGGTGGAATGTCTTATACATTCAGCAAAGCTATGGGAGGAAAAGTAGGTATCTCTTTATTAGAAGAAGATTACTGCGATTTTGCTTTAAACATGTTGAAAAAAGCAGAAGAAAAAGGCGTAAAATTATTACTTCCAGTAGACCATGTTGTTGCGGATGATTTCTCTAACGATGCAAATATTCAGGTTGTGAGCAGAGGAGAAATCCCGGATGGATGGGAAGGTCTTGATATCGGGCCAGAGACAGCAAAATTGTATGCTGAAGCTGTAAAGACAGCAAAAACAGTTGTATGGAATGGACCAATGGGATGCTTCGAGATGCCAAACTTTGCAAAAGGTACAGAGGCAGTAGCAAAAGCATTGGCTGAGACAGATGCAGTGACAATCATCGGTGGTGGAGATTCAGCGGCAGCAGTTAACCAATTAGGATACGGTGATAAGATGACACACATCTCTACTGGTGGTGGAGCCTCTCTTGAATTCTTAGAAGGTAAGGAGTTACCTGGGGTAGCAGCTGCTAACGATAAGTAATAGCATGCATATATGACAAAATGACTGCGTTAGATGCGGCTTGACGTACTTTTTGTACGACGGCGCCGCATTGAACAGTTACAAATAATAAATGAAATAGTAATTGGGAGACGATAAAAATGGCAAGAAGAAAAATTATTGCAGGAAACTGGAAAATGAACAAAACTCCAAGTGAAGCAGTTGCATTGATCAACGAATTAAAACCTTTAGTAGCTACAGAAGATGCTGACGTAGTATTTTGTGTACCTGCAATCAGCATTATTCCAGCAATCGAAGCAGCAAAAGGAAGCAATATCGAAATCGGTGCTGAAAATATGTACTTCGAAGAAAGTGGAGCATATACAGGAGAGATCGCGCCAAATATGCTTACAGATGCTGGGGTGAAATATGTTATCATCGGACATTCTGAGAGACGTGAATACTTTGCAGAGACAGATGAAACTGTAAATAAAAAAGTAAAAAAAGCTTTCGAACATGGCATTACACCAATCGTTTGCTGTGGAGAGACATTAACACAGAGAGAACAGGGTGTTACAATTGATTTCATTCGTCAGCAGATTAAAATTGCTTTCTTGGATGTGACAGCAGATCAGGCTAAGACAGCGGTAATCGCTTACGAACCAATTTGGGCTATTGGAACAGGAAAAGTAGCTACAACAGAGCAGGCACAGGAAGTTTGTGCAGCAATCCGTAAATGCATCGGAGAAATCTATGATGAAGCTACAGCAGAAGCTATCCGCATTCAGTACGGTGGTTCTGTTTCAGCTGCAAGCGCTCCAGAGTTATTTGCTCAGGCAGATATTGACGGTGGACTTGTTGGTGGAGCATCGTTAAAACCAGATTTTGGAAAAATCGTAAATTACAAATAGTATTTGAAATTTAGTAACTAACAGGGAGTCATTGGCTGGAATGGTCGGTGACTCTTTGTTGTTTCCTGAAACAGAGTGGTACAAATTTTTAGAGGAGAGTGTGTTTAGCATGCGAAGAGTAGAAAGTATTAAGCAGACAACACAAAACAAGTTTTTGAACATGTACGAGCTGGATATGAAAAGTGATACAGGGAAGCACAGTACCTATTTTGTGGCATCAAGAGCAAAGACAACAGAAGAGTTGAAGATTAAGACAAGACAAAACAAGGCAGATGGAGTGATTATATATAGTGTCTATCGAGATGAAAAAGAGAAAAAAGAAAAACTGGTCTTAATTCGTCAGTATAGATGTCCTTTGGATGATTATATCTATGAGTTTCCGGCGGGACTTGTGGATGAAGGGGAAGACTTTAAGATGGCTGGCATGCGGGAACTAAAGGAGGAGACCGGACTTGATTTCCAACCGATTGATGCGACGGATATGTATACAAAGCCGTATTTTACGACGATCGGTATGACAGATGAATCTTGTGGGACTGTGTATGGATATGCGAGCGGAGTTCCATCCAAAGAAGGACAGGAGGAGAATGAGGAGATTGAGATCGTGCTTGCAGATAAAGCGGAGGTGCGAAGAATCTTAAAGGAAGAGAATGTGGCAATTATGTGTGCATATATGCTGATGCATTTTTTAAATACACCAGAAGGACATGTATTTGATTTTTTACAGGAACGCATCTGAGCTGAGAAATTCATCGGTAAAAACTTGCAACGACAAGGAAAATCATGTAAAATAATTCAGGTAGGATAAAAGATAAAAGTTTAACATAAAGGAGAATGAAAAGATGAGTAAGAAACCAACAGTTTTAATGATTCTTGACGGATATGGTCTGAATGATAAGCATGAGGCAAATGCGGTATTTGAAGGTAAGACCCCTGTAATGGACAAATTGATGGCAGAGTATCCGTTTGTAAAAGGAAATGCCAGCGGTATGGCAGTCGGACTTCCGGAAGGTCAGATGGGAAACTCAGAAGTTGGTCATTTGAATATGGGAGCAGGTCGCATCGTATATCAGGATCTGACAAAAATTACAAAGGCAATTCAGGATGGCGATTTCTTTGAGAATGAAGCATTATTAGCGGCATGTAAAAATGCAAAAGAACATGATTCAGCGCTTCATATGTTCGGACTGGTTTCAGACGGTGGAGTACACAGCCACAACTCTCACATCTATGGATTGTTAGAACTTGCAAAAAAACAAGGGCTTTCAAAAGTTTATGTACACTGTTTCCTGGATGGACGTGATACACCGCCGGCATCTGGAAAAGACTATGTACAGGAATTAGCGGATAAGATGAAAGAAATCGGAGTAGGTGAGATTGCATCTGTAATGGGTCGTTACTATGCGATGGACAGAGATAACAGATGGGACCGTGTAGAATTGGCATACAATGCAATGGTAAAAGGTGAAGGTGAGACTGCAGAGTGTGGACCATGCGCAGTCCAGGCGTCTTATGATGCAGAAAAAACAGATGAATTTGTGTTACCGACAGTGATTGTAAAAGATGGAGCGCCTGTTGCGACAATTAAAGATAACGATTCTATCATCTTCTTCAACTTCAGACCGGACAGAGCAAGAGAAATCACAAGAACATTCTGTGATGACAACTTTGAAGGATTTGACAGAGGAGAAAGAGTTAAGACAACATTTATATGCTTTACAGAGTACGATGTGACAATTGAAAATAAATTAGTTGCTTTCCATAAGACAGAGATTACAAATACATTTGGTGAGTTCCTTGCAGCAAACAATATGACACAGGCAAGAATCGCTGAGACAGAAAAATATGCGCATGTTACATTCTTCTTCAACGGCGGTGTCGAGGAGCCAAATAAGGGAGAAGACCGTTTTTTGGTGAAATCTCCAAAGGTTGCTACATATGACTTACAGCCTGAGATGAGCGCATTTGAAGTGTGCGACAAGTTAGTAGATGCAATCAAATCTGAGAAGTATGATGTGATCATTATCAACTTTGCAAATCCGGATATGGTAGGACACACTGGTGTAGAAAATGCAGCAATTAAGGCAATTGAAGCAGTGGACTCATGTGTGGGAAGAGCAGTTGAAGCAATCAAAGAAGTAGACGGACAGATGTTTATTTGTGCAGACCACGGAAATGCAGAGCAATTGGTGGACTATGAGACAGGAGAGCCATTTACAGCTCATACAACAAATCCGGTTCCGTTTATCTTAGTAAATGCAGATCCTGCATACAAATTAAGAGAAGGCGGATGTCTGGCAGATATTGCTCCGACATTGATTGAATTAATGGGAATGGAACAACCAAAAGAAATGACAGGAACATCACTTCTTGTGAAATAATTATAGAGAACATAAAAGACCTTGCATGGAGCGTGAAGCTTTGGCAAGGTCTTTTTTGAATTAGAGGAAATTCCTTTGGAATCCTATTAGTTGTTTTTGCTTAAGTTTTTATTTGCAGTTGACAGCATCAATTTGATACGATTCAACTGGTTTACTTCGCTTGCGCCAGGATCGTAGTCGATGGCAACGACGTTTGCGAGCGGATAACGCCGTCTCAGTTCTTTAATCACGCCTTTTCCGACAACATGGTTTGGAAGGCAGGCAAATGGCTGGGTGCAGACAATGTTTGTCGTGCCGTTATGAATGAGTTCCAACATCTCTCCGGTTAAGAACCAGCCTTCTCCGGTCTGATTTCCGAGAGAAACAATATCTTTTACCATATCTGCCAGGTCTGTAATCTTCGCCGGCGGATCAAAGTGCTTACTTTGCGCAAATGCTTTTGCGGCAGGGGCGCGGAACCATTCCAGTGCTTTGATTCCCAAGTTTGCCTTGTAGGCAGTTGCTTTTTTCATGCCCAGTTTTTCTGCTTTGAAGTTACTGTTGTAGAAACAGTATAAGAAGAAATCCAGCAGATCAGGAACGACTGCTTCGGCACCTTCTTGTTCCAACAGCTCTACAAGATAGTTGTTTGCTGCAGGAAGGAATTTTACAAGAATCTCACCAACGATTCCAACACGCGGCTTTTGGATATCTAACATCGGAAGATTGTCAAAGTCCTCAATGATCTCCTTGCACATTTTGTCGAATTCACGTCTGCCAGGATGCTTTTTCTGTACGAATGCAATACATTTTTTCTTCCATTTTTCATGGAGAGCATTTGCAGAGCCAGGAACCGCCTCGTATGGGCGGACACGATAGAGCGCTCTCATGAAAATATCTCCAAATACAACCGCATACATCCCTTTTAAAACGAGTGGAAGCGTAATCTTAAAGCCGGGGTTTTCTTCCAGTCCGCTTAAATTGATGGAGATAACCGGAATATGTGCATAACCAGCCTTTTCCAATGCACGTCGTATAAATCCGATGTAGTTGGAAGCACGACATCCTCCGCCTGTCTGGGAAATGATCACGGCAATCTTATCTGTGTCATACTTTCCGGAAAGAATGGCCTCCATAATCTGACCAACTACCATCAAGGAAGGGTAGCAGGCATCGTTGTTTACATATTTTAATCCCACATTTACCGCGGATTTATTATCATTTGCAAGCACTTCAATATTGTAGCCGCAAGAGCGGAATGCGGGTTCTACAAGCTCGAAGTGAATCGGAGACATCTGCGGGCAAAGTATTGTGTAGTTTTTTCGCATCTCTTTCGTAAATGGAACCTTCACAATAGAGGATGGCTTGATCTCGCGTGAAGTATGTTTTTCTTCTCTGACGCGGATGGCAGAGAGAAGAGAACGAATACGGATTCGCGCGGCACCTAAGTTATTCACCTCGTCGATTTTCAGTGAAGTGTAGATTTTGCCGGACTTTGTCAAAATATCTGCTACTGCGTCGGTTGTTACTGCATCCAAACCACAACCAAAAGAATTTAATTGAATCAGATCTAAATTATCTTTTGTCTTTACATAGTTAGCGGCTGCATACAATCGTGAGTGGTACATCCATTGATCCATTACGATAAGCGGGCGTTCTACTTTATGTAAATGAGAGACAGAGTCTTCTGTCAGTACGGCAATTCCATAAGAATTGATCAGTTCCGGAATTCCATGGTGTACTTCCGGATCGATGTGGTATGGGCGCCCTGCAAGGACGATACCACGTTGACCGGTCTTATCCAAATATGCAATGGTTTCTTCTCCTTTTTTGCGAATGTCTTCGCGACATTTGGCGAGCTCTGTCCAAGCGAGGTGAACTGCCTGTCGGATCTCATCAGCCGGAATTGAAAATTCTTTGGAAAGCTCCTCAATCAGGCGGGTTGATAAGGTGTCTTCGCTTTTAAACGACATAAATGGATTCTTGAAATTAACCTTTCCGTTTGTGATCTCATCCATGTTATTTTTTATATTTTCTGCATAAGAAGTAACAATCGGACAGTTATAATGGTTGTTGGCATCTTCAAATTCCTGTCGTTCATAAGGAATACAAGGGTAGAAGATAAAAGGAATTCCCTGCTGAATGAGCCATTCTACATGTCCGTGAGCAAGTTTTGCCGGATAACACTCGGATTCACTTGGGATTGATTCAATGCCCAGTTCATAAATTTTTCGATTGGAAGCCGGAGAAAGTACTACGCGGAACTTCAAAGTATTGAAAAATGTAAACCAAAACGGATAGTTCTCATACATATTCAGCACACGTGGAATGCCAACAGTTCCCCGGACTGCTTCGGATTCCTCAAGCGGCTGATAACTGAAATAACGTTGCATTTTGTACGCAAACAGGTTCGGCATACCGTTGTCGGATTTTTCTTTTCCAAGACCACGTTCACAGCGGTTACCGGTAATGAATTTGCACCCGCCACTGAATTTATTGATCGTCAGACGACAGTTATTCGTACAGCCTTTACATTTTGCCATGCTGGTACTGTACTCTAAATGCTCAATCTCTTCAATGGAAAGCATTGTAGTTCCTTTGCATTCGCTGAAACGTTCGCGCGCAATGAGAGCTGCGCCAAATGCCCCCATGATTCCGGCAATATCCGGTCGCACCGCCTGGCAGTCGGCGATTGTCTCGAAACTTCGAAGAACAGCATCATTATAGAATGTACCGCCCTGCACGACGATCCGCTTCCCAAGTTCAGAAGCATCGGATACTTTGATAACTTTAAACAGTGCGTTTTTGATAACAGAGTAGGCAAGTCCGGCAGAAATATCAGCGACGGAAGCCCCTTCTTTTTGCGCCTGTTTTACTTTTGAGTTCATAAATACGGTACAGCGTGTGCCAAGGTCGATTGGATGGTTGGCGAACAATGCTTCATGAGCGAAGTCTTCCACGCTGTAATTCAATGATTTTGCAAATGTCTCAATGAAAGAACCGCAGCCGGAAGAGCAGGCTTCGTTTAGTTGAACGCTGTCGACGGTCTGATTCTTAATTTTGATGCATTTCATATCCTGACCGCCAATGTCGAGGATACAGTCTACATCCGGCTCAAAGAAAGAGGCGGCATAATAATGAGATACCGTTTCCACTTCGCCTTCATCAAGAAGCAAAGCGGACTTGATCAGTGCTTCGCCATATCCGGTAGAGCAGGAGTGCGCAATCGTGACTCCTTTTGGAAGCTGACGGTAAATATCTTTGATTGCTGTGATTGTCGTACCAAGAGGATCTCCATCATTGCTGTGATAGAAGGAGTAGAGTAAAGTTCCGTCTTCTCCGACTAAAGCAGCCTTGGTAGTAGTGGAACCGGCATCAATTCCAAGGAATGCTTTTCCTTTATAAGAGGAGAGATCAGCAACAGGTACTTGATGTTTTGTGTGTCTGCTTTGAAACTCATCATAGTCTGCTCTGCTCGAAAATAGTGGGGTGAGTCGTTCAACCTCAAAGTCCATGTGGATATGTCCGGCAAGGCGCTCCTGCAACTCCTGAAGAGAAACACTCAGATTTCGCTTGGAGTTCAGTGCAGAACCAATTGCAGCAAACAGATGAGAATGTGTCGGAGCAATAATATGCTCATCATCTAATTTCAATGTTCGGATAAACGCCTCCCGCAATTCAGAAAGGAAGTGAAGAGGTCCCCCTAAAAAAGCGACATGCCCGCGGATTGGCTTCCCGCAGGCGAGTCCACTGATCGTCTGATTCACAACAGCCTGAAAAATAGAGGCGGACAAATCTTCTTTCGTAGCCCCTTCGTTGATCAATGGCTGGATATCTGATTTGGCAAATACACCACAACGTGCAGCAATAGAGTAGAGAGCTTTGTAGTTCTTTGCATATTCGTTCAGACCGGTTGCGTCTGTCTGTAACAGAGAAGCCATCTGGTCAATGAAAGAACCGGTACCTCCGGCACAAATCCCGTTCATGCGCTGCTCTACATTACCGCCTTCGAAATAGATGATTTTTGCATCTTCTCCACCAAGTTCGATTGCGACGTCTGTCTGTGGAGCATAGTCTTGAAGTGCAGTAGATACTGCAATGACTTCCTGAACAAATGGTGTCTCTAAGTGTTTTGCAAGTGTCAGTCCACCGGAACCGGTAATGACCGGCGATACGTGGATGGCTCCCAGTTTGTAAATTGCACGTCCGAGCAAATCGGAAAGAGTCTCTTGAATATTTGCAAAATGACGCTCATAGTCAGAGAGGAGCACCTCGTTTTGCTCGTTCAAAATCGCAATTTTTACAGTAGTGGAACCGATATCAATTCCTAAAGTATATAAATTATTGTTACTCATATCTATCTCCTTTTTATGGATAAGAAACAGATAGTTTCTTATTAAAATGGATTTCGTTTTTTTGACAACCTACATTATACGATAAGATGTCGAAAAACACAATTTGAAAATATGTGGAATATTTTAAGCTTTTAGGGTTGAGAAATTGTTAAAATTATGTAAATATAAATAGCCCGATTGACAAACCGAATTAGTGAGGATACAATTACTACTAGTTGTTGAGAAAGTAAAAAAAATAATAAAGGAGCTATATTTTTATGAATTGGATTAGCAAGTTAGAACGGAAGTTTGGACGATATGCAATTCAGAATCTGATGTTTTATGTGATTGCGTTGTATACCGTTGGCTTTGCACTGAGTTTGGTTGCTCCGGAATTCTATTATCAGTATTTGTCACTGAACATAGAAGCGGTGTTTCACGGGCAGATCTGGAGGTTAGTTACATTTTTGATGCAGCCGCCAAATTCGAGTGCGTTGTTTATGGTGTTTGCATTGTATTTATATTATATGATCGGACGTCAGCTTGAATACGCATGGGGAGCTTTTCGATTTAATCTGTATTTCTTTACGGGAGCACTGTTCCACATATTGGCAGCGATTCTCGTGTATGTGATAGCGGGAGTATCCTTCCCACTTGGGACGTTTTACTTGAATTTGTCACTGTTTTTTGCGTTTGCTGCGCTGTATCCGAACGAACAGTTCCTGTTGTTTATGGTGATTCCGATTAAGGTGAAATATCTGGCGTGGCTGGATGCGGCTTATTTTGGATATGCGATTCTGCAGGCATTTTTGCCGGCATATGGAGGAAGCGTATTTGGAATTGTCTATAAGGCAAATGCATTGGCTGCAGTGGTATCCATTTTGAATTTCCTGATTTTCTATGTTTCGACAAGAAATATGAAACGGTATTCGCCGAAGGAAGTTCGTAGGAAAAAGGCTTATAAAAAAGCAGTATATGAGGCAAAAAGAGAGCAGCACTATGAAGGTGGTGCAAAACATAAATGTGCGGTCTGCGGACGCACGGAACTTGATGATGAAAATTTGGAATTTCGTTATTGTTCAAAATGCAATGGGAACTACGAATATTGTCAGGACCATTTGTTTACGCATGAACATGTGAAATAGAAATAAAAAGGCAGGAGAGAACGAGATGAAGAAGACAAAAATTATTTGTACCATGGGACCAAACACAAACGACAGAGAGTTAATGAAAAAATTAGTCGAAAATGGAATGGACATTGCCCGTTTCAATTTCTCACATGGAGATCATGAAGAACAGAAAAGCAGAATGGATATGCTCAAAGCAATTCGTGAAGAAGCTGGAAAACCAATTGCGATTCTTTTGGATACAAAAGGACCGGAGATTCGTACAGGTGTGATAAAAGATGATAAAAAAGTGACACTTGTAGAGGGACAAAAATTCACATTAACTACAAAAGAGGTGGAAGGTGATGCAAATCGAGTTTCCATCACATATGAAGGTCTTGTAGAAGATGTTGAAATCGGAAAGAAAATTTTGATTGATGACGGTTTGATTGAGCTGGAAGTAAAGAATATTACGGATACGGATATTATTTGCCGTGTAATTAACGGTGGTGAACTGGGACAGAAAAAAGGTGTGAATGTGCCGAATGTACCGGTGAGACTTCCTGCACTGACAGAAAAAGACCGTCAGGATATTATTTTTGGTGTGGAACAAGGGGTTGACTTTATCGCGGCGTCGTTTGTGCGTTCGGCAGAAGGCGTTCTTGAGATCAAAGCATTGTTAAAAGAATGTGGAGCACCACATCTTCCGGTTATTGCCAAGATTGAGAATGCAGAAGGAATTAAAAATATTGATGAGATTATCCGCTGTGCAGACGGAATCATGGTTGCACGTGGAGACCTGGGAGTTGAGATTCCGGCGGAAGAAGTTCCATATCTTCAGAAGATGCTGATTCAGAAATGTAACAGTAACTACAAGCCGGTTATCACAGCGACACAGATGTTGGATTCTATGATGAGAAATCCAAGACCGACAAGAGCTGAGGTGACAGACGTTGCCAATGCAGTATATGATGGAACAGATGCGGTGATGCTCTCAGGTGAGACTGCACAGGGAAAATATCCTTTAGAAGCACTGCAGATGATGGTTCACATTATCGAGAACACAGAAGAACATTTGGATTATGAGACACTTCTTGGAAAAGCACAGGCGCATCGTAAAAAAGGAATTTCCAGTGCGATCGGCTACTCATCTGTTGCAACAGCAGCAAGCCTGAATGCAAAATGTATCGTCACACCGACGGTATCCGGTGCAACAGCCAGAGTGGTATCAAAATTCAGACCGAAAGCACCTATTATCGGAGTGAGTCCAAGTGCGCTGACGCTTCGCAAAATGCAGCTTTACAGAGGCGTATATCCGATCAAATCAATTCAGTTGGAGACGACAGAAGATATTTGTGAAGAGGCTATTAATCTTGTAAGTGCAAAACAAATTGTGGAACCGGGAGACATTGTTGTATTGACAGCAGGAATTCCGGCAAGAAGCGAAGGAATGGCAAAAGAGGGAATAAGCAACATGATGCGTATTGCTGTTGTAGGGTAGAATAAGTGATCATATTACAGGGACAGGAGTTTTTAAGAACACCTGTCCCTGATTGACATTTGCCCTGTCTATATGATACAATATTACAGATTACGGACAGGGTAGAATAGCCGAGACCACTGAAAAGGATATTTATCCAAACAAAAAAGTATATTTTTCAGTAGTTTCGGAAAAACCCGTTCAATGTGTAAAGAAAAAGGAGAAGAATATGTTTAAAAAATTTGAGATGGAATTAGCTGGCAGAACACTTCGTGTAGATGTGGGAAGAGTTGCTGCTCAGGCAAATGGTGCAGCACTGATGCACTATGGGGAGACGGTTGTATTATCAACAGCGACAGCTTCAGAAAAACCGAGAGAAGGAATTGACTTCTTCCCACTCAGTGTTGAATATGAGGAAAAATTATATGCGGTAGGAAAGATTCCGGGAGGATTTAACAAAAGAGAAGGAAAAGCCTCTGAGAATGCAATCCTTACTTCGCGTGTCATCGACAGACCGATGAGACCGTTGTTCCCGAAAGATTACAGAAATGATGTGACGTTGAACAACCTGGTATTATCTGTTGATCCAGATTGCAGTCCGGAACTGACGGCGATGTTGGGATCTGCAATCGCAACAGCAATTTCGGATATTCCGTTTGACGGACCGACTTCCACTACACAGGTTGGTATGATTGACGGAGAGTTTGTATTTAATCCGAATGCCGCTCAGAGAGCAGTATCAGATATGCAGCTTACAGTTGCTTCCACAAGAGACAAAGTAATCATGATTGAGGCAGGAGCAAATGAGGTTCCAGAAGCGAAGATGATCGAAGCTATTTTTGCGGCTCATGAAGTGAATCAGGAAGTGATTAAATTCATCGATACGATCGTTGCGGAATGTGGGAAAGAAAAACATGCTTATACAAGCTGTGCAGTACCGGAAGAACTGTTTGTAGCAATTCGCGAGATTGTAACTCCAGAAGAGATGGAAGTTGCAGTGTTTACTGATGAAAAACAGGTAAGAGAAGAGAATCTTCGTGTAATTAGAGAAAAATTAGAAGAAGCATTTGCGGAAAATGAAGAATGGCTTGAAATTTTGGGAGAAGCATTGTATCAGTACCAGAAGAAAACAGTTCGTAAGATGATCTTAAAAGATCACAAACGTCCGGACGGAAGAGCTATCGATCAGATCAGACCGCTTGCTGCTGAGACAGATATCATTCCGAGAGTACATGGTTCTGCTATGTTTACACGTGGACAGACACAGATTTGTACAATCACAACACTGGCACCTTTGTCAGAGGCTCAGAGAATTGATGGGCTGGATGAGGCAGAGACTTCAAAAAGATATATGCACCACTATAACTTCCCGTCATACTCAGTTGGAGAGACAAAACCATCAAGAGGACCGGGACGCCGTGAGATTGGGCATGGAGCACTTGCGGAAAGAGCACTTGTGCCGGTACTTCCGACAGAAGAAGAATTTCCATATGCAATCCGTACTGTTTCTGAGACATTTGAGTCAAATGGTTCTACTTCACAGGCAAGTATCTGCGCATCTAGTATGTCACTGATGGCGGCAGGTGTACCGATCAAATCAGCTGTTGCAGGTATCTCAGCAGGTCTTGTAACAGGTGATACAGACGATGATTATCTTGTGCTTACAGATATTCAGGGATTAGAAGATTTCTTTGGGGATATGGACTTTAAGGTTGCAGGTACACACAAAGGTATCACAGCAATTCAGATGGATATGAAGATCAAAGGTCTGACATTCGAAATGATCGAACAGGCTTTTGCACAGACAGGCAGAGCAAGAGAATATATCCTCAACGAAGTCATGCTGAAAGCGATTCCCGAACCCAGAAAAGAACTGTCCAAATATGCACCTAAGATTGCAACTATGCAGATCGATGTGGATAAGATTGCGGAAGTGATCGGTACAAGAGGCAAAGTCATCAAAAAGATCATCGAAGAAACAAATTGTGAAATCGATACAGAAGATGATGGCAAGATCTTCATCAAAGGTACAGATCCCGCAGATATGCAGCGTGCAATGGATATGATCAACGCCATTGTCAGCGATCCCGAACCCGGTAAGGTTTACAAAGGCACCATCACAAGACTGATGACATTCGGTGCTTTCGTAGAAATCGCACCCGGCAAAGAAGGCTTGATTCATATCTCCAAAATGGCAAACAAGAGAGTTGCAAAAGTAGAAGACGTTGTAGCACCTGGCGATGAAGTTATGGTAAAACTGACAGAAATCGACAAACAGGGCAGACTGAACTTCTCCATGAAAGACGCTCTGGTACAGGACGAAACACCTGATTCCGAAAAAAGCGTTCTGGAAAGATATTGATTTGCAATCAGATAA
>ENA-OPRU01001026-OPRU01001026.1-human-gut-metagenome-genome-assembly--contig:-NODE-1026-length-14749-cov-1.917449_pt1 | contig 14749 bp, 8 predicted proteins | sample MGYA00241897_ERZ501888 | MGnify/ENA primary metagenome ERZ501888 (study PRJEB25962, sample SAMEA2042398) | human gut metagenome | biome: human gut; feature: human-associated habitat; material: faeces... | reverse complement strand
CGACTCCATCCTCATCGACGAGGCCCGTACCCCGTTGATCATCTCCGGTCCGGCCGAAGGCGACGTGACCCGTTGGTACCGTCAGTTCGCACGTCTGGTGCTCAAGCTCACCCGTGACGAGGACTATGAGGTCGACGAGAAAAAGAAGGTCGTCGGCATTCTCGATCCAGGCATCAACAAGATCGAGGATTATCTCGGCATCGACAACCTGTACGAGCCGAACAACACCGCACTGATCGGCTACCTGAACAACGCCATCAAGGCCAAGGAACTGTTCCTGCGCGACCGCGACTACGTGGTGACTGGCGGTGAAGTGCTCATCGTCGACGAACACACCGGCCGTATCCTGCCGGGACGCCGTTACAACGAAGGTCTGCACCAGGCAATCGAAGCCAAGGAAAACGTGGAAGTCAAGGCTGAGAACCAGACCTTCGCCACCATCACCCTGCAGAACTACTTCCGCATGTACGACAAGCTGTCGGGCATGACCGGTACCGCAGAAACCGAGGCCGCGGAGTTCATGGGCACCTATAAGCTGGGCGTGCTCCCGATTCCGACCAACAAGCCGATGATTCGCGAAGACAAGGACGATTTGATCTTCCGTACCAAGAAGGAGAAGCTTGCCGCCATCGTGCGCGATGTTGCCAAGCGCCACAAGAAGGGCCAGCCGGTGCTGTTGGGTACCGCTTCCGTGGAATCCTCCGAAATCGTGTCGTCCCTGCTTGACGTTGCCAACATTCCCCACCAGGTGCTGAACGCGAAGCAGCATGACAAGGAAGCCGCTGTCGTGGCCGTCGCGGGCCGTAAGGGCGCCGTCACCGTGGCTACCAACATGGCAGGCCGTGGTACCGATATCATGCTCGGCGGCAACGTCGAGTTCCTTGCCGATGCGAAGCTCAAGTCCGAAGGCTATTCTCCGGATGACACTCCGGACGAGTACGAGAAGCGTTGGCCGGGCACCTTGGCCGAAATCAAGGAGCAGGTCAAGGACGAGCATGAAGAGGTCGTTGAACTCGGCGGCCTGTACGTGCTTGGTACCGAGCGTCACGAATCCCGTCGTATCGACAACCAGCTGCGCGGCCGTTCCGGACGTCAGGGCGATCCGGGCGAGTCCCGTTTCTACCTGTCGCTCGAAGACGATCTGATGCGTCTGTTCAACACCCAGCTCGTGGCCCGCGTTATGGCCAAGGGCATGCCGGAAGGCGAGCCGATCGAAGCGAAGAGCGTTTCCAAGGGCGTGCGCACCGCACAGAAGGCCGTGGAATCCCGCAACTTCGAAATCCGTAAGAACGTGCTCAAGTACGATGACGTGATGAACAAGCAGCGCACCGTCATCTACGCCGAGCGTCAGGCTGTGCTCAAGGGCGAAGACATCCACGAGGATATCCTCAAGTTCATCGACGATACGGTATTGAGCTACATCAAGGGCGCCAACAAGGGTTCTGACAAGCCGAAGGATTGGGATTGGGAAGGCCTGTTCAAGGCTCTGAACGCCGTGTACCCGATTGCCGTCGATCCGGAAGCCGCCAAGGACGCTGTCTCCAAGCTCAAGGGAGACAAGGCCATCGTAGCCCTGCAGGAGCTTATCGTTTCCGACGCAAAGGACCAGTATGCCGACTTCGAAGCCAAGCTTGGTGAAGAGGGTCTGCGTCAGCTGGAACGTCGTGTCGTGCTCGCGGTTCTTGACCGCAAGTGGCGCGAACACCTGTATGAGATGGATTATCTCAAGGACGGCATCGGTCTGCGTGGTATGGGTCAGCGCGATCCGCTGGTCGAATACCAGCGCGAAGGCTATCAGATGTACAACTCCATGATTGAAGCAATCAAGGAGGAGACCATCCAGCTGCTGTTCCACGTTGACATCGATCGTGTCGCCACCACCGAAGACGCCGAAACCGAATCCGATGAGGAAGAGGCCGTGAACGCAGCCGAAGCGGTGATGGGCCTGGATAGCGAAGCGCAGCCGACCGGTGAAACCGCTCCTGCCGAGCCGGAAACCGACGATGAGGCCGAGAAGACCGTCATCGACGAACTGGCCGAAGAACAGAAGAATGAGCCTGGCATCGTAGGCATGCAGCCGATCAGCCATGCTGAGGGCAAGGTTCCTGCCAATAAGCGCCCGAAGAGCGAGGAATTGCGCTCTCCGTGGGCGGATGGCCGCACCTTCCCGGGAACTGGCAAGAACGCCCAGTGCCCGTGCGGTTCCGGTCGTAAGTACAAGATGTGCCACGGACAGAACGAACAGTGACATATCGTGTGATGCTCTGATGATTCGCGCATAATGAAGGCGGTTTGCGGGTTTTTCGCAGACCGCCTTTTTGTTCCATGCTCGTTGCCCGATATGCGGAAGATAGATATTGAAAATGTCTGTGTTGTTTATGATGAGCGCTTTTCTGCAATTACCTGTTCGTGATATGGACGTTGAAAAACCATGAAATGTAGAACGGTTACAATGGCGGCGATATCGTATCAACAACGTGACATGCTGAAGCGTCAAGGAGGGCATCATGGCTGAAATCACATGGAAGTCGATCCTCACCAAGCTGGTCGGAGGGGACCATCTGAGTGCCGAGGCATCCGAGTGGTTCGTCGATGACCTCATGAACGGCAACGCTAATCCGGCGGCCGTCGGTGCGGTTCTGGCAACCCAGCAGCAGCTTGGCTTGACTCCGGATGAGGTGCGTGGAGCGGCCAAGGCCATGGTCTCCCATGCCATCAAACTTGATATCGACGGTGAGACCACCGATATCGTCGGTACCGGTGGAGACGGCGCCGCGACGGTGAATCTGTCTTCCATGGGCGCGGTGGTGGCTGCCGCAGCCGGAGCGAAAGTCGTGAAGCACGGCAATCGTGCAGCCTCTTCCAAGTGCGGCACTGCCGATTGCTTCGAGGCGCTGGGACTGCCGCTCGATCTGGAACCGGAACAGGTTGCTGAGGTCGGCAACGAATGCGGCATCGCATTCGCTTTCGCACGCACATTCCATCCGGCAATGCGCTTCGTGGGACCTGTCCGTGCGGCGCTCGGCATGCCATGCGTATTCAACGTTCTTGGACCTCTGACCAATCCGGCCTCGCCGAAGCACATGGCGGTGGGCTGTGCCAATCGCGCAATGAGCCCGATCATGGCTGCGGTATATGCGGCTAATGGACAGACCGGCATGGTGTACACGTCAAGCGAGGGACTTGACGAAATGGCTCCGACTGGTCCGGTGTCCATCTGGGAGTTCAGCAACGGCAAAGTCACTGAGAGTGAATTCGATCCGACTGTGGAGCTTGGTCTCGACAAGGTGACGGTGGCTGACTTAAAGGGTGGAGAGCCGGAGCTCAACGCTCAGCTGTTCCGTGACTTCCTTGCAGGCAAGGATGTTCCTTTCCGCACTACCGCCCTGCTCAACGCGGCATCCGCGATTGTTGCGGACGGCCATCAGGTGCCAGCTGATGCCAGCCTGACTGAACGATTCAAAGCGGCCTATGCCATTGCCGAAGAAACCGTTGATTCAGGCAAGGCCTCGGCACTGCTTGACCAGTGGATCACCGCCGCCCAGTCCAAGAAAGCTTGATATTCGGCGAAATGGCAGATCATAAGAACGTATAAGGCGTGTCTCGTCAAAACACTCAACGACGAGACACGCCTTATACGTATCGCAGCGACAAATATCACAGAGAAGAGCACAAAAGACGTAGCTGATGCAGTCTTCTCCATATGTTGCTATACGCGAGCTCCATCATCGAAAACATCGCGGCGGGTTTGTGTATGTCCCTTGTGCTGTACGATCAATCCAGCAGCGCCAATCAACGCGCACACACCGAAAATCGATCCCAAAATCCCAGCCAAAGCAGGCATGAACGCAGATGCGATGATACCGGCGACACCAGCGATCAAAAGCACCCAAAACACCAACTTCGATATCTTGACATGACCGATGGAGGGATTCGGAGGAGTGAAATCATCACCGTAACGATCCATTACACTATCGGTGTCCAACCAGCTGGAACCAGTGAAATCGCGCGGTCCACGACCTTGCGGAGTGTCATCAGTGAACGTGCCCTGATCCAAATCCTGAATCGAAAGCAACGCCTCCTTCTCACGGCGCTGCGCATGCTTTTCAAAACGTTTCGCGTTACGAGAATGCTCCACGGCCTGCAAATCGTCGGCATGCGAACTTGCGAATTCAGCCCATGCGGCATCCAAATCGTCCGCATTTGAAGAAGCCCCTTCGCCACCATTCGGCGCGGCATTTGGGCGTTCTTCATCGGCATTGCTATTGTTGAGGTCAGTCATACTGATAACTGTAATCAAGCGGATGGCCATCCGCTAGGAGGATCGTGAAAAATGCTCTACTGGTTTTTCGTCAAAGGCCTGGGACCGATCGCCATCCACCGCATGGGACCGACTGCCAAGGGACTTGAAAACATTCCGCGCGAAGGCGGTGCCATTATCGCAGCCAATCATCTTGCCGTCATCGATGACGCGCTGTTGCCGCTGACTTGTCCGCGCATGATTCATTTCATGGGCAAAGCCGAGTATTTCGAAGGCAAGGGCATCAAAGGCAAGTTCAAGAAGTGGTGGTTCACTTCGGTTGGCGTGTTCCCCGTGGATCGTTCCGGTGGGCCGAAATCGCTTGGCGCATTGAACCACGCGCGTGAAATCCTCGAAGACGGCCACCTGTTCGGCATTCATATTGAGGGCACGCGTAGCCCTGACGGTCGCCTCTATAAAGGTCATACCGGAGCTGCGCGACTTGCTTTTGAAACCGGATGCCCAATCGTTCCGTCCGCCATTATCGGATCTCGCGAGTTGCAGAAGCCCGGTCAGATTATTCCTGGTAAGGGCAAGACCACAGTGATCTACGGCGAACCGATTGCCGTGGAGAAGAAGCCCGCCGACCAGATCACGCACGACGATTTGCGCACGCTGACTGATCGCGTGACCATGGAAATTCAGAAGATGAGCGGTCAGGAATACGTGAACGAATACGCTCAGAAAGTCAAGGAACAGCTTAAGGCTCAGAAAGCCGCCGAACAGGCGAACAGCTGAGAAACCAAAGAGAAAAGCCCCGGCACGACACTACACGAGCCGGGGCTTTCCTTATGCCTATACCATGATGTTTGGCAAAGCAGGTAATGCACTTTTAGAACAGTGAGGAATACATCTTCAATGTGATGGTGGTTGGTATGCCGTTCTCGTCGCGAAGACGCACTTCGGTGCCACCTACCGGATCCTGCGAAGCGACCTTCTTGTCTTGATTGGAATCCAACGTGAGCTGCGAACTTACCTTGACCGTGAATCCGAGTTTTTCCAATGCGGCTTTGGCGTCAGAGGCTTTCTGCCCCACATAATTCGGCAGGGTTATGGTTTCCGGTCCTTTGGAAACCACCACGTCGACGCTGTCTCCCCAATGCAACGTATCACCGTTGTTGACGGAAGCGGAAATCACCTGCCCCTGTGGAATCTTGTCGTCGAAGGATTCCGTCCAATTGGTGGTGAGTCTAAGATCATCCAGCGCCTGCTGTGCCTCGTCCTTCGTCTTGCCGACGATATCGGGCATAGTGACTGGCTTTGGCCCCTGCGACACCGTGACGGTGATCGTCGTATTATGCGGCAATGTGGCGCCGGGATCCACACTTAACGACAGCAACGCCCCTTGAGGCACGTCAATGGAATACGTGTCATCAGAAGCCGCGGTCTGCTCGACATTATCGAATCCAGCCTTCTTCAGTGCGTTGATTGGATCCTTGCCGGATGCGCTGGTCGCGTCGAGAATATCGGCGGGAACCGTCGCCTGCCGGACTCCCTTGGAGACCACGACCTTGACTTTCTGGCTACGACGCTTGCTGCCGCGATCGCCGACATTCGCCGGGTCGGTGGAGATGATATTGCCTTCCTCCACGGAATCGCTATACTCTTCCGACACCTCATATTCGATATCGGAAATCTTGAGCAGACTCTCGTAGTCGCTCCACTTCACATTGGTGATGGGGCATGCTGCGGACGCGTCGCATGTCATACCATCCGGCTGGGGCATGGTCCAATAGCTGCCGGGGCCCTGATAGTACCACCATGCCCAACCGCCGGCGCCACATGCAAGCAGCAGCGCCACCACGCCTGCGACGATGAGCGGTGTGCGACGCTTTTTCGCGGATTTGCTGTTTGGAGTATTGCCGGATTCGTCGCTTTGCGCGATGGGGGATTGCGATGCAGCGCTGTCGACGGCATTGTCAAGGCTATTGACGATGCCGTCTGCCGGCAGCGAGAAACGTGTCGTCGCTTCTGGATCGATGTTCTGTTGCTGCACCGGCATGACGGTTGTTGCGTTCGTCTTGACCCTGTCCAGCTTGCGTGTGCGATCATCGAATTGCTGCGTCGGCGGTGCCGGGGGAGCGGGAGGAACAGGATTGCCGACATTGGTTGGCGCACCGTTATTTGCGGGCGCGGCACTGTCGGAAGCGCTGACGTCTACCGGGGGAAGACGATACTGCCAATCGCTGACCGCAAGCGTCGATTGCAGACGCTGCAGCTCGGTTAACGCAACGGATGCGTCTGCTGGACGAGCCTCGACCGCGCGAGCCGTGAGATGGGCAAGGAATGCGGCCACGCCTTCATTGATGCCTTTGCAAGCGGTGGCAATGCTTGGCACATCCTCGTGAACATGCTTGAATACCAGTGTTACTGGATTATCTGAAGTGAATGGCACGTTGCCGGCGAGCATCTCCCAAGCCATGATGCCCACGGAATACAAATCCCCCTGAGGTGTGGCTTGATTCTTCTCAATCATTTCCGGTGCTAGATATGCTGCTGTTCCCAGCAGTATGCCGGTGGAGGAGAGTGTGGCCTGCGATACCGTTTTAGCCAAGCCGAAATCGGTGATCTGTACATGGCCACGGTCGTTAAGCAAGATGTTTTCCGGCTTGATGTCGCGATGCACCACGCCCGCACGATGTGCGGAAGCGAGGCCATCCAATGTCTCGCCAATAATGCGTAACGTCTCTCGAACGCTGAACGTACCCTGCTGGTTCATTTCGTAACGCAGGTTCACGCCGTGAACATACTCCATGACGAGATAATCGAGACCGTCGAATTCGCCGGTGTCGTACACTTGCACGATATGCGGATTGGCAATGGCCGCGGCCGAACGGGCTTCACGATGGAATCGTTCCACGAACTGGTCCCGGTGCGGTCCCTGCGCCAGCTGGGTATGCATGATTTTGATGGCGACCGTGCGCTCCAGACGTTCGTCTACCGCTTGGTACACCGTGGCCATGCCGCCATCGGCGATTCTGCTGACGACCCGATACCGGCCCTCGATGACCTGACCTTCAGGGGCGTGTGGAGCTTCACTCATGGTTGATCGCTACGGTTCCTTCTTCAAAACAACTCACGTTCGAACGTGTTCCCACTTGTAGTCTACAAGCAGAGGTTTGCGGATTGTGCAACGAACGCGCGTCCTGTCCGGATGTTGGTTGGAAAACACGCAGGTCGCGTGTCACGCGCGTGTTTGGACGTGAATACTTGGCACGAAACGTGAGCAGGCCTCGATGAGCAGTGACTCGTGGTATTCGGAAAGGCTCAATGTTTCGATAGCTGTTGTCGATTCATTCCACAAATCCGCGATTCTACCGCGGGAACGTTCGATGGCTCCTGTTTGCTCAAATAGTTCAATGGCGCGTTTTACTTGAGTTTCGGAACGCGAATCGGCCTCCCACATGTCGATGAGCTCTCGCCGCTGCGTGTCGTTCGCCGCGTTGATGGCGTCGGCTAGAAGCACCGTGCGCTTGCCTTCGCGGATATCTCCTCCAACGGGCTTGCCCGTATTGCTGCTCGAACCGACAACATCCAGAAGATCGTCTGCAAGCTGGAAAGCCAATCCAAGAGGCAAGCCGACTGCCAATGCCTGCTTCCTCGCATCGTCTTTGCCTATACCCGCGGCAAGCATGCCGAATTCCAGTGGGGCAATGGTGGTGTAGCTGGCGGTTTTCCAGCGGAATACGTTCAATGAAGCTTCCACCAGTTCGTCTGGATCGTCCAACGGATTGAGCTCTACGGCCAAATCAAGTACTTGACCGACTTCGACCTCGCGGTGCATGTTGAGCAATGCCGCGACCACATCGGAACCATGAGTGAGCTTGGAAGCTGCCTTGTCCGCGATGTCCACGCTTGCCGTGGCCAACATGTCGCCGAGCATGATGCCCAAGCCATGGCCGATGGCCTCGCTATGCGTACCAGTGGAGAATGCGCGATGCGCAGACGGCTTGCCACGGCGCAGATCGGAATCATCGATGATGTCATCATGCACCAGCGCACCGGTCTGGAACACTTCCACCGCGCACGCTAAATCGAGAAGCGCGTCGAAATCACGTTCTCGCACATCCTCCGAAGCGAATGCGCGGAACGAATCCAACGTCAGCAAGGCGCGAAGCCGCTTGCCACCCTCACTTGACGTGACCGCCTGCTTGGCGACCATGTCGGCAATAGGCCTGCAAGAGGAGGCAACCGAATCGTCCGCATGAAGGAATGCGAAATCCTTCACCAACGAAACAATGCGTGATTCAATCTGTTCCAAATCGGAGGAGCTAGTCATACCAACAGTTATCCACAGGCATTCGACAAGACCAAATCTCAATGATTGCAATAGTTGCAGTACCGAAATCATTTTGCGAAACGCCGAAGAAGCCATCCTCCGACCACAGGCCTCGAAAAAAGCGGCATCGCATCGGCTCATCGGGCATAGTGCCATATAAGCGGCGAGCGAGGAAGCCGATAGACCATGCCAAGGAGGGCAGAATAATGACAACCAACAAAACCGGACGCATCACCGGGACTGAAATGGAAGAAGCCATCAGCCGATTCGAAAGGGATTGCAGATCCGACGGCGTGGGCGAAACAGTGCGTTCGTTCATTCGTGAACCGCTTTTCATATGGATGGACGCGCTTGCGCAGGCATCGGACGAGAGCGTTTCCCATTCGGAAGGCGAATTCCATGCCGAATGCGGTCTTGACCGGAATATGATCATGCGGACTACGGTGGGCATCAATCGGATGCTGTCCATTCGTGACGTATTTCTCATTTCCGCCATCGTTGACGAACGATACGCCGACCGAGACTTTCTCATGAGTTTCGCCGAAAGACCCAAGCTGTCTCGTAATGCGCAGCGTCTGGAACAGCTGCTCAGCGATTCATTCCGTGATCCCCTAGCCAGACCCGATATGAAACGTTGCGATCAGGCGATCAACATGCTGTTCGACATTATCGATATGATTCCGAAGACATATCGGGCGCAGCCGTTCGCCGTGATCAGCTACATCATGTGGTGGATGGGCCAGGAAGGAGCCATGGCATCAGCCATCAGCGCGCTCGCGATAGATGATCAATGTTCGCTGGCGGCGATTGTATGCTCGGCGGTTGAACGACGTATTGGTCCTGCCTGGACGTCGGAAACATAAGGCAACACGCCGTAAAGTGGCGTGACTTGCGCGTGAAGGCCTCATTATGCGGGAATAATCGTCCTTGCAAGATGGTTTACTCACATAGTTGACGATTTGCCCTTGCCAGAAGTGGGTCCATGTGGTATACGCTTCGAGGCAGGATCAATAGGAGGATAAGTTTGGCCACCAAGGAAACGACGGCAAGCATGGAACAGGCTGATCTGACCGAAAAGACCACCTCCACGAAGAAAGCCGCCACGCGCAAGGCCTCCACGAAGAAGAGTACGGCGAAGAAAACCACCGCAACGAAGACCCCTCGCAAGACTACCGCGAAGAAGAGCGCCCCTGCCAAGAAGGAGGAGCCGCTCGAGGATGATGCACTTGACGATGAGGACGCTCAGGTAGACGACGCCGATCTTGACGATTTCGACGCCGATCTCGATGACGTCGATTCGGATGACGAGGATGACCTCGACGACGACGAGGAATCCGAACCTGAAGATGATGACGACGAGGATGAGGAAGAACGCAAAAAGCCGGAAGAGCCTAAGGAAAAGGGCGCTTTCGTGGTGCGTGATGACGATGATGATGAGAATCTGACCCCATCCGGCAATCCGAAGCGTCGTGTGATTGCGGCGGGTGCGACTGCTGATCCGGTCAAGGATTACCTGAAGCAGATCGGTCGTGTGAGCCTGCTGAATGCGGAACAGGAAGTCGATCTGTCCGAGCGTATCGAAGCCGGTCTGTATGCCCAGCACCTGCTGGACACCGAATCCGACCAGATGGACTTCAAACGCAAGCGTGAGCTCAAGTGGGCTGCGAACGATGGCAGGCGGGCCAAGGACCACCTGCTGGAAGCCAATCTGCGACTTGTGGTTTCGTTGGCTAAGCGTTACACCGGCCGTGGCATGCTGTTCTTGGATTTGATTCAGGAAGGCAACCTCGGTTTGATTCGCGCCGTCGAGAAGTTCGACTGGAAGAAGGGCTTTAAGTTCTCCACCTATGCCACGTGGTGGATTCGTCAGGCCATCACCCGAGCCATGGCTGACCAGGCGCGTACCATTCGCGTGCCGGTGCACATGGTCGAAGTGATCAACAAGCTGTCTCGTGTGCAGCGTCAGATGCTGCAGGATCTTGGCCGCGAACCCACGCCGGATGAGCTTGCACGCGAGCTCGACATGCCTGTCGAGAAGGTGCAGGAAGTGCAGAAGTACGGCCGTGAGCCGATTTCCTTGCATACGCCGTTGGGTGAGGATGGCGATTCCGAGTTCGGCGATCTGATCGAAGACACCGACGCCATCGCGCCGTCCGACGCGGTTGCCTTCTCGCTGTTGCAGGAGCAGTTCAGGCAGGTGCTTGAAACGTTGTCTCCGCGTGAGGCTGGCGTGATCAAGATGCGTTATGGCTTGGAAGATGGCCAGCCCAAGACGCTCGACGACATTGGCCGCGTGTATGGCGTTACCCGTGAGCGTATTCGCCAGATCGAGTCGAAGACCATGTCGAAGTTGCGTCACCCGTCTCGCTCGCAGACGCTGCGTGACTTCCTTGATCAGTGATTGAAACAAGAGGTGAATGAAGTCGAGAAATTCGGTAAGAATATCGAATTTCTCGACTTCTTACGTCTACAAGACGTTCTTATGGATGAAAACCGAAGCAAAACTGCAAGTCAGAATGAGGAAAATGGCGAAATACAAGGACAATTACGGCGCAGGTAGTCTTACCGTGCTTGAAGGTCTTGACGCGGTGCGCAAGCGCCCGGGCATGTATATCGGCACCACCGATAGCCAAGGTCTGATGCACTGCCTGTGGGAGATCATCGATAATTCCGTCGATGAGGCTCTTGCGGGAGTCTGCAATCATATCGTTGTGACGTTGCACAGCGACGGTTCCGTGGAAGTGGCCGATAACGGCCGCGGTATCCCTGTTGACATCGAGCCGAAAACCAAACTTACCGGTGTGGAAGTGGTGTTGACCAAATTGCATGCCGGCGCGAAATTCGGTAACTCTTCGTACGGAGCCTCGGGCGGTTTGCATGGCGTGGGCTCGTCAGTGGTGAACGCGTTGAGCTCCCGTCTTGACGTGGAAGTGGATCGTGACGGCAAGACGCATCATATGTCATTCCATCAGGGTCATCCTGGTGTGTATACCGATGCTGATCCGGAGCACCCATCTCCGGATGCGCCATTCAAACGCACGCGTAAAAACCGTCCGACTGAGCTTGAAATCATTGGCAAGGTCAGTCCGAAGACCACGGGAACTCGCATTCGTTATTGGGCTGATCCGGAGATTTTCAACGACACCGCGGAATTCAGCTACGAGCAGCTGATTGATCGCGTCAGGCAGACCAGCTTCCTGGTGCCGGGTTTGAAAATCACTGTTATCGATGAGAATATTCCGGAAACCGGCGATGAATCAGTCGACGAAATGCTGGAAGTCGACGATATTGCAAATGCTGCAGGTGATGAACCGCAGGAAATTGCCGAAAGCGATGAATCTGAACATGACGCTGCCGGGCACGAGGAAGCTGCGGAGCAGATCGAGGAAGCCGATGTTGCGGCACAACCTCAGGGATCGAAGTATACCCACTCCCGTATCGAGGAATTCTGCCATACCGGCGGTGTGAAGGATTTCGTGGATTACCTGTCCAAAGGCGAAGCGGTTTCCGCTATTTGGCGTATCACTGGCGAAGACACCTATGTTGAGGAAACCCAAGCCGTTGGCGATGGCGGTGAACTGCACGCGCAGAAGGTTACGAGAAATTGTGCCGTCGATATCGCCATGCGGTGGACCAACGGATACGACACCACCATGCGCAGCTTCGTCAATGTGGTGGAAACCCCGGGCGGTGGAACCCATGTGGATGGCTATCTGTTGGGCCTGACCAAGCAGATTCGCAAAGCCATCGAAGACAATGCACGTAAGCTCAAAGTGAATCTCAAAGATTCCAACATGAAAGTCGAACGTGACGATATTCTGGCAGGTCTGGTTGCCGTCGTCACTGTGCGTATCGCCGAACCACAGTTCCAAGGTCAGACCAAGGATGTGCTCGGCACCGCGCAGGTCAAGCCGATCGTCAGCAAAATGACCGACAGGCAGTTCGGCGAGATGATCACCGGCTCCAAACGTGGCTATAAGGAACAGTCCGGCCGCGTGCTTGAAAAGATCGTCGGCGAAATGCACGCCCGCATCCAAGCACGTAAGACCAAAGAGGTGACGCGACGCAAGAACGCGCTCGAATCGGCATCCATGCCACCGAAACTGTCTGATTGCCAGCCAGGCAATGACGATGTGGCCGAACTGTTCATCGTGGAGGGCGATTCCGCACTTGGCACCGCCAAAGCCGCGCGTAATTCCGGTTTCCAGGCGTTGCTGCCGATTCGAGGTAAAATTCTCAACGTGCAGAAGGCGTCGTTGTCGCAGATGCTGTCGAACAAGGAATGCGCGGCGATCATTCAGGTGGTCGGCGCTGGCTCCGGAGCGAGCTTCGACATCGAGCAAGCACGTTACAACAAGGTCATTATGATGACCGATGCAGATGTCGATGGCGCGCACATCCGCATTCTGCTGCTCACCTTGTTCTACCGTTATATGCGGCCGCTCATCGAGTACGGTCACGTGTATGCGGCCGTGCCTCCGCTGCACCGCATCGCCTTGACCGGAGCTCACAAGGGGGAGTATATCTACACGTATTCCGACGATGAGCTGGCCGGCAAATTGGCTGATCTTGATAAGAAGCACATCAGCTATAACGAGGACATTCAGCGCTATAAGGGTCTGGGTGAAATGGACGCCGACCAGCTGGCCGACACCACTATGGATCCACGCACACGTATGCTGCGTCGTATCCGTATGGAAGACGCCGAACAGGCCAGTCAGATTTTCAGTCTGCTGATGGGCGATGACGTGCCGCCGCGTAAAGCGTTCATCGTTGAGAATGCCGACGATTTCGACCGTTCGAAGATCGATACCTGATCGAGGTTGTCGTCAGCTCGCCTTCCGCTACGTCAAGACGTTTCGGAGGGTATTTTTTAGTGAAGATGGTATGCGATCCCGTGTGGTAAAGATTGAAGATTCTACGGTAGACAGTGCAATCAAGTAGTTACCGATTGGTAGCTATATGTGCTTACAATAATGGCGGATATTGTCTTCTGCGGCTACCGATCAAGAAGGAGTAGGGCGTGGTTAATCTTTTGCTTGCGGTGATTTATGTGGCGTTCATCAGCCTTGGCCTGCCGGATGCGGTACTGGGTGCCGCATGGCCGACGATGAGTGTCGATTTGGGTGCTCCCATTTCGTGGGCTGGCGGCATTTCCATGACGATTTCCGCTGGCACCATTGTTTCCGCGTTGCTTTCCGATCGTATGACCTTGCGTTTTGGTGCGGGCAAGGTCACTGCGGTTTCCGTGGCGTTGACGGCGTTGGCATTGTTCGGCTTTTCCGTTGCTCCTAACTATTGGGTGCTGATTCTGCTTGCCATTCCGTACGGCTTGGGTGCGGGCGGCGTTGACGCGGCCCTCAACAACTATGTGGCGATCCACTACGAGAGCCGTCACATGAGCTGGCTTCACGCCATGTGGGGCATTGGCGCGTTGACTGGCCCATACATCATGGGATTCGCCTTGGGCGCCGGCCAAGGATGGTCGTGGGGCTACCGTTATATCTCCATACTGCAGGTTGTGCTCACCGCCATTCTTATTTTCAGTCTGCCACTGTGGAAGAAGCGTTCCGAGGTAAAGACGGGCGAAGTTTCCGGCGAATCCGACGGAACGGCCAATGATGAAACTCGCAAACCGCTTGGTGTGCGAGGTGTGCTCGCCATTCGTGGCGCCAAAGAAATCCTGGTGATGTTCTTCTGCTATTGCGCATTGGAGCAGACGGCCATGCTGTGGGCTAGTAGCTACATGGCGCTTGGCAAGGGCATCGATAAGACCACGGCGGCTATGTGGGCCAGCCTGTTCTGCATCGGCATCACCGTGGGTCGCTTGGCGAGTGGTTTTCTGACCATGAAGTTTAATGATCCGGCCATGATTCGCCTGGGGCAGGCGCTGGTGCTGACCGGTATCGTCATCATGTTGCTGCCGCTGCCTCGCAATATCGGCACCATTATGGGACTGATGATTGTCGGTCTTGGCTGCGCACCGATCTACCCGTGCGTCATTCATTCCACGCCGGCATATTTCGGCGAAGACAAATCGCAGGCCATCGTCGGCGTGCAGATGGCCTGCGCCTATGTGGGCTCACTGCTCATGCCGCCACTGTTCGGCATCATCGCGCAATATGCGACAATCAGTCTCTACCCGTGGTATTTGCTGGTGCTCTTGGTGC
>ENA-OPRU01001011-OPRU01001011.1-human-gut-metagenome-genome-assembly--contig:-NODE-1011-length-14904-cov-2.836487_pt1 | contig 14904 bp, 11 predicted proteins | sample MGYA00241897_ERZ501888 | MGnify/ENA primary metagenome ERZ501888 (study PRJEB25962, sample SAMEA2042398) | human gut metagenome | biome: human gut; feature: human-associated habitat; material: faeces... | reverse complement strand
GAAGGGAAAGAGAAACGTATGGGCGTTATTCCTTGGAATTGCAGTTGTGGCGATGAGTGCGGCGGGCTGCAGAACAGGGGAGAGCAGCGGACAGGGACCGGAGAAAGTGAGTGAGGAGAAGAGGCTTACGGTGTATACTTCCCACAAGCAGGAGGTCTATGCGCCGATCATAAAGGAGTTTGAGGAGCGGACCGGAATCTGGGTGGAAGTGGTTCCCGGGGGAACGACGGAGCTTCTGGAGCGGATCCGGGAAGAGGGGGAAAAGGGATCCTGTGACGTGATGTTCGGCGGAGGTGTGGAGAGCTATGAGGTCTTTAAGGACTGCTTCGTGTCATACGAGAGTACCCAGAGCGATCATATCGAGAGTATATACCGGACTGAGGATCATGTCTGGACTCCGTTTACGGAGCTTCCCATTGTTCTGATCTACAACAATAAGCTGGTGGACGCGGCTTCCGCCCCGCGGGGATTTGAGGATCTGTTTGACGGGAACTGGGACGGAAAGGTGTCCTTTGCGGATCCGGGAAGATCCGGCAGCAGCTGCACGATGCTGGAGACGATGATCCAGGTCCTGCCGATGCGTGAAAACGAGGTTCTGGAACAGTTTGCCAGAGTGCTCGGCCGCAGGATGGCGGCGGGGTCAGGCGCCGTGCTCGATGAGGTGTCAGAGGGAACATATCTGGTTGGTCTGACTTTGGAGGAAACTGCGAAAAAGTATATCGACCGCGGCGCGGCGATCTCGATCGTCTATCCGCGGGAGGGAACCAGCGCGGTGGCAGACGGATGCGCGGTGATCAAGGGTGCGGAGCATGAAGAAAACGCGAAGCTTTTTGTGGATTTTATCGTGAGTCCTGATGTCCAGAGACTGGCTGTCGAGAAGCTTTACAGACGGACGGTCCGCGATGATATTACCCCGGATCAGAAGGAAGAGGGATCGATCATGGACTTCGATCTTGGATGGGCAGTAAAAAACCAGAAATCCATTTTGGAAAGATGGGCGGCGCTCATGGCAGGAAACGGAGGTGGATCATGAAGAACTTTATCCAGAGATCTTTCCGGCGTGAGCTTCTTGTGAGTTTTCTCGCTGTGTCTGTTCTTCCACTGATCGTGTGCTGTGTGTTTCTGATCCAGATGTTTAAGGTGAAGGTCGGAAGAGATTTTGAGAAAAAGGATATGGAGCTTGCCGGTGCGGTAGAGCATCAGCTGATGACGCTGTTTGACGCTTACCATGACGCGGCGGAGGAACTGTGTACGGATCCGCTGGTCGCCGAGGCGCTGAAAAAAGAAAGCTTTGGAAAGAAGAATGAAGTGTATCGCAGTCTGTACGGGGCGACCGCTGCATGTCGTGAGATGGCGGGATTTCATCTCTACAATGCGGATGGCTCCTGCCTGTACTCTACGGGAAACCGTACCTACGGGCAGACGCTGCCGGTATACTGGGGGATCCTGAGAGAGGCTCATGCCCACCCGAATGATCTGATCATCCGGAGTGATCTGGAGATTGGCGGTGATGAGGTCCTGCGGTTTGCCAGAGCAGTGACCGGAAATTCGGAGGAATGTTCTGGATATTTTGTGGTCACAATGACGGCGGAGCATTTCGCGAAGGCGCTCTCCGGCACATACAGTGGCCAGGACGGAATCTGTATTCTCAATGGATTTCTGGAGACCGTGTACAGTGTAGGCACGGCATCGGGGGAGACGGTCGGAGATGTTCTGAGAAGCCGTTTTCTACAGGGGGAACCTCTGACGGAGGTCTGGAACAACAACAGTATTTACGTTTCAAAGCTGGGTGATACAGGGCTTTACAGCGTCCTGATCCGTCCCCATGTTTTTACGAGTGATACCACGAGATCCATGTATACAGTTCTTCTTTTCATGGCCGCGGGAAGCTTTCTTTTAAGTGTTGGTGTCGCGATCGGGATCAGCTCCTTTCTTTCCAAGCCGATCCATGTACTTCATGATGCCATGGATGAGGTTCAGGAGGGAAATCTGGATACCCATGTGGACATGGAACGTCAGGACGAGTTTGGGGAGCTGGCGGAAAATTTTAATATCATGACAAAGAGGATCTCCTCTTATATGGAGGAGCGGGTTCGGCGCGAAAAGGAGCTGAACGAGACCCAGATCGCCATGATGCAGTCCCAGCTAAATCCGCATTTTCTCTACAATACCCTTGATACGATGAAGTGGGTGGCGAAGGCGAACCATATTCCGGAGATCGCGACGCTGGCGGCAAAGCTTGCGAAGATCTTAAGGACCAGTATTTCAAGCGCCCAGTTTATCACGCTGCAGGAAGAGATGACACTGGTGGAAAGCTATGCAAAGATCCAGAAGATCCGGTTTAACGGAAAGTTTGATTTCCGCTATGAGATCGCTCCTGAGACGGAGGAGATCCTGGTTCCAAAGCTCATCGTTCAGCCCATCGTGGAAAATGCGGTGATCCATGGGCTGGCGGATGCGGATGAGGGGCATATTTTTGTCAGGGCATATCTGGAAAGGAAGGAGCTTGTGATCGAGGTTTCAGATGACGGATGCGGGATCAGCGATGAAGTGATCCGACGGCTCGGAAACCGGGACAAGGAACAGAAGAATGGCCACATCGGCTTTTACAATGTGGATACGATCATCCGGCTTCATTATGGAAAAGACTACGGTCTCAGGGCAGAGCGGCTGGCTGCAGGCGGAACAAAGGTAACGATAAGAATACCGGTGAATGGCTCCGGACAGCCTGCGCCCAGTATGGAGAACAGATCCTGATGACCGATGGGGAATGGAAAAAGGGAAGGGGGGAGCTGTTATGATCAAGGTGATCGTTGTAGATGATGAGCGGTTCGTCCGGATGGGCATTGTCGGTGAGACGGACTGGGCCTCGCTGGGTTGCGAGGTCGTCGGTGAGGCGGAAAACGGGTTAGACGCGCTGGAACTGGTCCATAAAAAGAATCCGGACCTGATGATCTGCGATATCCGGATGCCTAAGATGAACGGTCTTGAGATGTTAAAGAAGCTTCGGGAAGAGAAAAATCCGGTACAGGTGATCTTTCTGACCGCGTACAGCGAGTTTTCCTACGCCAGAGAGGCGTTGAAGCTTTATGCATTTGATTATCTGCTAAAGCCGTTCGAGGACGGAGAGCTGGAGAGCGCGATCCTCAGGGCGAAAGAGCGGATCGAGACAGATCGGGGGAAGCAAAGAGATACCGGTCTGAGCAGATCTGTCCCGGATAAGGCACCGGTAAAGGAGCAATATCCGGGAGCTTTGGAAGGTGACGGACCAGAGATCAATGCCGCGGTGATCCGGCTCTGTCTGCCATTCGATGAAAATACCGCGGGCCTTACCGGATACGTCCGGGACGCGGTGCTTTATATGGCATCTCATTACGGGGAAAGTACGATCAATGTGGCGAAGATCGCAGGTGCGGTGGGGATCAGCGAAGGCCACCTGAGCCACTGCTTCAAGAAAGAGACAGGATATACGGTGATGGGGTGGCTCACACGGTACCGGATGAAAAAGGCAGTGGAATTGCTTTCTGACCACCGAAACAAGGTGTACGAAGTGGCGGAAAAAGTCGGATATAAAGATATTGCGTATTTTTCTAACACATTTAAAAAAATTGCGGGTGTTGCTCCATCGGAGATACAGGAAAAATAATCTGGATCCTGAAAAAACAAGCCGTTGGAGGCCATCAATGGAAAAAGGTAAGAATTAAAATGAAAATATAGGAGGAATCAGTATGAATGTAAAGATGTTTGGGGAGATCTGCGATGCGTTTGGACCGAGCGGATTTGAGGAGGATGTAATCCGCACGGTTGCGAAGTACTGCAAAGGTCTGGAGCTGGAAAATGACGCGATGAATAACCTATATGCGCGTATGCCCGGTGAGGATCCGGAGAAACCGGTCGTGATGCTGGATGCCCATACGGATGAATGTGGATTTATGGTACAGAGCATCAGAGAAAACGGAAGCCTGGAGATCCTCATGCTCGGTGGAGTGATCCTCACGAACCTTCCGGCACACACAGTAATGATCCGGACCAGAAGTGGGAAACTTGTGCGGGGAATTATTTCTTCCAAGCCGATCCATTTTATGAATGAGGCAGAGCGGGCCTCCCAGTCGTTGAGTATTGAGACGCTGATCGTGGATGTCGGCGCGGTGAGCAGGAAAGAAGTGACAGAAGTATTCGGTATTTCCATTGGAGATCCGGCAGTCCCGGAAGTTTCATTTTCCTACGATGAGGAACGTGACCTCTGCTTTGGAAAAGCGTTTGATAACCGTGCAGGCTGTGCATGCATTATCGACACCATGACCCGTCTGTGCGGGGAGAAGGATCAGCTGGCGGTACGGGTGACCGGAGCGTTTGCGGCTCAGGAGGAAGTTGGAACAAGAGGTGCCACAGTCACATCCCAGATTGTCCGTCCGGACCTGGCGATTGTCTTTGAGGGCTCCCCGTCAGATGATTTCTATTTCAGTGCTGCCCAGACACAGGGGCACATGCGGGGCGGTGTCCAGATCCGCAGGATGGATAAGAGCTATATTTCAAATCCGGTGTTTATCGAGTACGCGGAAGAGCTTGCGAAGAAATTCGGAATTCCATTTCAGGAGACAGTCCGCCGTGGCGGAAGCACGAACGCGGGAAAGATCAGCCTGACAGCAAAGGCGGTTCCGGTTCTGGTTCTCGGCGTCCCGAGCCGGTATGTTCATACCCATTATAATTTCTGTGCGAAATCTGATCTGGAAGCGGCAGCAGATCTTGCTGTGGAAGTGATCCGGGGACTTGACGCGGAAAAGATCCGCCATATCTGCAGACAGGATATTTTAAAATAAGAAGATCCCAGGGACCCGAAAGCGGCAGTGTCCCTCAGGCAGGTGAAGACAGAACAACAGAAAAAAGCGTTCGGATCCATAGAGATGGATTCCGGACGCTTTTTTCGTAAAAATGAGGAACTAAATAGGAAAACTCAGAGGCGGAGATTTGTGGGGGTTATGCCTCTAATTTTTTCCCGGTGATCATCTCATATGCTTCCAGATATTTCGCGATAGTCTTATCGACGATCTCCTGCGGAAGTGTCCAGTCATTGCCCGGATGGGAAGTGAGCCAGTCGCGGGCGAACTGCTTGTCGAAGGACGGCTGACCGTGACCCGGCTCATAGCCTTTTGCCGGCCAGAAGCGGGAGCTGTCCGGTGTGAGCATCTCGTCACCGATCACGAGGTTGCCCTCCTCGTCAAGACCGAATTCGAATTTTGTATCGGCGATGATGATTCCCTTTGCGAGGGCGTACTCTGCACATTTTTTATATAAAGCGATAGTGCTGTCACGAAGAAGCTCCGCATACTCGCGGCCCTTTCCCGGGAAGTATTTCTCGAGATGGTCGATGCTCTGCTCGAAGGAAATATTCTCATCATGGTCGCCGATCTCAGCCTTTGTGGACGGAGTATAGATCGGCTCCGGGAGTTTATCGGATTCCTTTAAGCCTTCCGGAAGACGGATTCCGCAGACGGTACCGTCTTTTTTGTAGCTTGCCCAGCCGCTTCCTGTAATATATCCGCGGACGATGCACTCGATCGGCAGCATATGTAACTTGCGGCACATCATCGTCTTTCCCTCAAATTTTTTCTGCTGGAAGAACTCCGGCATATCCTTTGTATCAACGGAGATCATATGGTTCGGGAGAATATCCTTTGTCAGGTCAAACCAGAATTTGGACATCTGGGTCAGAACAGCACCTTTGGAGGTAACCTCATTGTGAAGGATCACGTCAAAACAGCTGATACGGTCAGTGGCAACCATAATAAGGCTGTCCCCGTTGTCATAAATTTCGCGTACTTTTCCTTCTTTGATCGGTTTTAATTCCTGCATGTCTACACCTCTTCATTATATTTTCTTATACAGCGTTTGTCGTATCATGAAAACGCTGAGCGAACTTACAGTAAAATTACCATTAAATGGCGGTTTCTGTCAATATTCAATTTGCACAATATTTACATAAGAAAAAAGAAATGTTTTGGAAATGGGTCTGTGTAAGGAATTTTACAGGTTTTTAATAAAATATATAAAAGTTGTGCTAATATTTATAAATAAGAAATACTAATAAATACGAGATCAATTATAAAAAAAGAGCGGACGGCTTTGAACTCCTGCGTCCGGAACTGACGATGGATCCTGCAGACCAGCATGATGGGTGAAAGATGTGTGCGGACGAATGATGTTCAAATGAATATACAGCAATATGCCGGTGCTTCCAATTCTGCCACAGAAAAATATATGTCGAAAATGCACAAAAATATTAGAAATATGGAATGAAAATATACAGATTCACAGGATTCCACAAACTATCGCAGTTTTGTCCACTGTTAAAATTTCCTGTGCGCTACTATAATAAAAGTACAAAATGAGTCGTGAGAGAAACAAGATGACCCAGTAAATGAAGGAGGAAAAGTTTTATGAGAAAACGTACTTTGTCATTGGCACTTGCAGTTTCCATGGCAGCGATGTCCCTCGCGGGATGCGGCGGCGGTGGCGGAACGACAGCTACGACAGCAGCAGCCGGCGGTGAGACCACAGCGGCGGCAAGCGAGGCGGCAACAGAGGCTGCGTCCACAGACGATACCAATCTTTCTGATGTTGAAAAGATCATCAAGGAAGCAGAAGGAATGTCCATGGAAGAGTTGGCGAAGAAAGCCATCGAAGAGTCCAACGGAAAGACCTTCTACGGTGTTGGTAACTCCAGCCGCGGAAAGAGTGCGCTGCCGTTATTTATCGAATATCTGCAGTCTATCGATCCGTCCTACAAAATGGAATATGAGTGGCAGCAGCCGAAGAACAACAAGATCTTTGAGCAGCTGACCGCAGACTCCTTAAAGACAGAAGGAACCTTCGCGATGACCCTGATCCAGGATGGCAACCAGATCGAGTCAAAGATGGTTCAGCCGGGAATCTTAAAGACCTACATCCCAAAAGAGTGGGCAGAGGCAAACGGAACAACACCGGACGCATATAAAGGATTCCTTCCATTACAGACATTAAACAAAGTATTTATGTATAACAGCACAGGAAGCGCTGAATATAAGAACTGCTGGGATTTCGTAGCAGAGGGCGTTCATCCGTTATACATGGATATCGATTCCGAGATCGTTGGAAAGAACTTCTTATACATGCTGACAGAAGATAAGTATGCAGGATGGTTAAAGGATGCTTACGATGCTCTCGATGACACAAAGAAGGCATACTTCAAACCGGTTATCGACGAGATGGCAACAGATGCTGAGGATCTTGGACTTGGTGAGAACGGCGCATATGCCCTCGCATGGATCAAGCTCTGGGTTGAGAACTACAATGAGCAGACAGATGATGGTCCGATCTGCAACACACTTGTTACGGATTCTGCAACAGATCAGGCCGGATTATTAGTTTATTCCAAACTTCGTTCCGTAGAAGAGTCCGCAGGCGTTTCCTTAAATAACATTAAGGTTGCCGCTTATCAGGACGGCTACAAAGGTATCGGTGGTTACGGTTACTGCCATTATCTCTTCGTTACAAACAACAGCCCGCTTCCGTGGACCGCATGCGCATTCATCCAGTACATGACATGTACAGAGGACGGATTCTCCGCATGGGGCAAAGACATGGGCGGCTACTCCGCTAACCCGGAAGTTGCAGCAGCGATCGAGGAGACTTACCAGCACAGCAAGGGCGGCTACAACGAGGCCGGCGAAGACCAGTTCCCGTGCAAGGACGACCGTGGATATGACTGGTGGACAACAGACGGCGAATTAGTTCTGGAAGATCCGGACTACTGTGCATCTGTTTCCTTTACAGTCGGCAGCTGGATCGAGCTTCTCACGAAGTACAGCGACTCTGCAAAGTAAATGAAACTGTAACTGCTCAGTGCCTTCACAGTTACATGCAAAAATCCATTCCAAATTGACTTCGTCAATGGGATTTTTGCCTACTGCGCGACGCGTTCTTACGGTCCGCGCAGTGAATGCGCAGACCTATTGAACAGTTGCATGAAACAAGATAGTTCGAGGGTGCCGTACATGTGTGCGGCGCCCTCATGTTACATATGGCATCTGCCGTGAGAGAAAAACGGCATCCATGTTTTAAATGAAAGGAGCGGACAATTCTGTGAACAGATACAATCGTGTAAAAACATATTTTTCAAAACCGCAGAACATCATCCTTCTCCTGTTCGGCATCGTACTGACGTTCTCCACTGTTGCGCCGATCATCGCCATCGTAAAAGATACGATCACGATCCATCCGGGAACCATTGACGCCCATCTCGCCGGAAAGGCGTCCGGTTACACGCTGATCAACTATGTGGACCTCTTTACAAGCCGTCTGGCGAAGACAAACCTCTGGAAGCCGTTGTGGAATACGATCCTCTTAGCAGTCTTTACCTGTACGATCTCTATCCTCTACGGCGGAACCTTTGCGTTTCTGGTAACAAGAACGAACCTGAAATTCAAAAAGTATTTAAGCTCCATCTTTATTTTCCCGTACATCATGCCGCAGTGGACGTTAGCGGTTGTATGGCAGAACGTATTTAACAGCAACGCAGTCGTTGGTACATCCAACGGACTCCTTGCATCCCTTGCCGGCATCTGCATGCCGAAATGGTGGTGTCTGGGATTATTCCCGAGCTCTGTGGTTCTGGGACTTCACTACGCGCCATTCGCTTACATCCTGATCGGCGGAATTTTCCGGAATATGGACGCAAATCTGGAAGAAGCGGCAACGATCCTCGATACACCGAAATGGAAGACGATGTTTCGCATTACGCTTCCGATGGTAAAACCGGCGATCCTCTCGACGATCCTTCTCGTATTCGGAAGCGCCATGGGAAGCTACCCGGTACCGCATTATCTTGGACTTACCACCCTTTCCACGAAGTACATTTCCTTAAACTCCAAGTACACCGGTGAGGCGAGTATTTTAGCCATCATCATGATGATCTTCGGTGTGGCGATCCTCACGATGAATCAGGTGAGCTTAAAGAGCCGGAAGAACTATACGACCGTCACCGGCAAATCCGGTCAGTTATCGAAGATGAACCTTGGAAAAGTCGGAAAATACGCGATTGCAGTTGTGATGATCGTTCTGACCTTCTTCACAAGTATCTTCCCGATCTTTTCCTTCGCCCTTGAGACGTTCCTCCCGAACCCGGGAGACTACAGCTTCCTCTACACGAAAGACTTAAGCAACCTGACCACGAAATGGTGGATCACGAAAGAGAATATCACCGAGAACGGTATGTACGGACAGCACGGTATCCTCTATAACAGTACAATCTGGCACGCGTTTGCCGGTACACTTTTAGTTGCTGTCTGCTGTGCGCTGATCGCAGGTACCATCGGTACCCTGATCGGATACGCGGTTGCGAAGAACCCGTTGGGCAAGCTATGTAAACGGCGTGGCATTCCTTCCGTATCTGATGCCCTCCATCGCTGTCGGTGCTGCATTCTTCATCCTGTTCTCCAACGAGAAGATCAACCTCTTCAATACATATACGCTGCTGATCATCGCAGGTACGATCAAGTACATTCCGTTTGCGAGCCGGAGTGCGTTAAACTCCATGCTGCAGATCAGCAATGAGATCGAGGAAGCGGCGATCATACAGGACATTCCATGGACGAAGAGAATGTTCCGGATCATTATTCCGATCCAGAAATCCGCGATCATCAGTGGATACATGCTTCCGTTTATGACATGTCTCCGTGAACTGTCACTGTTCCTGCTCTTATGTACGCAGGGCTTCATCCTCTCGACGACGCTGGACTATTTCGATGAAATGGGTCTGTACGCGTTCTCGAGCGCGATCAACCTGATCCTGATCGTTACGATCCTGATCTTTAATACGTTAGTCAATAAGCTGACAGGTGCAAGCCTTGACGATGGAATAGGAGGAAATTAATATGCCGGAAATCACATTGAGAAATATAACAAAACGCTGGGGAAAATTCTTCGGAGTCGATCATCTGGACCTCGACATCGCGGATAACTCCTTTATCACACTGCTCGGACCGTCCGGATGCGGAAAAACAACGATCCTCCGCATGATCGCGGGGCTCGAGACACCGACGACTGGTCAGATCAAGATCGGAGATAAGGTTGTGTTTGACAGTGAGGCGGGAATCAACATTCCGGCCAATAAGCGTAAGGTCGGATTCCTGTTCCAGAACTACGCGCTGTGGCCGAACATGACCGTTTACCAGAATATTTCTTTTGGTTTAAGCAATATCAAGGAAGAACTTCCGAAATACGATTTTGATGCCATGACGACGGGGGAGCTGATCCGGGCGCTGAAGAGCGGAAAGAAGATCAAAGAGTTAGTGGAAGAGTGCCGCGATAAGAGAGGTAAGCTCGACACGGATAAAGTCTATCTGAAATTTATCGACGCATTCATCCTCTCTATTTATACCGCGAAGATCCTCTACGGATACGGGATTCAGGACGCAGCAGATCCGGACGCAGCCGCAAAGGCGAAGGCGGAGGAGCTGATAAAGAAGCTTGACGGAATCAAGAAGTCCTATGAGTCAAAGGGGCAGTCCTTAAATGAGGAATATGCCATCGTATCCGGAGGAAAAGTTCTGACAGAAGACAGAAAACTCACGAAGGAAGAGATCGATAAATCCGTCCGCAGAGTTTCCAGGATCGTCAAGATCGGCATGTTCATGAACCGTTACCCGGCAGAGCTCTCCGGCGGTCAGCAGCAGCGTGTTGCCATCGCGAGAACCCTGGCACCGGAACCGGCAGTTCTCTTCATGGATGAGCCGCTGTCAAACCTTGACGCGAAGCTCCGTCTTGAGATGCGATATGAGCTGCAGAGACTTCATGTTGAGACGGGAAGTACCTTTGTGTATGTCACCCATGACCAGATGGAGGCCATGACATTGGCGACAAAGATCTGTCTGATCAACAACGGTGTGCTTCAGCAGTATGATGCCCCGCTTGATGTATATAACAGGCCGGCAAACCTTTTCGTAGCGGACTTCGTCGGAAATCCGTCCATCAACTTTGTGGAGGCAAAGGGAAAAGAACAGGCTGATGGAAGTTTCAGCTTTAGGATTCTGGATGATCTCGAAGCGACATTCCGACCGAACGAGCCTATCGATATGGCGGCATGGTTCGCAAAGAGAGATAAAGACGCGGCTGATCTGGAAGCTCAGAGGATTGAGATGCTAAAGGATAAGAAGGCCGTTGAGAAGAGCAATAAGGATGAGGTATTCAAGTACCATATCGCGAAGGTCGACGAGTCTGACTATGCGGTGGAGGAAGAGCCGGAGATCACCAACGAGGACTTCGTCCTGGCGATCCGTCCGGAGGCACTGAAGCTCTCCGGGGACGGCGCGATCGCATCCACGATCTACGGTGCAATGCCGACTGGTATGGAATCTACCGTGAAGCTCAGGATCGGAAAGTACCTGCTGACAGGCGTTATCTTCGGCGGTGTTACCTTTAAACTTGGCGAGGAGACAGGTGTTGATATCGCGGGAACGGACATTCTTCTGTTTGACAGAAAGTCTGGAAAGGCGATCACGGCTGGTAGTCTTGCGGTGAAAGGCTGAGAAGCAGTAAAGGATAAAAGGATGGATAAAGGCGGTGGAGCTGCGAATGGGCGGCTTTGCCGCCTTTTTCTCTATATAGTAATGTTGCGGAACAGGAGAAAATCTGGTAAGCTTTAGGGAGGAAAAACGAAAGGGAAAATGGTGGAATTTAAAGGAATTCTGCTTATGGGAGTGTATGATGAGAAGAAAAATAGCGGTAATTTGCGGAGCGGTCCTGTTGGCGGGCGTTCTGCTTGGCGGATGCAGCAGTGTGGCATCGGGGACCGTGCGGACGACGGCTGCGGTTGAGGTAAGTCAGGAGACGAAAACGGCTGAGCCTGCGGAGAATAGTGATACTACACAGGAGAGCGTGGACAGCAAAACAGGCGGTGAAAAACCTCATGTTGTCCTGCAGCAGAATGAGACGGAATCTTCCGAGGCGGAGACAGGATCCGCGGATCCTTATGCGGACCTCTTAAAGGACCCGGAAGTCATGGCGGCGAACAAGATCTACGTGAAAGAGACAGCGGAGACGGGAAAGACGCGGATCGTCTTTGCGGGAGATATCCTGTTCGACTCCCATTACGCGATCATGGCATCCCTCTTAAAGAGGGGGCAGGGGATCGAGGGTGGAATTTCCGCGGATCTCTTATCCATCATGCGGAGCGCCGATATCTTTATGGTAAACAACGAATTTCCGTATACGACGGGCGGAGCGCCCACGGCGGGAAAGAAATTTACGTTCCGTGCGGATCCGAAGTACGCGTCCTGGCTCTTTGACATGGGAGCGGATCTCGTGTCCCTGGCGAACAACCACGCCTATGATTACGGCGAAGTGTCCCTGACAGACACCCTGGACACCCTGGAAGCCATCGGAATGCCCTATGTGGGAGCGGGACGAAACCTGGATGAAGCGGTGAAACCGGTATCCTTTATCGCAAACGGAAGGAAGATCACCTTCGTCTCCGCAACCCAGATCGAGCGGACACTTCCGCCGGACACCAAAGGGGCAACGGAGACAACTCCGGGGGTATTCCGGTGTCTGGAGATCAATAAACTTCTGGAGGTGATCTCCGCGGCGAAGGCGGACAGCGATTTTGTCATTGTATACATCCACTGGGGGACGGAAGGAACTGATAAGCTGGATCACTGGCAGCAGGAGCAGGCGCCCCAGATCGCGGCGGCAGGAGCGGACCTGATCATCGGGGACCATCCCCATGTGCTGCAGCCCATTGGCTACCAGGGAGATGTCCCGGTGGTGTACAGTCTCGGGAACTATCTCTTCAACTCAAAGACGCTCGATTCCTGCCTCGTGGAGGCGGTGATCGGAGATGAGGGGGTGGAATCCCTGCGGTTTATTCCGGCGAAGCAGTCGAATTGCCGCGTGGCGAAGGCGGAAGGAGCGGAGAAGGAGCGGATCATCAATTACATGAGAAGCATCTCTCCGGAGGCGGTGATCGATGATGAGGGGTATATTACGAAGCAGAATGCCCAGTAATGGTACAGAACACGTACCGGACCTGTCACATTTAATATTTCCAATGCACAAAAAATTTTCCTGTTTACAGAAAAAATATCCTATGTTATAATGTGCATTAGACGTTTTCTGTACCAGTCTGCCCTTTTGAAAATGGATGGTGCGGAAAAGAAATAGAAACAGTATACGAAAAGGATGGAACTGATATGGCAACATTACTTGAAACATGGAGAAGCCTCGCTTACGGCGATGGTCTCGATGATAAAAAGAAAGAAGAACTCTGGACAAACTATTTTACGATCGAAAAAGGCATCTACGAGAAGATCCTTTCCAACCCGACAGAAGTTGTTGAGGGAACTGTAAAAGAACTTGCTGAGAAGTATGGCACAGAAGTTCTCGTTATGACTGGTTTCCTTGATGGAATCAATGAGAGCTTAAAGGGATATGAGAACCCGATCGACACAATGGCAGAGGATACCGTTGTTAAGATTGAGATCGATCCGGAAAAGCTTTACTACAATATGGTAGAAGCTAAGGCTTCCTGGCTCTATGAGCTTCCGCAGTGGTCTGAGATCCTTTCCGCTGAGACAAGAACAGAGCTTTACAAGAAGCAGAAAGCTTCCGGAACCGTACGCCGCGAAGGCCACAAGATCTACCCGAACGATCCGTGTCCGTGCGGAAGCGGAAAGAAGTACAAAAAGTGCTGCGGCCGCAACGCATAAGATGAAACGTAAGCCATTACCTATTGCGGGTAGTGGCTTTTTCATTATTGTACGCGGACTGAGGCTGATCAAGGAGATAAAATGCAGGCATATACAGGTTTTGCTGCTGTCTATGACACTTTTATGGATAATATTCCATATGAAGAATGGTGTGAATATCTGACAGGGCTTTTAAAGGAACAGGGGGTTACGGAGGGACTTCTTCTCGATCTCGGATGTGGAACGGGAAGTCTCACGGAGCTTCTCGCGGACGCTGGTTATGATATGATCGGCGTGGACAACTCCGAGGAGATGCTGGAGCTTGCCCTGGAAAAGAAGGAACAGTCCGGAAAAGATATTTTGTATCTCTGTCAGGATATGCGGGAATTTGAACTTTACGGCACGGTGGCGGCGGTGGTCTCCATCTGTGACTGTATGAATTATATTTTAGAGCTGGAGGATCTGACAGAAGTATTCCGCCTGGTTAACAATTACCTGGATCCGGGCGGAGTGTTTATCTTCGACATGAATACGGAGTACAAATACCGGGAGATCATGGGAGACAACACGATCGCGGAAGACCGGGATGACTCCAGCTTTATCTGGGACAACCAGTACGATGAGGAGGAGCAGATCAATATCTATGATCTGTCGATCTTTGTCCGTGAGGATGGGGATCTCTTCCGAAAGTACCATGAGACACATTATCAGCGGGCTTATTCCCTGGAAGAGGTGAAGAGTGCCATCCACGAAGCGGGAATGGAATTTGTTGCCGCCTACGATGCATTTACGAAGAATCCGCCGCGGGAGGACAGCGAACGTATTTATGTGATCGCGAGAGAATATGGAAAAGAAAGGAAATAGAGCATGAACGATTATATGATCCGTGCGACGGCTGCGGAAGGACAGATCCGCGCCTTTGCTGCAACGACAAGAGATATGGTGGAGAACGCAAAGAATGCCCACAACACAAGCCCGGTGGCTACGGCTGCCTTAGGACGTCTCATGACAGCAGCTGCCATGATGGGCGCTGACTTAAAAGGGGAGAAGGACCTTTTAACACTTAAAATTGAGGGAAGCGGTCCGCTGGGAGGACTTCTTGTCACAGCCAACGGCCATGGAGATGTGAAAGGATATGCGTTCAATCCGGATGTAATGCTTCCGCCGAATGCACAGGGAAAAC
>ENA-OPRU01001003-OPRU01001003.1-human-gut-metagenome-genome-assembly--contig:-NODE-1003-length-15105-cov-2.620930_pt1 | contig 15105 bp, 12 predicted proteins | sample MGYA00241897_ERZ501888 | MGnify/ENA primary metagenome ERZ501888 (study PRJEB25962, sample SAMEA2042398) | human gut metagenome | biome: human gut; feature: human-associated habitat; material: faeces... | reverse complement strand
ATCGGTGGCCACCATAACGTTCACATCGCCGGAGTTGAAGGCGGCCAGATTGCGGTCACGCTGGTTCTGGCTCAGATTGCCGTGCAATTCGGCCGCAGGAATGCCGTTCTGCGTTAAATCCTTGGCAAGCTTCTGCGTCTGGAATTTGGTACGGGTGAACAGAATGCGACGGCCCTTGCCGGAAGCGAGGGTGCGCACCAGCTCGTGACGGTTGCCCTGCGTGGTTTTGAACACATGGTGGGTCATCTCGTCAACGGTCGCCGTCGCGGAATCGACGCTATGCACCTTCGGATCAGACAGGAAGGTTTCCACCACTTCGTCCACGCCATGGTCGAGCGTGGCGGAGAACAGCATGATCTGCGCGTCGAACGAAATCTGGCCGAGCAGTCGCTTGACTGGCGGGAGGAAGCCCATATCGGCCATTTCGTCGGCCTCATCAATAACCGCGACCTCAACCTTGTCCAAGGTGAGCGCGCCCTGTTCGATCAAATCCTCAAGACGACCCGGGCAGGCCACCACAATATCGGCACCGGCCTGAAGGTCACGGATCTGGCGGGCATAACGCACACCGCCGTACACGGTGGTGGTGTTGATGCCGTAGATCTGGGCGAGCGGCATGAGTACATCGTTGATCTGGTTGGCGAGCTCACGGGTCGGAGCAAGCACCAGACCACGTGGATGCGGCACGAAATCGTCGGCACGACGTTCCTCGGCATGGGCCTGCTTCACACGATTGACCTCGTGGCGGAACTGGCTCATGTTCTCATACTCGCCGGCATCCACTTCGCCCAAGCGAGCGACCAGCGGAATCGAAAATGCCAGCGTCTTGCCGGATCCAGTGCGACCACGGCCAAGAATGTCTCGCCCAGCCAACGAATCGGGAAGCGTGTCGGCCTGAATCGGGAAAGCGGTTTTCTTGTCATCGGCCGCAAGCACGCGGACCAGCGGACCAGGAACGCCAAGTTCGGCGAACGTCAACGGACGTTCCTCTTCCTCGCCCATCGCTTCGGAAGCGGCTGCGAGGGTATCTTCATCAAAAACGGTATCGGGCACAATGGCCTTTCATGTCAAATATTACGCACGTTGCGCAAACCTGATAACTGTAGCCTATGCCCAATACTTTTGCTTACGTTCCTTCAATCCTTCATATCCGTTATTCAATCCTTCATATCCGTTATATTCACGCCGGATTGCGGTTGATTTCGATATCGGTGACGGTCAGATTCGCTTTGTTGACCAGATTGAACAGAATCACTTCGGCCAGTTGGTCGGCACGCATGAAGGTATGCTGCTTTTCTTCTGAAACGTAGTCATGGCTGTCACGGTAGAACGGGGTGTCGATGCCACCCGGATAGACACCCACGATTTTCACACTGGTCCCCTTGTATGCGGCCTGCAAACTCTTGGTGTAGCCCTTCTCGCCCCACTTGGTGGCGCAGTACACGGATTCGTTGGGGTTGCCTCGCGTTGCCGCAGTAGACATGACGTTGGCGATTTTGAGATTCTGCTCACCGTCCGCTTTCAGTGTTTCCACGCTCCACAACACCATGCCTTTCAGACCTTTCAGACACTTGTCCACATCGGCCGCCTCGTATGCGGTCGGGACTTTGAACGAAGGCTGACCGGCATTGTTGATCAGCAAATCGATATGACCGATTTTCGAGATTGCGGCAACAGAGTTCTTCACGAACGATTCGTCGGAAATATCGCCCACAAAAGCTCTGTATTCGTCGGCAGCAAAAGTCTTCGACAACTCCGCCTGGCGTGCGCCATTGAAATCAATACCAGCAACGAACCATCCTTTGGCGATCAACTGTCGAGCCAGCTCGTATCCCAATCCAAGCGCGGAACCGGTGACGATAGCGATTTTCTTTCCGTCTGCGGTACTCATATGATGAACTCCTTCATTCAAAAATGGACACAACCCCTTTTGCATCATCATACCCATTCAACCCCACATGAAGTCAGACGATTGACGTTTTCTTCTGTGTTACATTCCGCAATCTGCTGATCTCTTCATTACATCTGGTTTCAACACCGTTTTCAGCGAGTCCACATATTTCGTATCCCCATGAGCCATAGACCCGTACAACCAAATTTCAGAGATGCCCTATCGATGAAGACTCCGACGTATGCTTTCATCTTGAAACTTCTCAATAATCGTCATATCCTCATCGCATCTCTAATGCCTTGCACACGCGAAAGCTACACAGGCGTACGCAAAAGGCCCTTCCGGAACAGGGAACGTTTGGGAAGGGCCTTCAGAGCGATGCAAACGATTATTGCATCACAGGATGTCGGGGTCGTTCTTGTCGATCGTGCCGGTGGCCTTGCCGATGGCCTTCAGACCGTGGTAGGCGACGAGAATCACGATGGTGCCGATGGCGATGCCGTTGAAGGAAATGCCATTGAAAGCGAACGCGAACTGGCCGATGGCGATGATCATGGTGATTGCGGCAACCATGATGTTCAGCGGCTTGTCGAAGTTGACCTTGTTCTCAACCCAAATACGAATGCCGACCATGCCGATCATGCCGTACAGCAGGGTGGTCACGCCACCGAGCACGCCAGCCGGAATCGTGTTGATGATGGCACCGAACTTCGGGCACAGGCTCAACAGCAGTGCGAAGCCAGCCGCGCACCAGTAGGCTGCGGTGGAATACACCTTGGTGGCTGCCATCACGCCGATGTTCTCACCGTACGTGGTGGCCGGAACCGCCGCCGAAACCGGCGATGGTGGTGCCAAGACCGTCGGCGAACAGGGCGGTGCCGATCTGGTCATCGTAGTCGCGGCCGGTCATCTGGGAAACGGACTTGACGTGGCCGACGTTTTCGGCGACGAGCACGAGCACCACCGGAACGAACATCGGCAGAATCGTGAAGTCAACCTGCGGCAGGTGGAAAGTCGGCAGACCAACCCAAGCGGCATCGCCGATGGCGGAGAAGTCAACCTGACCACGAATGCAAGCGTATGCGTAACCGATGATCACACCGATCAGAATGTTGAGTCGGCCAATCAGACCCTTGAACAGCACTGCGACCAGCAGCACGGCAACTAAAGTCACGATGGCGGTGTCGGGAGCGACCTTGAAGTTGTTCCACACGCTCGGAGCCAAGTTGAAACCGATGATGGCCACAATGGCACCGTTGACAACCGGCGGCATGATGATGTCGATCCACTTGGCACCCGCGAAGTGCACGAGTACACCGATCAGAGCCAGCAGCAAACCAGTGACGAGAATGCCGAAGGATGCGACGGCGATGCCCTTGTTCGCCGTGGTGACAGCGGTGATCGGGGCAATGAAGCCGAAGGACGAACCCAAGTAGCTCGGCAGCACGTTCTTGTTGATCAGCAGGAACAGTGCGGTCGACATGGCCGTAAAGAACAAAGTGGTGGAGGGGTCGAAACCGGTCAGAATCGGCACGAGGAACGTGGCACCGAACATGGCGATGACATGCTGTGCGCCGATTTCGGCGGTGCGCGGCCAAGTCAGGCGCTCGTCAGGCTCAACGACTTCGCCCGGCTTCAGCGTCTTGCCGTCACCGTGGACCTGCCACGTGAACAGATTGGACATGCGATTGTCTCCTTAACTCTCTTTCGCGGCAAGCAAAAACGCGCCGCGTGTCACAGCCATTGTAGTGGGGCGTGGACACAGGCGCGTTGCGCACGCAAGATGGGGGCATCAATCGTCGATATCAGCCAATCCGATCATGCAATCAACAGACCAACACACATCACAGGTGACGGTCAACCGCATGAACAACGTCCACCAAATCGCCATTCGACAGCACTGGACGCTTGAATTCACGCCAATCGTCCACTTTCACCGCCCAACGACCTTCCGCATCGTCGAACACCGGGCGGGCGGTCTGCTCCCAACAGAACCGCTTATGCGTACGCCCGGTCGCCGGATCACGGCGCGAATAATGGAAGCACGTACAATTAGTGATCTTCCATTCGTCGGACGCCGCACGGTGCATGAATTCCTCGTCGGACAAGTCCTCCAAAGTGAGCATAAGCGCCAGCATGAGGTCGCCGTGACTGACCATCACCACGGATTCTGCGTCCGACTTGCGGTTCAGGGATGTGAGCAGATTATGCACGCGGTTTTCGGCCACATCGGCGATCGATTCGCCGGCGGACGCCAATACAGCGGATCAGTGTTCTTGAACATCCAGTTACGCGCGTAATTGGTTTTGAAATCGTCTTTCGTGATGGTATTGATCTCACCCCAGGAACGTTCGCGCAGCACGCGCGTCTCCTCCCATTTCGCCTTAGGCAGGGCCATCGTGGCAGCCGTCTCACGCGTGCGCACGTAAGGCGAGACGAGGTAGCGGTCGAACAACGGCTGCTGTGAGACCAGCCAGCGGCCGATGCAGTCCGCCTGCTTGCGGCCGGTGGCCGTAAGCCTCCACGAACGGTCGGGCACGGTGACGTTGTCCTGCGTATACAGCGAGTTGTCACCCTGTTCACCGGCACTGATAATCACGTTCGCTTCGGATTCGCCATGTCGAATCACATACAAATCAAGGGGCATTCCCATATTCGTTTATTCCTTTGCTTTCATCCACATCCTGCGCGCGTTTCCGTTCTGCCGTTCATTCGGCCGGCGCGCATCATCATTGAATGCTTTCACCGTAGTCGATTCGAACGTATGCCACACGCGAAACCAAATCGATTTCACGATTGGCACAACCGAAGTTCGCGATGTCGTTACGTCCGGTTCACCGCATCGCCCGCGACACGCCGAGATGCTACTACTCCGGCCAGATGCCGTTCTGTGAATACTTGGCGCGGTACTCCCCCGGTGTCATGCCGCTATGTTTTTTGAACACTTTCGAAAAGTGGCTTTGCGACCGGTATGCGAGGATCTGTGCGATCTCATTGAAGCTGTATTCCGAATATTTCAGCATGTTTTCGGCGGCTTCCATACGTTTGTCGGTAATGTATTGCGACAATGACGTTCCCGTTTCGCGCGCGAACAGTTCCGACAGATACGTGGGATTCAAATGCACGTGCTGTGCCAGAATCGCGACAGTGATTTTCTCATGCAGATGGTAGTGGATGTAGTCCATGCATTCGTTGACGGCTTTGGAATGGGTGTCGGTTTTCTGCATGTCGGCCATGGCCCAAGTGAAGAAGGTCATCATGTCGGTGTGCAGTCGGCGCACGTCTTCCGGAGTCTTGCAATTGTCAAGATCTTGAATGTACAGATCGGAGGCGTTGTATGCGTCTTCCTCGTCCATGCCACCTTCAATGGCGAAACGCGTGGCCAAGGTAATGGTGGTGACGAAACGGTATTTCGCATTTTTCAGAGGATCGTCCGACAGATGGCCGTATAGTCCGGAATCCCACAGTTTCGCGCTTTCCGAAATGGCATTGATGTCGCCGGAGCGCATCATGTCATACTGCTTCATTTCCTCAACGTAGCGATGGTGGCGTACCCGATCCTCACGCGAAAGAAAGTCCAGATACCCCAGTTTTGCTTCGTCGACAACCGACATGATTCTCCCCCTGTTTTACTACCGTCCGCTATTTACGATCGTCCAGATCGAATCCTCCTTCAAGGATAAAGCTTTTCAGCAACTTGGTGGCGAGAAGATTCGCAGTGAATTGGGTGACAGAGCTATCCGGCTTGCTGAAAAACGCCTTTGCCAAAGGCTTGTTGATGGACGCTTTCAACCGGTCGAACCGACCAAATTCATTCAGCGTCGCTTCGGTAAGATCAAGCCGCATCATCTCGTTGAGCAAAGCTCCATCCACGCCAAACGCCTTGGTGATCTTCTCCACTTGGCTGTTCTTGGCGTTGTTAGCATAATACGTAATGTAGTCACGCAGCGTTTTGCCCTCCTCCAACTCAATCTCGCCACGCTCCACATCATGCATGAACAGTTCAGCGTACCGTTGCTCCTCCTGACTGAGCGAAGCGAATGACTTATGCAGCTCCTCCTCGGCGGATGCCAACAGGGCTGTATCTCCTCCGCCGAGTGCCTTGAGCCATTTGGTGAAGTTGGCGTTCATGTAATCCGTATCGATCAATCCCGTGTCGATTTCGGTGATATGCCCATCAAGATCGTATGGAGCCTCAGGACCCTCACTATGGCCTTCGCCATCTCCAGCAAACAACTCCTTGTATCGCTGAACGAGAATCAGATATGTGCGTTCGTCGAGTTCCGGCCGCACAACCTCCACCGAACCATCGTCATGGGTGACGGAGTATTCCCGCTGCTGCCATGTAAATCCTTGTACTTTGGCGGCTTCAAGAAAATCATTGAGTTCCGAGAACAGCTTCGCGAACTTCCGGCATGCTTCCACAGACTCCGGCAGCTTCATGAAATCCTCCACGCCTTCGGCGCGAAACACGGAAGCGATCTCTTCGAAACGCGCATCCATCAGACGCACGTTTTCCGGCAGCTTCTGTACAAACAGATCAAGCGGCTTGTCTCCGGAATACAGTTTCACCGCCGCTTCGATATACCCTTTCATGGTATGCGGCTTGCGATAGTAGCGTATCGTTCCGAAGGGCTTGTCGGAGCCGAACAGTCGGTTCGTGCGGCTAAACGCCTGGATAATGTTCTCGTAGTCGATGATTTTGTCGAGATACAGCGTGTTGACCCACTTGGAATCGAAGCCCGTCAGCATCTGGTCGACCACGATCAGCAGATCCAGCCGTTCCTCGCGATGCTGATCGATCGTCAGATATGGCCGCTTGTGGGAAAGCCGCGCAGTGATGTCCTTCTTCATCTTCGGCCATGTGGGGATGATGAAATCCTTGCCGAACAGTTCGTTGTAATCGCCGATGATCTCCTGAAGCGCGTCCCCTTTGAGAATCGCGCCGTTGGAGTTGTCGACATTGGGATCGAACAGCGCGGTCACATGCATCTGCGGCGCACGCTCCTTGAACAAGCGATAATAGCTGATCGCCTCGGGAATGGAACTCGTGGCCAGCATCGCATGGAATTTGTTGCCCCTGCTCAGCAATGGGAATTGGTCGAGGATATCCTCCACAACCTTGCCCTCATGCGGGGTGCCCTGCGCGTACTGTGCCGAAGTCAGGTAATCCTCAATGCCCTTGATGCGTTCTCCGGCCTGCGTTTCCATAGGTCCCATCGGCATTTGATTCGGATCCATGTAATGGTAGAACACTTCGGCTTTCGCCGGATCCGCTTGGGCTTCCTCAACCGTCGCCGCTTTCGCCTTCTGCAACGCGACAGCCTGGCGAACATCCTTGTCTCGGTAGGTCAACACCATGTACGGGTCGAATCCGAGTACATTGCCATCGCGGATACCATCAGCGATGCTGTACCGGTGGAGGCAATCGCCGAATACCATTGATGTGGTTGAGCCCTTCTTGCGGTTCTCCTCATGGATCGGAGTGCCTGTGAAACCGAAATACAACGCGTTCGGGAAGGAATGGCGAATATCCTGCAGCATCTCGCCGAATGTGGAGCGATGGCATTCGTCGATGATGAACACGATGCGCTTGTCTGCGAGTTTCTTCACCTCTTTTTCGGTGATATGCCCTTCGCCGGCCTTGATGTTGCTCATTTTCTGAATGGACGTGACGATAAGCGTGTCCTTCGGGTCGATGCTTGCCAGCTTCGCCTTGAGCACATCCGTGTTTTCCGTACCTTGCACATCGTCGACATCATCGGCGAACGAACGGTATTCGAGCAATGACTGCGTGCCCAGCTCGATACGGTCCATGAGGAAGACAACCTTGTCGGCATCCTTCGAATCGGCGACAAGCTGCGCCGCTTTGAAACTGGTCATGGTTTTGCCCGAACCGGTAGTGTGCCACACATAACCGCCCGGTCGGCCCGGAGTGCCGCTCGGCACAGGCTCGTCCCATTTGCAAGTGCGGACACGGTCGGAAATGGCGTTCACCGCTTGGTATTGGTAGCTGCGCAGCACTTTGAGGCATCCGTCCGCGGAATCCGCGACCGTGTAGAAACCGATGAGCTGATGAGCCATGGGAATGGACAACAGGTCCGACGCGAACCGTTTCCACTCATCCTGCCCGACATGCTTGTTCGCCGCTATGGGCTCATTGTTGTAATCAGCCCAATGGAAGAAATAATCGTCGTTGAAATCGCCTTCACCGGGATTGGCGAAGTACACGGCATCGTCCGGGTTCATCGCCACGAAGACCTGTACGAGTCTGAACAGTCCGGTGAACACGCCTTCATGCGCGTATTTGGCGATTTGATTGGTGGCCTGGCTTATAGGGATACCACTTTTCTTCAGTTCGATGTGGATGACCGGCATGCCGTTGATAAGCAGGCAAATATCTCCCCTGCGATCGTTCAACATCTTATTTTTAGCTGGATAAATAGGCTGTCTTGCGATTTGGTACCGGCTTTGTCCCGCTGCTATTTCCTGACGATCGTAGATTTTCAGGCTGATTTCCTTACCGTAATGAGCCTCATCCTTGGGATTATCACGTTTAATGGATACGGTTTTACCGTTAATGAAGGAATTCAGCGCCAATGGTGTGCGCAATGTTTCGATTTGTTCGAGGATCTGCGCCATCTCGCCTTTGGTAAGGCGCTGCCCATTCAATCGATCGATGCCTTTGTTGTTGTCGAACAGGATGTTGGCCCAATTGCTGATAAGGTCCTGTTCGGTTGGGTATTCCAGCACGCCATCGGTCCATCCATGGCGCTTCAGCACCGCGACCAGATCGTCTTCGAAATCCGATTCTTTATCGTAGAACATGTTTCATCTCCCCGAATGCACCGTCACTTTCTGAGCCCAATCTTACGAGCGCAACCCCTAACATCCAAGAAGCAACACCACAATACTTACGCTGATGAAGGGTGATGAGGTTGTCGAGCTTGGCAAAGAATTGGCCGATTTCTTTTTGCTCTCTACCGCCTGGGACAGTGACTTCTGCACTCAGTAAGTCCTTATTGTAAAGTCGCTTAATCGTGCTGCCCTCTAAGCCCCATTCAATTCGCGAGTACAAAGGCTTGAGAAACGCATCGTTCAATCTATGATCATGTTCGAGCCAAACAATGTTTGAGTCTTGAAAATATGCCTTTTCACCTTGGTATTCAACAACCCGTCCAATACTACCTGCAGCCGATATCAATAACGTACCCGGGGTTGGATACGGATAAATACATTTGAAGTCTTCAAACAGCTCGTTGGAGATGAAGGCATCTGGATTCGCACCAAAAGTTCCAATCTTAAAGAACGGAACATCACCCTGCTCCGAGGTCTGCTCTTTGTAAATGCGCTTGCACATGGCAACAGAACCAAATTCCCCCAGCTTACGCTGTTCCCAAGCGGGGGCGCGGTATTCTTATGGAAGATGTGCAGTCACTCGTGGAGCCGTGCATTGGTTTGCCGGTACCGCAATGAGGAGGGATAGATGAATAAGCAGCAGCTCGCTTCGAAGATTTGGGAATCCGCCAATAAGATGCGTTCCAAGATCGAGGCGAACGAATACAAGGATTACATTCTTGGCTTCATTTTCTATAAATTCCTTTCGGAAAACGAGCTGATGCGCTTGAAGGCCAACGATTTCACCGAGGATGACCTGCCACAACTTACGGAGGATAATCCGGACATTGTGGAAGGCGTACAGGATGAGTGTGGCTATTTCATCGCCTATGACAACCTGTTTTCCACATGGATCAAAAAGGGCAACGATTTCGAGATTTCCAACGTGCGTGATGCGCTTTCGGCGTTCTCCCGCAACATCAATCCGGCGCGTAAGAGAGTGTTCGACGGTATTTTCGACACGTTGCAGACCGGGCTTTCCAAACTTGGCACCGACGCGAGAAGCCAGTCCAAGGCCGCGCGAGATTTGATTTACCTCATTAAAGACATTCCGATGGATGGGCGTCAGGATTATGACGTTCTCGGCTTCATCTACGAATATCTCATCAGCAATTTCGCCGCCAATGCGGGGAAGAAGGCCGGCGAGTTCTACACGCCTTCTGAGGTTTCCCAGCTGATGAGCGAAATCGTCGCCTGGCATTTGCAGGGGCGCGAGCAGATCAAGATCTACGATCCGACATCCGGCTCCGGTTCCTTGTTGATTCATATCGGTCAGGCGGTGGCTCGACGTAACGGCAATCCGGATTCCATCATGTATTACGCGCAGGAGCTCAAGGAAAACACCTACAACCTCACGCGTATGAATCTGGTGATGCGTGGCATTCTTCCTGACAACATCGTTGCCCGCAACGGCGACACTCTGGAGGACGACTGGCCGTGGTTCGACACGTTGGAGAACAAGGAGGAAACGTACAATCCGCTGTTCGTGGATGCGGTGGTCTCCAACCCACCCTATTCGCAGAATTGGGATCCCACTGACAAGGAGATCGATCCGCGTTTCAGCTATGGCATAGCTCCGAAGTCCAAGGCAGATTATGCTTTCCTGCTCCACGACTTGTACCATCTGCGTGCCGATGGCATCATGACCATCGTTCTGCCGCATGGGGTGCTGTTCCGCGGCGGCGAGGAAGGTCAGATTCGTAAGAATCTGATCGAGAACCGTCATATTCAGGCGATTATTGGTCTACCTGCGAATATTTTCTTTGGTACGGGTATCCCCACCATCGTGATGGTGTTGCGCAAAAAACGCGATGACGACAGGGTGCTCATCGTTGATGCGTCGAAACATTTCATCAAGGACGGCAAGAACAACAAGCTACAGGCTTCTGATATCAAACGCATTGTCGATGTGGTGTCGAACAATCGCACGGTACCCAAGTTCAGCCGTCTGGTGTCCATCGATGAGATTCGCGCCAACGATTACAACCTCAACATTCCGCGTTATGTCGATTCATCCGAGGATGCGGAAATGTGGGATGTGTACGCTTCGATGTTCGGTGGCGTTCCGAAGAACGAGGTTGAGCGGTTCAAGGAATATTGGAACGCTTGGCCGAGTCTGAAGGCTGAACTGTTCCGTGATAATGGTGCCTGCTATGCCTGCGATCACGATGATATCGCCACTGTGGTGCGCAACAATGCCGACGTACAGGCGTTCATTGCCTCGTATGAGCAAGCCATTTCCGGCCTGCCTGCTGACCTGCGCTCCCGTTTGGTGGAGCATCCCGAACAAGTGGATGCGCTCGCCCAGGAAACGGCCATCGGTAAGGAATTGGATGCGATGATTGCCGATACCGCGCTGGTTGACCCGTATGATGCTTATCAGAAGCTTGATGACGCATGGAACGGCATCTCCATTGATCTGGAAGTGTTAGGTTCCGAAGGTTTCGATGTGGTAAGAGCCGTGGATCCGAACATGGTCGTCAAGAAGAAGGCCGGCAAGGATGTGGAAGTGCAGGATGGCTGGATTGGCCGCGTTCTGCCGTTCGACCTGGTTCAGCGCGAGCTGCTGCACGATGATTTGGCCGCAATCGAGACGGACGAACGCCGTGTGCAAGACATCGATTCCGAGATTGAAACCATATTGGAAGGTTTCGATGAGGATGACAGGCAGAACAGCGATGCAATCAATCAGGACGGTGACGCCTTCGTTGCCGCCGAGCTGAAGAAAGCGGTCAAGGCGATCGGCAAGAATCCGTCTTCCGACTTCGAGCGTGGCTTGGTGCAGGCCCAGAAGCTACTCGATGAGGCGAAGAAGCTGAAATCCGGCATCAAGACCAAGCGAAACGTGTTGGAGGAGAAGACCTACAACACGATTAAGGCATTGAGTGATGACGAAGCCAGAAGGTTGCTGGAAGCCAAGTGGATTACGCCGCTGCAGAAGCAGCTGGAAGCGCTGCCGAATGCGGTGATCGACGAATTCATTGGCAAAGTGAACGCGTTGAAGAACAAGTACGCCACCACATATGCCGATGTATGCGGCCAAATCGATGAAGCGGAGAGGGAATTGGCCGGAATGCTTGGCGATTTGACCGGTAATGCCCGCGATCTGGCGGGCTTGGAAGAGCTCAAATCACTGCTCGGGGGTGAATAATTATGGTCGAACAGCATGAAAAAACACTAGTTCCGCAGATTCGTTTCGCTGGTTTCACTGACCCTTGGGAACAGCGTAAGCTGGAGAACTACGTCGTTGTTTCAACTACAAAAAATGTTGACGGTAAATTCGGGAAGGAAGATGTCCTATCTGTCTCTGGCGAGTATGGCGTGGTAAATCAGATTACCTTCCAAGGACGTTCATTTGCCGGAGCGTCTGTCTCGAATTATGGAGTCGTTAATACCGGAGATGTCGTATATACGAAGTCCCCGTTGAACTCTAATCCGTATGGGATTATCAAAGTAAATAAGGGGATTCCGGGCATAGTCTCAACTCTGTACGCGATTTATCATCCGCGGGATAATGTTTATGCCAATTTCATTCAGGTATATTTTGAGCAGCATAAGCGGATGAATAATTACATGCATCCCTTAGTTAATAAGGGAGCAAAGAATGATATGAAGGTTACTGCGGAGAACGCTTTGAAAGGAATGGTCACATTCCCCAGCCGTGAAGAGCAGTCTGTTATTTCAGCATTTTTCTCCCGTCTGGACTCCCTCATCACCCTTCATCAGCGTAAGTATGACAAGCTCTGCGTACTGAAAAAATCCATGCTCGACAAGATGTTCCCTAAGGGGGGTTCCCTGTATCCGGAGATTCGTTTCTCTGGTTTCACTGACCCTTGGGAACAGCGTAAGCTGGGGGAACTAGCATCTAAACGAATCGAAAAGAATTCGAACGGGATTAAGGAAACGTTCACCAATTCCGCTGAACACGGTGTTGTAAGCCAATTAGACTATTTTGATCATGACATCACAAACGATGCGAATATTGGAAATTATTCCGTAGTGTATCCAGATGATTTCGTATATAATCCTAGAATCTCGACCATAGCTCCATGCGGCCCCATTAATCGGAATAAACTTGGCAGAAACGGTGTTATGTCGCCTCTTTATACTGTTTTTTCAGTGGATGACATGATAAGCAAGCTGTATCTGGAGCATTATTTCAAGACAAATAGATGGCATCAATTCATGTTTCTTGAGGGTAATTCTGGTGCGAGGTCTGATCGTTTTTCTATTTCGGATTCGATTTTTTTCGAAATGCCTATCCAGTGCCCAGTTCTAGAGGAACAAGAATTAATTGCGTCGTTCTTTGACCGTCTTGACTCGCTCATCACCCTTCATCAGCGTAAGTATGATGGCTGCACCTTATCCCCTATCTTTTTTAGAAAGGTGCACACTATGCAGGAAAACATCACCTCGGAATCGCTGTTCTGCGACTACTACGCCCAGTGGGTGAGAACGTATAAGGAAGGTGCCATCAGAGACGTGACCATGGGTAAATATCGACTCACACAATCTTGGCTCAGCAAACTCATCCCTGAACTAAGACTTGCCGATATGGATCGCACCGCCTATCAGCAGCTCATTAACGGTTACGCGCAGCATCATGAGCGCCAGACCACCATGGATTTTCATCACCAGATCAAAGGCGCCATTCTCGATGCCGTTGATGAAGGACTCATTCCCCGTGATCCGACACGCAAAGTCATTATCAAAGGCAAGCAGCCACGCATCAAAAAAATGAAGTATCTCAACCAATTCGAGCTGCACGCTATGCTCGCTGATCTTGATCTTGGCGATGAGGCAAGTTGGGATTGGCTCATTCTCCTCATCGCGAAAACCGGACTCCGCTTCTCCGAAGCGCTTGGGCTCACGCCCGACGACTTCGATTTCGCCCACCAAACGCTTTCCGTCAGCAAAACCTGGGATTACAAAAACGGCGGCGGTTTTGTACCCACGAAAAACGAATCCTCCGTGCGCAAAGTGCAGCTTGACTGGCAGCTCATCATGCAGCTTTCCGGACTGCTCAAGAATCTTCCGCATGACAAACCCATCTTCGTGCACGGCAAAGTCTACAATTCCACAGCCAACGACGTGCTTGCCAGACATTGCAAGAACGTGGATGTGCCAGTCATTTCCATCCACGGATTGCGGCATACGCACGCATCACTGCTGCTGTTCGCCGGCGTATCGATCGCCAGCGTGTCGCGCCGCCTCGGCCACGCCAGCATGACCACAACACAGGAAACCTATCTGCATGTCATTCGCGAATTGGAAAACAAGGACGTGGACATCGTCATGCGAGCGCTGTCGACGCTTATCTGACACGATGCTGTTTTGCGAGATACCGATGGACGGCTCGCAGGTCCTTCAATCGCAAGGCAGCTAGAAAAAGAAATCCGCTGGAGAAACCGGTTCTTCCAGCGGGACTTCACCTTGCGAATCAATGTACAGCGCATGTCACAGGTAGGTGGACCAGCCGAGCTTGACGGCGAGGATGATGCCGGTGAGCACAGCGGCGGCGCGCATGATGTTCTCCGGAATATGGCGGGTGACGGGTGGTGCGATCGCACTGCCGATCGTGCAACCGAGGCACATCATGATGGCGAACGGCCAATCGACGGAACCACGGATGATGAACATGATTGCGGCGGAAATGTTCGCACCGAACCCGACTACCGTCTTCAGCGCGTTGATCTGGTGGAACGGGCCGATCTTACCCAAGTCGAGAATCGCCAAGGCAAGCGTACCTGCTGCGGCACCGAAATAGCCGGAATAAATGCCGACAAAACTTACGCCAAGCCATAGCCACCACGGATCGTTGCGCAACGTGCCGCTTGCGGTTTTGCTGGCGATCCGCGCGGCTCGTTCGCCTTGATGCGCCACGGCGTCTCGCGCGGCCGCCTTCTTCCGTGGATTGAGTGCGATGATGATCGCGCTGAACAGGATCAGCGGCGGCACTGCGCATTCGAACACTTCTGCCGGCAGTTCCAGCAGCAACAGTCCGCCGATAATGCCACCGACCAATCCGATGCAGGCGTAGACGGCCACGCGCACGCCTTGGCCTTTGAGCTCCTTTCGGGCGGAAAGCAGTCCGCCGATGCCCGTACCGCACACGCCCACCGTGTTCGTGGTGTTGGACAGCACAGGCGGAATGCCGAACGCCAGCAACGCCGGATAGGATATCAGCGAGGATGCGCCGACCGCGTATCCAACGAATCCCGCCCCGATGCCGGCTGCGAGCACCAGCAACAATGTGGTGATGGACACTCCCGCGATCATGACCGTTTCTCCCGATTTCCCGACTGATATGACAACGG
>ENA-OPRU01001002-OPRU01001002.1-human-gut-metagenome-genome-assembly--contig:-NODE-1002-length-15126-cov-4.683963_pt1 | contig 15126 bp, 12 predicted proteins | sample MGYA00241897_ERZ501888 | MGnify/ENA primary metagenome ERZ501888 (study PRJEB25962, sample SAMEA2042398) | human gut metagenome | biome: human gut; feature: human-associated habitat; material: faeces... | reverse complement strand
GATTCGGAATGCGAAGCATCGGCAAAATCCTGTTACAGTGCGCGGGCATGGAGTGTCCGTGTACTGTAACACTGCATATCTCCCATATCTAAATGTTATGGTATAGATTCTTGCGATTCCTTTTTCGCAGTGATATAATGAAGAAACGAAAAGGAAGCGGCCGAAAAACGCGGCCGCCGCCAGAATTTCACAAAAAAGGACTGATGAAAATGGGGTTAGACCTAAAAGCGTAACATTGTTTATAATTGAGAAGTACAGCGTGGTTTACCGACTCCGTGGCCTGCGACTATGAAGCTGGAGGGAAACTGCAGTGCCTGGAAAGACTGCATGATTACAAAAATTCATGAAATGCAGGAATGAAAATGACTTTTATCAGAAAAGCGGAGGAAAGAAACTATGATGAATTATAAGAGATATCAGAGAGTACCGGTCATGAATTACCCGGAGAGGGAGTGGCCGAATAAAGAGATCGAGAAAGCACCGATCTGGTGCAGTGTGGATCTGCGCGACGGCAATCAGGCACTTGTAGAGCCGATGGTCGTTGAAGAGAAGATCGAAATGTTCAATATGCTGGTGCAGATGGGCTTCAAGGAGATCGAGATCGGTTTCCCGGCCGCTTCCCAGATCGAATTTGACTTTTTAAGACAGCTCGTTGAACGCAGGCTGATCCCGGACGATGTGACGGTTCAGGTTCTGACCCAGTGCCGTGATCACCTGTTAAAGAGAACCTTCGAGTCCATTCAGGGAATCCCGAAGGCAGTTGTGCATATTTACAACTCTACATCCACCTTACAGCGTGATGTTGTATTCCATATGGACCGTGAGGAGATCAAGCAGATCGCAATCGACGGTGTCGATATGGTAAAGAAGTACATGAAAGATTATGACGGAAAAGTGATCCTGGAGTATTCCCCGGAGAGCTTTACCGGAACAGAGATGGACTATGCGCTTGATATCTGCAACGCGGTCCAGAGAGCATGGGGACCGACACCGGACAATAAGATGATCATCAACCTTCCGTCCACTGTTGAGATGACGACACCGAACGTATTCGCAGATCAGATCGAGTGGATGAGCAAACATCTGGAGAACCGCGAGAGCATCATTTTAAGCGTTCATCCGCATAATGACCGCGGAACAGGTGTCGCTGCTGCAGAACTTGCAATGCTTGCAGGCGCTGACCGCGTTGAAGGAACCCTGTTCGGAAATGGTGAGCGTACCGGCAACGTGGATATCCTGACCATCGCCTACAATATGTTCTCTCAGGGAATCGATCCGGAGCTTGAGATCGGCGACATTAAGAAGATCGCGGAGGTTTACGAGCGCTGCACAAAGATGCATATCGATCCGCGTCATCCGTACGCTGGAAAGTTGGTATTTACTGCATTCTCCGGTTCCCATCAGGATGCTATCAACAAGGGAATGCATGCGCTTATGGAAAGAAAGAGCGAGATCTGGCAGGTTCCGTATCTGCCGATCGATCCGTCCGATATCGGAAGAGTCCGTATCAACAGCCAGTCCGGAAAGGGCGGTGTTGCTTTCGTTATGGACAGCTTCTTTGGCTTCAAGCTTCCGCGCGGCATGCACAAGGAGTTTGCGGATGTGATCCAGAAGATCGCAGAGAAGCAGGGTGAGGTTGCACCGGAGCAGATCATGGAAGAGTTCCGCAAAGAGTATCTCGACCGCAAGGAACCGTACCACTTCCGCAAGTGCAAGATCACAGATTTCGAGTCCGGAGACCAGTTCACAACCGTTGCTGTTGTTACCTACTCTGACCACGGCGAGACAAAACAGTTTGAAGGTGTCGGAAACGGCCCGATCGATGCTGTGAAACGCGGACTGGAGGAGGAGCTTGGTATCTCAATCAAGGTTCTCGATTACAGCGAGCATGCGCTGACATCCGGTTCCGGGGCGCAGGCGGCTTCCTATATCCACCTGATGGATCAGAAGACCGGCAAGGTGACATACGGTGTCGGCATCAGCTCCAACATCACGAGAGCATCCTTAAGAGGTATCTTCAGTGCAGTTAACCGTCTGTTTGGAGATGCAGAGTAAAATAAAAATGTCGGATATACGTTCAGTGCTGCGGTAAGACATAGGGAGAAACTGCAGTGTCCGGCGGCAAATCATAAGAAAATTTTAAATGCGGCAGAAATGGGAATGCAATCCTGTTTTTGCCGCATTTTTGCGTCATATTTTTAATGAAATGTAAGAAAAAAGAGAAGAGTTTTTAGGAAGTTTTCTGTATAATACAAGTACAAACAAAAAACGAAAGATATCTAGCGGAGATATCGAAAACAAATAGCCACCGTGGGAACGATGAAAAGGAAACCGGTGGGAAAGTGAAAAAGTATATTCCGGAAACGGAAATATTTAGAAGAGGAGGGTTTCTATGAAGAAGAGATATTTTGCAGGTGCAGCAGTTGCGGCGATGATTTTAACCGCAGGAATGGCGATGACCTCCTTTGCGGACTGGTCACAGCAGAATGGAAAATGGTATTACTACAATGACAACAACGGACGCCTCGTTCGGAATGACTGGGTATGCTCCAAAGATGCATGGTATTATATGGATTATAATGGAGTGATGCAGACAAACAGCCTGATCGATGATACCTATTATGTAAATGAGAATGGTGTCATGATCACAAACACATGGAAGTACATCAACAACAGCCGCTGGAACGAAAGCGGATGGAGATATTTCGGAGCAAACGGAAAGGCGTACACAAACGGCTGGAAACAGATCAATGACGTGTGGTACCACTTTACGGATTCCGTTTTGGATATCGGCTGGGTGGAGATCGATGGTAAGATCTATCATTTAGAAGATTCCGGAGCTATGACGACGGGCTGGAGAAAACTGGCGGACAGAGAGGATGACTGGGGTGAGTACTGGTACTACTTTAATTCCAGTGGAAAGCTGATCTATGATGGTGAGCTGAAGATCTCCGGTGAGACCTATATCTTTGACCACAGCGGAAGAATGCTGACTGGCTGGGTAAATGAGTCTGATTACACATCTACAGGACGTGACGACCTCTCCAACAGCGATGTCAATGCCCTTCGCTACTTCCGCAGCGGCGGACAGCAGATGAACGGCTGGAGATATATGGCATCCCCGGATGACGCTGAGGAAAACTGGTACTACTTTAAAGATGGCCGCGCATACTCCACATCCTATAAAACAACGGAGGCCTGCGGATACGGAATAGCAAAGATCAAGGGCGAGACCTACTGCTTTGATAAAAAGGGCCGCATGAAGACAGGTCTTGTGGAGCTGAGCGACGGCAGAAAGTTCTACTTTGACAGTGACGGAAAGATGAAGACCGGGCGGATCGTGGTCAACGACGATAACCATGACAACGAAGTATTCTACTTCACAACTTCCGGCAGTATCGGAACGAGAGGCGACGGATTCACGGGTGTGAAGGACGGAAGTCTCTACGAGAACGGACGCCTTGTGAGTGCGGAAGAAGGAATGAAGTACGAGAAAGTCACCGTTGACGGAAAGACATATGTGGTCAACGAATCCGGTAAGGTAAAGACCAGCGGAACCGTGACAGATGCAGACGGCGTGAAATATAAGATCACGAAGGATCAGAACGGCGGATATAAAGTGGAAGTTTCCTGGTAGGAATGGATACAGAAAGCTTGAGGAGCTTATGATGTAAAATTTCATAGAATCCCATAAAAGAGAGATCCCGGCAGTTTGCTGTCGGGGTCTCTTGCACGTGGGTGCGCATTTTGTGAAAGGTAAATGATTTTACCTTTATATAAAAAGGCATACAAAAACGAACAAATGTTTGCATACAAAAACGAAATGTGATATACTGGGCGTAACCGGAAACAAGTCCGTAGCATGCGAGCATATCCGGCTTTCTTGACGAAGCGTATACTCAGAAAATTCTGTGAGAATGATAAAGCAAAAGCAGACATGGCAAAGAGGAGAGACACAATGCCGAAGCAATATATAAAAATACGAGGTGCCAACGAGCACAACTTAAAAAATATTTCCCTGGATATCCCGAGAAATGAGCTGGTGGTCCTGACCGGACTTTCCGGATCGGGAAAATCCTCCCTGGCATTTGATACGATCTACGCGGAGGGACAGAGACGCTATATGGAGTCTCTGTCCTCCTATGCGCGTCAGTTCTTAGGCCAGATGGAAAAACCGGATGTTGATAGCATCGAGGGACTTTCCCCGGCGATCTCCATCGACCAGAAATCCACGAACCGCAACCCGCGTTCCACCGTAGGAACTGTGACGGAGATATACGACTATATGCGTCTTCTGTACGCGAGGATCGGTATCCCCCACTGCCCGAAGTGCGGCAGGGAGATCCGGAAACAGACCGTGGACCAGATGGTGGACCAGATCATGACACTGCCGGAGCGGACGAAAATCCAGCTTTTAGCGCCAATGGTCCGTGGAAGAAAAGGACGTCATGAGAAGGTTCTGGAACAGGCGAAACGCAGCGGTTATGTCCGCGTGATGATCGACGGAAATCTCCACGAGCTGTCTGAGGAGATCACGCTGGAGAAGAATATCAAGCACAATATCGAGATCGTTGTGGACCGTCTTGTTGTGAAGCCGGGGATCGAGAAACGTCTGACGGACTCCATCGAGACTGTGATGAAGCTGTCCGATGGTCTGATGATCGTGGATGTAGCTGGCGGTGAGCCGATCAACTTCAGCCAGAGCTTTTCCTGCCCGGACTGCGGGATCAGTATCGAGGAGGTGGAGCCGCGAAGCTTCTCCTTTAATAACCCGTTCGGCGCCTGCCCGGACTGTTTCGGTCTGGGATATAAGATGGAATTTGATGAGGATCTGATGATCCCTGATAAGTCCCTGAGTATTAACGAGGGAGCGATCGTCGTCCTTGGCTGGCAGTCCTGCGCGAAGCCGGGAAGCTTTTCGAGGGCGATTCTGGATGCCCTGGCGGCAGAGTATCACTTTGATCTTGATACTCCGTTTAAAGATTATCCGAAGGAGATCCATGATATCCTGATCTACGGAACCGGTGGAAAGGAAGTAAAGGTCCACTATACAGGACAGCGCGGAACCGGCGTTTACGACGTGGCCTTTGAGGGCCTGATCGAGAACGTAAACCGCCGTTACCGGGAGACGTTTTCCCAGGCCAGCAAGGCAGAGTACGAGAGTTTTATGCGGATCACACCGTGTACCACCTGTCATGGACAGCGCTTAAAGCAGTCTTCTCTGGCAGTGACGGTAGGTGGGCTGAATATTTACGAGGCTACGAATATGTCCATCGTAAAATTCAGGGAGTTTATCGATGATCTGAAGCTATCTGAGATGCAGAAGATGATCGGTGAACAGATTTTAAAGGAAATCCGGGCGAGGATCAGCTTCCTGATCGACGTGGGACTGGATTATCTGTCCTTATCCCGGGCGACGGGTACCCTTTCCGGCGGCGAGGCACAGCGGATCCGTCTGGCGACCCAGATCGGCTCCGGACTTGTGGGGGTTGCCTATATCCTTGATGAGCCGAGTATCGGACTGCACCAGAGAGATAACGATAAGCTGTTGAAAACGCTGGAACATCTTCGGGATCTCGGAAACAGTGTGATCGTCGTGGAACACGATGAGGATACGATGCGGGCGGCGGACTGTATCGTGGATATTGGTCCGGGAGCTGGGGAACACGGCGGAAATGTGGTCGCTGTGGGAACGGCAGCCCAGATTATGAAGTGTAAGGAATCGATCACCGGTGCGTATTTAAGCGGCCGGATCAAAATTCCGGTGCCGAAGGAGAGAAGAAGCCCCACAGGCTGGATCAAAATCCGCGGCGCGAGGGAGAATAACCTGAAAAACGTTGATGTGGATGTGCCGCTTGGAATTATGACCTGCGTGACCGGTGTGTCAGGATCGGGAAAGAGCTCCCTGATCAACGAGATCCTCTATAAGGCGCTGGCGAAAAAACTGAACCGCGCCCGGACGATCCCGGGAGACCACGACGGAATCGACGGCGTGGAACAGCTGGACAAGATCATCGCTATCGACCAGTCTCCGATCGGAAGAACTCCGCGATCGAATCCGGCGACCTACACCGGTGTGTTTGACCTGATCCGTGATCTATTCGCAGCGACCACCGACGCGAAGGCGAAGGGATACTCAAAGGGACGGTTCAGCTTCAATGTAAAGGGCGGCCGATGCGAGGCCTGCAGCGGTGACGGAATCATCAAGATCGAAATGCATTTCCTGCCGGACGTCTATGTGCCCTGTGAGGTCTGTGGCGGAAAGCGGTACAACCGTGAGACTTTGGAAGTGAAGTATAAGGGAAAGAGCATTTACGATGTGCTGAATATGACTGTGGAGGAGGCGTTAAAGTTCTTTGAGAATGTGCCGTCTATCGCGAGAAAGATCGCGACATTGAACGATGTGGGACTTTCTTATATCCGGCTCGGACAGCCCTCGACGGAGCTTTCCGGCGGAGAGGCGCAGCGGATCAAACTCGCCACAGAGCTTTCCAGACGCGGAACCGGAAAAACAATCTATATCCTCGATGAGCCGACGACAGGACTCCACTTCGCGGATGTCCATAAGCTGGTGGAGATCTTAAGAAAGCTTTCCGAAGGTGGAAATACGGTGGTTGTGATCGAGCACAATCTGGATGTGATCAAGACCGCGGATTATATTATCGATATGGGACCGGAAGGCGGAGACCGCGGCGGTACCGTGATCGCGAAGGGAACGCCGGAGGAGATCGTGAAGGTTCCGGAGTCCTATACGGGGCAGTATGTCAAGAGGTATCTTGAGAACGGAGATACCGATTTAGACGAGTAAAAAAATGAAAGTTTCGAATCATCACTTGGAATACTTCCGGCGGTATGCTATACTGAAGTAATAAGAAAAACATAAATGCCCGACAGTAATTTCCATTACAGTTCATCCATGCTCTGGTTTGGCTGACCTGTAACTAATTTCCAGCTGTCGGGCAGTTATGTAAAACAGGGATCACACAGGAGGAATAAGCCCATGCTGTTAGTAAAAAACGCAAAAGTTTACGCACCGGAATATCTCGGAGTGAAGGATATCCTGATCGCCGGAGGAAGGATCGAAAGAATTGCGGATCATCTGCCGGAGTATGAGGGATGTGAAGTAATCGACGGAACCGGAAAGATCGTGACTCCGGGTATTATCGACCGCCACGTCCATGTGACCGGAGGCGGTGGAGAGGGAAGCTTCCACACTCAGGCACCGCAGGTCCAGCTATCCAGCCTGATCAAGGGTGGTGTGACAACTGTACTTGGACTTTTGGGAACTGACGGAATCAGCAGAAGTGTGGAGAATCTTTTAGCAAAGGTAAAAGCGTTAAAAGAAGAGGGAATTTCCGCCTATGCGATCTGCGGAGCCTATGGTTATCCGAGTACGACCGTGACCGGAAGTGTCAGCAAGGACATCATGTTTATCGATGAGATCCTTGGAGTGAAGCTTGCAATCTCCGATCACCGTGCGCCGAATATCACGACAGAGGAACTGATCCGTCTGGCCAGTGATGTCCGCACCGCAGGAATGCTGAGTGGAAAACCTGGATTTATCTGCCTTCATATGGGCGGAGACAAGAGAGCATTGAAACCGGTATTTGAGGCATTAGAGCGCACCTCGATCCCGCCGAAAACATTTCAGCCGACTCACGTGGGACGCAACGCGAACCTCTTAGAGGATGCGTTTAAGTTCGCGAAGATGGGCGGAACGATCGACCTCACCTGTGGGGAATCTGAAAGCAAGTTCCACTCTGTTGCAGATGCTGTCAAGAAAGCGAAAAAAGAAGGAGTTCCAATGGAGAAGGTGACCATGAGCTCCGATGGACAGGGAAGCTGGTCTAACTATGATACAGAAGGAAAACTTGTGGAGATAGGCGTTTCCGATGTGGATACGATCTACCGTCAGATCGTCTACATGGTAAAAGAAGAAAATATGGATTTGGAGGAACTTCTGGCTCTCGGAACCAAGAATCCGGCGATGGCTCTGGAATTATATCCGAAAAAGGGTGCTGTGAAGGAAGAAAGTGATGCGGATATCCTGATCATGAATGAAGATCTCTCTCTTGATACGGTGATTGCTATGGGCGTGCCTATGATGAGAGACGGGAAAATCCTTAAAAAGGGAACGTATGAGAAATAATGTTGCTGCCTGCACGAGGTGCAAATGTGCCTGACTATGTACAGGAACCTCCACTACCACCACTGTATTGTACGGAATTTTCAGTTCAGAAAATTCCTACCCGTGTACAGTAACCTTCATACTTATTAAAGTACAGGTTTTGAGGGAAAGCACTTGCCAAGTTTCTATGAATCCCTTATAATTAGTTCCAAATAGGAAAATTTATATCTGTCCGGCATTCCGGCACAAATCGATGCGGATTGCCGGGCAGTTATCAAGAAGTACATGCACATATTTCAGGAGGCACCCGATGAATCAGGAAAAAATTATTGTTATCGACTTCGGCGGCCAGTACAATCAGCTGGTTGCCCGTCGTGTCCGTGAATGCCATGTATACTGTGAGATCTACTCCTACCGGACTCCGATCGAACAGATCAAGGCAATGAATCCGAAAGGAATCATCTTAACCGGAGGTCCGAACAGCGTTTATGAGGAAGGTGCTGCTACATGCAGCAAGGAACTGTTTGAGATGGGCGTTCCGGTACTCGGACTCTGCTACGGCGCGCAGCTGATGTCCCACGTTCTCGGCGGACATGTATGCAAAGCACCGGTTCGTGAGTACGGCAAGATCGAAGTGACTGTGGACAAGACAAGCAAGCTTTTCGGAGATGTATCCGAGAAGACGATCTGCTGGATGAGCCACAATGACTACATCGAGAAAGAAGCACCTGGATTCAGAATCGTCGCACATACTCCGGACTGCCCGGTTGCAGCCGCTGAGTGCGAGGAGAAGAAATTATATGCGATCCAGTTCCATCCGGAAGTCCTTCATACTCAGGAAGGTACAAAGATGCTCCATAACTTCATCTATGAAGTCTGTGGATGTGCCGGAACATGGAAGATGGACGCATTTGTTGAAAACAGCATCAAAGCGATCCGCGAGAAAGTTGGAAATGGAAAAGTTCTCTGCGCGTTATCCGGTGGAGTTGACTCTTCTGTTGCAGCCGTTATGCTCGCAAAGGCAGTCGGCGACCAGCTCACCTGTGTATTCGTTGATCACGGTCTTCTCCGTAAGAATGAAGGCGACGAGGTCGAGGAAGTATTTGGACCGAATGGTCCGTACGATCTGCACTTTATCCGCGTAAACGCACAGCAGCGTTTCTACGATAAATTAGCAGGCGTTGAGGAGCCGGAGAGAAAGAGAAAGATCATCGGTGAGGAGTTTATCCGTGTATTCGAGGAAGAAGCAAAGAAGATTGGTGCTGTTGATTTCCTTGTACAGGGAACGATTTATCCGGACGTTGTAGAGAGTGGTCTCGGCGGAGAATCTGCAGTGATCAAATCCCACCACAATGTCGGAGGCCTTCCGGATTATGTTGATTTCAAAGAGATCATTGAGCCGCTCCGCGACCTCTTCAAAGACGAGGTCCGTAAGGCCGGTCTTGAGCTCGGAATTCCGGAAAAGCTCGTATACCGCCAGCCGTTCCCGGGTCCGGGACTTGGAATCCGTATTATCGGCGCCGTAACACCGGAGAAAGTAAAGATGGTACAGGAAGCTGACGCGATCTACCGCGAAGAGATTGCAAAAGCAGGAATCGACCGCAATATCGGCCAGTACTTCGCAGCCTTGACCAATATGCGCTCAGTAGGCGTTATGGGTGATGAGAGAACCTACGACTACGCGATTGCCCTGAGAGCGGTAAACACCATCGACTTTATGACTGCTGAGGCCGCTGAGATTCCGTGGGAAGTTCTCGGAATTGTATCAAGCCGTATTGTCAACGAAGTACCGCATGTTAACCGCGTACTCTATGACTGCACAGGGAAACCGCCGGCTACGATTGAGTTTGAATAATCCATTTGTTCTCGTCCCACCCAGACTCATCCAAGTGTCCGAGTGAAAAAGAACATAAAAAATATGAAGCAGAGTCAGATGAATTTCAAAGAAATTCGTCTGGCCCTGCTTCTTTTTTTGCAGCTGCATCCACTCTATGCATCCCGGTTCCAAGCCACCAATCCCTTCTCTTCAATCCTGAAAAAGACCGGGAAAGTAAGAAAAAGGCTTGGTTTATAAGGCTTAAAGAGATTGCTGAATGGAACAGAAGCAGAAGAGGCTTGGAGGCAGAGACAGACGCAGAGGTCATTGAATCCGAAAACTGAAAGTTGAATATAGAAGAGAATGTTGTAGGATTGCCGCTATGAAAAGGGAAAGAGGATTGGTTTTTCTCGTCCCGGAAGGTCGATTTTCGGGTGGACAAGAGGGTGATTCTTGGTGGGACGAGAACAAATAGGTAAATCCCTACAAAGCCTGTATTTATGGGCTTTGTAGGGATTTTTTAGATAGCGTTGGGTACGATTTGGGTACAAATTGTGGTTATTATTTTTTTATATCTTTATTTGAAAGAGCACTTTTGGGAGCAAGTCCTGTATATTCACCGATTTCATCTACTGTGGGATGTATCACGATACCTTTTAGCTCCAATAGTTTTACAGAGAGTCCCATAAATAAGTTTTGGTTTTTATAGGATAACAAAATTTCATAATCTTCATTTGTGATATCTGTTTCACCATGCATGGATTCATTACGAAATTTATAAAGAGCATCAAGTGCTTTGTAAAGTCGAAAAGGAACATATTCAAGTTCAATTCCTCGTTTTTTAACAAAATTTTTCATGTCATACCAATTATAGTGCTTATTTTCTGTGTTTGGTAATTTAGAAAGTTGAATGATATTGTTAACTTCTCGTTCTATGATGGATAAATATTGTTTCATTAGTATACTGGGGGCTATAGTGAAACGTTCGTCTTTGGTGTAATATTCTTTTTCAATTACATCAGCCGATACTAAGTCTAGAATAGAAGATTTTTCAAGTCCCGGATATTGAGTAAGGTATAACATATATAAGTCATTTATTTTATTGATGCTATGCCAATTAACTAATATAACATCTGGCTTTGTTTCAACTAGAGTAAGTGTAATTTCAATAACAGTATCATAGATATCTACAGTAATATCAATATTTGATGCATACTGAGTTAAACCTTTAGAAATAATACAATAAGCAGTAGTCAAAAAAGCGTTCATTGCTGTATAGCAGCAGGAAACAAAATCACTTTTCAAAAGATATTCATGGTAATTACTTTGAATAAGCTCATGCAATACATATCTTTCAATATCTGAAATTGGATCTAAATCTTTATATTGTGCAATTTTTGTTGGAACCATGAAATTTAAAAAATCATGATATTCCTTATGAGATAAACTAGCACGTAAAAGTGTCTGAATATGAGTGATAATCATTTTATCATCTTTTGAATCACGTTTTAATAATGCAGCAATCTGTTCGAGTATACAGAGGACAAAGCTTCGTTCCCCATGCAAAGGATTAGATTTTCTAATAATTTCATCTGTGTAGTCAAAAAACATTTCATGAGTAATACTAGCTATTTCACCGGATGTAATTTGTATAAATTTTTTCTTATCCATGTTTTCCCCTGTCTAAATAAAGTATTAAGTTAATTTTTGATGTTTAAGCCCATCTTATCCATAACATCATCATGTGCCTTTTGAATTTTCAATCTATCCTGCCATGCCTCCGATTCCGGATAAATATCCATCCAAACATTAAAATTAGCTTCCGCTTTCAGCAGAGCTTCTCCACGTTTCTTGACATTTTTGATTTCATTACATTTCTCGACTTCATCCATATATTTCTCATAGCGTTCCAGCCATGATTGCATCAGCGATAATGTTCCAAAGCTGATGCCTACCATATCATTTCCGTCTTTATCCTGATATTCAAATAATGAACCGTCATACTGGCGGAATATCTGAAAAAGTCGGTGTATGGCTTTTATACCATCAAAATCTGAATTTGCAAGTACTTCGGGATTGACCGCAAGTGCCTCTGCAATTTTTTCAAGAGATGCTGGTTTGGGGTTTCTTCTGCCACTTTCGTAAGCACGAATATAGGCTTCGCTTGCACCAACTATTTCTCCTAATTGTCTTTGAGTTAGGTGACGTTCCTGACGGATGCGCCTTATATTTTCACCAACTGTCATAGTGATTTCCTCCTGCTTTAAAGCTATGGATGTTTCAACATCATATATAGCATACCACACAACACAACAAAATAAAAGAAAAAGATATCGACACGAAACAAATGTTACTATACTATAAAAGCGAAACAAAATGATACTATGCAGAAACAAAGAAAGGAAAGAACACTATGAACGAAAAAATTTACTACAGTGCAGAAGACATTGCAAAGATGCTCGGTGTGAGCATGGGAAAGTCCTACAAGATTTTGCGAGAAATGAATAAGGAGCTTGCCGGAAAAGGCTTCCTTACAATCGCAGGCAAAATTCCGGTGGAGTATTTTCGTGAGAAATGGTATGGCGGAGCCAAGGAGGTGAGTGCATGAGCTGCAGTGCAAAGCGAGATCCAAACGGAACATGGCATATTCAGTACCGTTGGACAGACTGGACGGGAACTAAGAAAAAATCCCAGAAGCGAGGATTTAAGACAAGGAAAGAAGCTGAGGAATGTTTTGTAACAACTCTTTGGATATGGTCAGTAGCTTTTCTTGTGTCGGGACTTTTATTTGTAATACAGATAAAAAAATTGCTTAGCAAAATGGAAAAAGGAGAAGTATTATGCACGAATTAAAGTTGATGGATATACAAAAAAAATACAAGGATAAAGAAGCAGTCAGAAAATTCAATTATACATTTACAAATGGTGTGTATGGACTGTTGGGAGAAAATGGTGCGGGAAAAACAACATTAATGAGATTGATTTGTGGTGTTTTGCAGCCAACGAGGGGAAGTATTTATTGTGATAATATTGAGATAGACAGTATGGGAACAGAGTATCGTAGGTTATTGGGCTATTTACCACAGGATTTTGGATATTATGGTGATTTTACTGCAGAATGCTTCCTGCGATATATGGCGGCATTGAAAGCGCTACCGGAAGACTATGCCGATAGTCGTATTGACGAACTTTTAGATATGGTAGAGTTAAAAAATGTGAAAAAGAAAAAGCTGAAGACTTTTTCAGGAGGTATGATACGAAGAATAGGAATTGCACAGGCACTTCTAAATAATCCTGAAATTTTGATTTTAGATGAACCTACAGCAGGGCTTGATCCAAAGGAGAGAGTACGCTTTCGTAATGTGATTAGTTCACTTGGAAAAAATAGGATGGTTTTACTGTCTACACATATCGTATCTGATATAGATTATATTGCAGACCGTATTTTGATTATGAAGAATGGAGAACTGATTCAAGAAGGAACGGAGAAAGAGATTACTGATAAAGTAGAAGGATGTGTTTGGAAGTGTATTGTTTCTGAAAAAGAAGCAGGGCAGATAACCAGTAGCTTCATTGTAAGCAATGTGAGAAGTAGTGGAGAAAATGTTGAACTAAGAATTGTTTCAGAAAGACAGCCGGTTGCAGGTGCAGAAAATGTAGAAAGTACACTGGAAGATGCATATCTTTATCTTACACAAATAGCAGGGGGAGAAAAAAATGCGACTTTATAAGATGGAGCTTTTTAAACTATTTCAAAATAAAATATTTAAAATAGGAATGTTGGCTGCGACAGGATTGCTGTTTCTGTATTTTTGGTTTGCAGAGGTCGGTGGAGAAATAGCGACAGTAGATGGGAAGTTTTATTCCGGTTATGAAGCAGTGCAGATGAATCGGAAGATTACGGAAGAATTTGAAGGTGATTTGACGGATGAAAAAGTGAATCAAATAATTGAAAAATATGGTTTGCCTACAAAATTTGAGGAAAATATGCCAGGATGGAGAGATGGAAACTTTTTAAATGATTTTGTTACAAGATCTTTTACTAATGGAGCATGGGAAAATGGTGTACTTCCAACGGAGAGGTATTTTCTAGGGGAAACAGAGTTGGGAAAAGCTTATGATGAAATTGGGAAAACACCTTATTTGGCATATACAACGGGATGGAAGGTATTCGCTGAAATGCTTCAGTTTGGATTGATTTTAGGAAGCATATTGATTATTTGTGGAGTGTCGACCATCTTCGCAGAGGAAAGCCAGACGAAAATGCTGCCATTAATTTTTAGCACGGAAGAAGGAAGAAGAAAAGATGTTCCTGCAAAAATTTTGGCTTCTATGACATTCACTATTTTCATTTTTATGTGGTTTGTGTTAGTCAATTTAGTCTTATGCTGGACGATATATGGTTTGAAGGGATTTGAAAATATATCCTGGATGGTGCTTTCTCAACATATGCTTCAACCTGTATTATTTTTGAAATATCTTGGCATTTTATTAGGATTAGCTTTTCAGGCGCTTTTATCGTTATGCACCATTACACTATGCGTTTCTGCATATCAGGATAGCTCTTTTGGCGCAGTAATTATTGCGGCTGTATGTTGGGGACTTCCTGTATTGATAAGGATGTTTTTCGGGGGAATCATTTGGCTTATAGTAGATTCTATGCCGATTTTTCTTGTCATGACGGGAATTGTAAATGACATATATGAGATATGGTATATTGTACTGGGAATAAATATTTGTTTTGCCATAGGGTGTTTGGTAAAAGGATTGGTATCTTATAAGACAAAACAATTTGCATAAAAATAATTGGCTTGTACAGGATGTGAAATGGGGTGATCATTTGGGAAGATTTTAATTCTATCATTTGAGGATGGAGAAGAGCATATTTTCAATCGTCGTTTGTCATATGTTAATGAAGAAATAGAAGTTCTGAAACATGATGACTTCTGTAAAGAAAAACTTCATTTTGAAGGACTTTGTATTGACAAGTATAAGCGGATTGTGGTTCGTGACGAAAATGAGATTGAACTTACATATACAGAATTTGAAATATTATTGTTGTTGGCTCAAAATGCCGGAATAGTATTCAGCAAAGAACAGATATATGATAGTGTTTGGAAAGAACCATGAATATTACGGGTACTTTTACACCACTTGTCCGGATTGAGGAAACCATTGTTCC
>ENA-OPRU01000997-OPRU01000997.1-human-gut-metagenome-genome-assembly--contig:-NODE-997-length-15151-cov-5.717077_pt1 | contig 15151 bp, 10 predicted proteins | sample MGYA00241897_ERZ501888 | MGnify/ENA primary metagenome ERZ501888 (study PRJEB25962, sample SAMEA2042398) | human gut metagenome | biome: human gut; feature: human-associated habitat; material: faeces... | reverse complement strand
GTACCTTCGCGCTGTCAATATACAGACATCAATTCATTGTAAAAAGGAAAAATGGCTAAACAGAAATTCTACGTTGTATGGGAAGGCGTGACGCCCGGGGTTTACACATCCTGGACGGACTGCCAGCTTCAAATCAAAGGATACGAAGGCGCCAAATACAAATCATTCGACACCCGCGAAGAAGCGGAACGCGCACTGGCCACCTCCCCTTACGCCTATATCGGAAAAAATGCCAAGAAGAAAAGCGAGAAAGTTTCTTCGGAAACATTGCCCGCCTGCGTGATTGACAACAGTCTGGCGGTGGACGCTGCCTGCAGCGGCAACCCCGGTCCTATGGAATATCGCGGAGTCCACATAGCCAGCCGCCAGGAAGTCTTCCACTTTGGCCCGACGAAGGGAACGAATAATATCGGCGAATTCCTCGCTATCGTACACGGACTGGCTTTGCTGAAACAGAAGGGATTCGATATGCCCATCTACAGTGACAGCGTCAATGCAATCAGCTGGGTGCGGCAAAAGAAATGTAAGACCAAGCTTCCGCGTACCGCAGAAACAGAGGAACTGTTCAAACTGATAGAACGTGCGGAGAAATGGCTTCGGGAAAACACATACACCACCCGTATTCTGAAATGGGAAACCAAAGAATGGGGAGAGATTCCGGCAGATTTTGGCAGAAAATAAGACAAAAAGGCCAAACACCCCAAAATATATTTTTATCTTTGAACCCAAGATAGCATTTTTGTATCCAAACACATCAATAAATGTATGAAAAATAAGCAATTTATTATTTTAGCGGTCGTTTGCGTCGTTACTCTTCTCCCTTTTATGGGATTAACGGATTTCCATACCAAAGGGGAACCCCGCGAAGCAATCGTTGCATACTCCATGATTGAAACCGGTAACTGGACGCTTCCCGTCAACAACGGCGGGGACATCGCCTACAAGCCGCCCTTGTTTCACTGGTGTATTGCCGCCCTTTCCTCTATTGCCGGGAAAGTAACGGAATACACTTCACGTATGCCCTCTGCATTGGCACTGATAGCTATGGTGTTAGGCGGATTCTTATTCTACGCCAAACGCAGGGGAGCTTCAGTCGCCCTCCTTATGGGCTTAATTACCCTGTCTAATTTTGAAGTCCACCGTGCCGGTATGAACTGCCGCGTTGACATGATGCTGACCGCCTTTATCGTACTCGCGCTCTACCAACTCTACCGTTGGTGTGAGAAAGGGCAAAAAGGATTCCCCTGGATAGCCACCTTGTTTATGGGATGTGCCACACTAACCAAAGGTCCCGTAGGTATCCTCCTGCCTTGCATGGTCACCGGGGTCTTTCTGCTGATCCGGGGTACCAGTTTCTTCAAAGCCTTTTTCTCGATGGCACTGGTAGCCATTACGTCCTGTATCCTGCCCGCCCTTTGGTACATCGCTGCCTACCAACAGGGAGGAGATAATTTCATCTCACTGGTTATGGAGGAGAATTTCGGTCGTTTCATGGGAAAAATGAGCTACGAATCCCATGAGAATCCTGCTTACTACAATATCATTACAGTCGTATCCGGCTATGCCCCTTACACATTGTTGGTTCTGCTTTCCTTATTCAGCCTTACATACGGGAAAATAACCGGAAAACCCCGCGAATGGTGGCAGAGGTTCACAACATATATCCGCGAAATGGACAGCACCCGCTTGTTCTCTTTATTGAGCATTGTTCTCATTTTCGTTTTTTACTGCATCCCAAAGAGCAAGCGCAGTGTTTACCTGTTACCCATTTATCCGTTCATCGCCTATTTCCTTGCCGAATATATCATGTATCTGGTCCGGAAAAACTCAAAAGCAGTTAAGATATACGGCGGATTTCTCTCCGTCGCCGCTATTCTTCTCCTTGTCACATTTATAGCCGTGCGGTTAGGATTAGTGCCCGACAGTATTTTCCACGGAAGACACGCCGCCGAGAATATAGCCTTCATGAACGCGTTGGCAAATATCTCACTCAACGCAGGCCACATCATCGTCATCTGCCTGCCATTAATTGCAGCCATCTATTTCTTCCGGACAATCAGGAAAAAAGAATCGGGAATGAACGTAGTGTATGCCACTCTTTTCGTTACATTCTCGCTTTTCATGTCATTGGATGGTGCTTACCAGCCCGCCATACTGAACACCAAATCGGACAAAGGAATGGCGGAAGATATCCGGGAAATAGCTTCGGGCAGCAAGATCTATTCTTATGTAGCTGTCGATATGCTCCGTTTCTACACGGTCAATTTCTATCACAACGACCAGATAGGATTGTTTGAAAAGGATATGCCGGCCGAAGGCTATCTATTGGTAGGACGACGCGATTTTGAAGGTTTCAAGCCCAAATATGAATCCGAATATACTTTTGAAGAAGTATATCAGAGCACGAAAAGAGGATGTGACATCCGTGACATTATTTACCTGTATCGTTTCAAGAGAAAATAGCCATAGGATCAGCATAGAATAACAGAAAAAGAAGTAAACCCGTTACAGGTTTACTTCTTTTTCTATCAGATAACGCGGACGGCGTTTCACCTCCTTATATATTTTACCGATATATTCACCGATCACTCCGACGGCAGTCAGGATAGCGCCGCCGATAAACCAGACAGAAATGAGTAGCGAAGTCCAGCCTCGGATTACGTCTCCGCCAATAAACTCCACCAAAGCATAGATAATGGCCAGGAAAGAAACCAGCATAAAGATAAGCCCGGATGTGGTAATCAGGCGTAATGGTTTGACAGAGAAAGAAGTGATTCCGTCCAGGGCGAAGTTCAACATCTTCGTGAACGGATATTTCGATTCACCGGCAAAACGTTCTTTGCGGTCGTAATAGACAGAAGCGGTAGGATATCCGAGCATACACACCATGCCCCGGAGGAAAAGATTACGTTCGGGGAAAGACACCAATGCCTTCAGGGAGCGCTTGCTCATCAGACGGAAATCCGCATGATTGTAAACAATCTCCCCGCCCATTGTCCGCATCAGTTTGTAGAACATCTGCGCGGTATGTTTCTTGAAGAACGTGTCCGTTTTACGTTCCCGCCGTACACCGAACACCACATCGGCCCCCTGATTATAATAATCCACCATTTCCACAATAGCATTCACATCATCCTGCAAATCAGCGTCGATAGATACAGCCGCATCATAATCGCCGGCTGCCACAAAATCCAATCCCGCCCAGAGAGCCTGCTGATGCCCGACATTATGCGCCAGTTTCAAGCCTGCCACACACCTATGAGATTCAGACAATTGCTCTATCAGTTTCCAGGTAGTATCCTTGCTTCCGTCGTCCACATACAAAATCTTTCCTTCGGCCACCTTCCCTTCCTGCTCCATTCGGGCAAGCACATCAGATAGCTGACGAGTCGTTTCTTTCAATACTTCTTCCTCATTATAACAAGGAACTACAATCACAAGTCTCACGCCGTTCATAGCTTTTTATGTTTAAAGACAAACCGAACAAATAAGAAATTCACAGGAATCGCTATCGCAAACACCGGCACAGGTGCCCATGCTTTAGAAACTCCCAGATAGAGGAATACATTCAACAGAATGATATGCAACAAATAATTAACCAGATGCGCCCCTCCCATACCAACCAACTTTTTCCATGACGGAGTGGTTCCGAACGTAAAATAAGAAGTCAGATAGAAGTTGACAATAAAACTGATTACATATCCCGTCGTATAGGCTACATTGACGTTGATAAAAGATTGCAGGAAATAATAAATCCCATAATGCAATGCCGTAGCCAGCACGCCGACCACGCCAAAACGTATAAACTCTTTCACCAACGGCTTTGTTTTCATAAAGCACTTACTTCTTGACGGATACTTTATCTAATGTCTTGTGTTCTTTTACCAGGGATTCCGTACTTTGCAGCATAGAGAAGCAATAATCCTTCAAGTTCCGGAAAGCCTCCTCATCAGTACCGGTGGCAGCGCGGAGCTTACCTTCCTCCAGTTTGTACTTGAATTCCTGTTGGCTGTCCGGCGAATAGATAAACATATTCACCGAGTCTCTTGCCCCGATCAGATTATCCGCCGTAAAGAACATACAAGGACGTTCTTCTTCCAACAGATTGACACCGAAATTGTTTTGCAGGTAACTTATGTTAAGCAGCCCCAACAACGTAGGAGATACATCCACCTGCCCACCAAAACCGTCGTATACCCCCGGCTTGATATCTTTCCCGTAAATCATCAGAGGAATATGGTTATAAGACTGGGGCATTTCACATTCAGGTGTTCCCACCATTTTGCCATGATCGCCCAGAAAAACGAAAATCGTATTGTCAAACCACGGCTGTTTTTCCGCAGCCTGCATAAACTGCCGGATAGACCAGTCGGCATATTCTACAATCTGTTCTTCGAGCACATCACTATGCGGGTGAAAATAGGGCGGAATCACATAAGGGGGATGATTGCTGATAGACAGCAATACGCTGAAGAACGGATTCCCCGTCCCGGCCCTTTCATTCAAAATAGGAAGTGCATACTGATACATGAAGTCATCCTGCACACCGAAGCTGTTCACTACTTTTTCCGAAGGATAATTCTCCTGAGCGTAAATTTCGTCGAACCCGTTCGTGCGAAGGAATGCATTCATATTGTCGTACTGCGATTCGTGAGTCATAAAGAACAGGTTACAGTATCCGTTCTCCTGCAATACGGTAGGCAGTCCCGAATAGACAGGAATCACAGAACCTTTCATGGCATTCCGTTTCATGATAGCCGGAAAAGAATAAAGCGTGGAATAAATACCATGATTGGTATGAATACCGGAGGAGTAGAAATGACTGAAACTCAAGGATTGCTGATAAAGGCTGTCCAGATAGGGAGTCAGTTTCTTATCCGATCCAAAAGTCCCCATTAGATTGGCGGACATAGACTCCATAAAGACCAGAACTACGTTCCTGCGATTAGGCGTACCTTCCCGTTCTACTTTCCGTGCGATCGGAGACAACCGGTCAATTCCTTGCCTATGCAAATATTTCTGTACTTTTGATAAAGCGTCTTCCTCAGACATCAGATGCAGAGTCCGGTTTTCTTTCCGGTTATCATCCAGTGTACTTGTCAGCAGATTAAAGACGGGATTCACTCCCAACTGATTCAGGAACGGGTCTTCACAATAATATGCCTGACTTACTTTTATCGGGTTATATCCCATACGCCCACGAATGCCGAACAGGCAAAGCCCGATACAAATTGCACCTGCTACCAACACAGCTACCCGGCTCAACAGACTTATCTGTGATGCAGCCTTTTCTGCTCTACGATAGAAATAGGATGCAAGGGAAGAAGCTCCCCAAACAAATGCCACGATAGACAGGAGCCCGAGGAATATCGGAAAATAGTAAGAAGACTCCCCAAACATCAGACCAGCTGTTGTACCGCCATAGCCGAACCAATTATAAATAGAAGAATTAATCGTTTTGAAGAAATATTCAAAATATGGAATATTGGCAGCAGCGATAACAAAAGATACCGAATAAAAACAACTAAAATAAACCGTTGTAAACCTAAACAGCCATTTAGCGGTGTAGTTACAAAGAGCGGCTATCCACAAAACAACCAAAGGGAGCAACAGGATATAACAAGCTATTACATTGTCAAACCAGAGTCCGCGGAGGAAAGCACCGGACTGCAAAAGAACATCTCCCTTTATTTCTGCCGGAAATTGATAGTCAATGGAACAGAACAGTGTGAACCGGAAAATAAAGAAAATAAAGAGAGCTGCCATGTGTATGGATAACAGATATAAGAGGTAGCACTCAAAACGTTTTATAGAGATTCCTTTCATTAGATTCAACTTAAAAAAGTTCCATTATAATTATTCCGTTACAGTTGCTGCATATCGTGTAAGCGTTTGTAATATCCGTTCAGTTCAATGAGTTCCTCATGCTTGCCGCGTTCTACAATCTCTCCCTCATAGAGCACGCAGATTTCATCCGCATTCTTAATAGTAGAAAGACGGTGAGCAATGGCAATCGTTGTACGCGTCTTCATCAAACGCTCCAACGCTTCCTGTACCAGACGTTCCGATTCGGTATCCAGTGCCGAAGTAGCCTCATCCAGAATCAGAATCGGCGGGTTCTTCAAGATAGCACGGGCAATGCTGATACGCTGACGCTGACCACCGGACAACTTACCGCCCCGGTCACCGATATTCATATTATATCCCTCCGGCTTCTCCATGATAAAATCGTGTGCATTCGCAATCTTGGCAGCTTCTATCACTTGCTCCATTGTTGCATTTTCCACACCAAAAGCGATGTTGTTGAAGAATGTGTCATTAAACAAGATTGCTTCCTGATTCACGTTACCGATCAAACTGCGCAAATCGGCAATACGAACATCACGTATACTGGTTCCGTCGATTGTGATATCTCCTTCCTGCACATCGTGATAGCGCGGCAGCAAATCCACCAACGTCGATTTACCCGACCCCGACTGTCCTACCAGTGCGATCGTCTGACCTTTAGGAACTGTCAGGTTCACATGCTTCAACACTTCCCGTTTACCGTCATAACTGAAAGTGATATCCTTAAACTCAATTTTGTCATTCAGTCCCTTCAACGGTTTCGGATTCGAAATTTCTTTGATCTTATTCTCAGCTTTCAGAATCTTGTCTACACGCTCCATTGAAGCCAGACCTTTCGGGATGTTGTATCCTGCCTTCGCAAAATCTTTCAACGGATTGATTACGCTATACAAGATCACCATATAAAAGATAAATGTCGGAGCGTCAATCGATGCGTTTTGTCCCAGAATCAATGTACCGCCGAACCATAACACAGCTACAATCAGAATCGTTCCTAAGAACTCACTCATAGGATGCGCCATAGCCTGACGTATGGCAACCTTATTTGTCGCGTCACGAAGTTCGTTGCTGCATTTGGTGAAACGGTTAATCATTTTGTCTTCCGCAATAAAAGCTTTGATAATGCGCAAGCCACCCAACGTTTCTTCCAGTTGCGACATCGTATCGCTCCACTTGCTCTGCGCCTCCAAAGACTGGCGTTTCAGTTTTCGTCCTACCACACCCATCAGCCAGCCCATTCCCGGCAACACAACGATCGTAAAGAGAGTCAACTGCCAGCTGGTGATGACCAGTGTCGCAAAATACAGAATAATCATAATCGGACTCTTCATCAACATATCCAACGAGCTGGTAATGGAGTTCTCCACTTCACCCACATCCCCGCTCATACGAGCGATAATATCTCCTTTTCTCTCTTCCGAGAAGAATGACATCGGCAGACGCATCACCTTGGCATACACCATAATACGGATATCACGCACCACTCCTGTACGCAACGGAATCATTACAGCCGAAGAAGCGAAATAACAACCGGTTTTAAACAATGTCATAATCATCAGGAACAGTCCCAAAAAGATAAGCGCCATAGTAGGTCCATTATCTATTATCATCTGACTGATATAATAATAGAAGTTATTCTTAGCAACATCGGCCAAATCACCACTTCCCCATTCCATAAAATGATAGACCTTATCAGCCCCTTCCGTCTTGAACAGGATACTCAGAATAGGAATCAAAAAAGTGAATGAAAACACATTGAATACAGCAGATAAAATATTCAGCAAAACAGCCCAGCCGATATACTTCTTATAAGGCGACACAAAACGTCGCATCAATTGTAGAAATTCCTTCATTACTTGCCATTAAATAAGTTAAGACCGCAAAGATACAATAAAACCGATTAACAGACAGCAGTTTCACCGAATTATTAACGCGATTTATCGAAAAGAGCTTGTAAGAAAGCGATCATATATCCGACAAACTCTCATTTCCCGAGTCATAAAGTCTTCCTTCCGGTAAGTCTTTCGCAATTGCCCTGTATCTCTTTTTGAGCGACAGCCACCACATGATAATAAACTCCGCGCGTTTTCCTGTACGATTTCACTCCTAACCGTTGCAGAATACGTCCGAAATAGTTCACCTGACCGGAAGAGAATTTCATTTTACTCGCCTTTTGTATCCGTTGCAATATATCGGCAGCAAGTATCCACTCTCCTTCTTCCTCATCGTCCGCAACGCGGTAATATACAAGAAACAGCTGTTCGATAAGCGGTGACTGTTCAAACTCCTGATTGGCTTCCGTCATAATGGCTTCTTCCTTTTCGTCAAACCAATACCGTTCATTGTGATAGAGCGCCGCCATTGCCTGCGCATAAAGCTGTTCATAATCAACAGGACGAACCACATCAATCACTCCCGTAACCTCCACACCTATATAACGACGACTGCCGGAAGTATCTGTCAGCAAATCCTTATGATTGCTTGTTCCGATGAAAGAAGCGTAGCGGCGAAGTTCTTCTACCGCCGAAGCATTCGGGCGCCGTGTATTAACGACCGGCTTTTGCATGATATGTTTAAGGAAAGGCTGCTGATTGATACCTATCTGGTCAAACTCATCCATATTAATCAGCAAAAAACGATTCAGATACAACTCCGCATCCCGTTTCCGGCTAAAGTCAATGCTATCCGTATAGTACGCCTGCAAACACGGCGGTAGAATCAGGCGGCAAAACGTAGATTTCCTGTAAGCCTGCGGACCGACTAATATAGGCGAAGTGCTGTTTGCATGATTTTTACCCAGTCCACGCCAATGAGCTATCATGCTGAGAAACCAACGACGGAACAACTGTGCCCAATGGGGATTATTGCAAGGAACCCGCTTTGCCAGATCTCCGATGTGATCTTTGCCGTCCCAACGGGGGAGATCATAAAGGAACTCTTCAATAGGCTGATAAACCGGTACATGATCTGAATTCAGATAACGCACCACGTCTTTGTCCCACAATTTAAGCCCTTCGTATTGCGCATTCATGGTAATACTTGCCATCAGCCTCTTATTTACCGGACGAAAATAAAAATCAAAACTGTTCCGTTGCCGGCATTCCACTTGCGAGGTCAACTGATTGAAACGAAACTCATAACGACGTTTCATAAACTCATCCATTTGCATCACAAACAGTTGTTCCGGCAGCAGACTGCTTTTATCCGCAAATCCTTTGCAAGTGCGATATACATTCTGCACTGTCTCACGGATCAGAAATTCATCATCCGGCAAGCGGTAATGGGCACGAGTCCACCGCACTGTATCCTCTGCGGGAATACCGGCACGAAAACAATGTCCGGCCAGACAAACCAGCAAGGAATGTATATCATCTCCCGGCTGATAGCCATGCTGCTCATCCAAAGCCCGCGCAAAAGCCGCCTCAAAAAGTACGGAAAGAGCTTTATAACTCTCATATCCCGGTACAAGCCGTTGCAAAGGCGAGGTTTCCGCCTTCACCTGTTCGCGATAGGTCGTTTCTCCCGGCATAGCCATAGGCTGTTTCATATAGACAGGCATCGCTTCGGGATTAAAATACAGTTCGGGGTCGAAGGTCAGACGACAATATTGCTCCAGTGAAGGTTCTTTCAAGTCGATATCGAAAGGAAGCTGCGGTTGATAAAATTTCACGGCGAGCCGGTAAGCGTGCGCATGGAAAAGTTCCGCTTGCTCACGGTTGCCCGGCAAAAGATCGTCAGGATAAGTAAAGCGTACCCATATCTTTACCGACTTTCCGGAAGAACCGGTAAAAGCAAGATAGGTCTGCGGAAACTCCTTCACACGTTCTTTCACCTCATCCGCTTCCATAGGTCCGGAGAGATTGTTCACTTGAAGCATCACCACTCCGCTGTACTCGTCCATTGTCATTACCCCATTCTTACGGACAAAGACAGCCGCAGGAAGTAACTTCGGCACTTTCTGTACATAGTCATTTTTATCTCCCGGAAATATATAAGGCAGGACTTCTCTCATTCCTGAGACGAGTTGTGCTTTAGTTTCCACTTTCATTTGCTCCACGAGCTGTTCGATTTTCAACGTCCGCAAAGTGTTCACTCTGCCGTCGTCTCTAATTTGTGTTATTCTCATTACTTATTTAGTTTGTCCTGCATGTTTGTGTAGGGCGATTATTACCGGAGACAAAAGTACTGTAAATATTCCATACAAACAAATTTTAAAAGCGCTGGTTCTTCTTTCTACCAGAAAAGATTTTTCAATTTCATTTCTCATATTCTCATACTTTTCAGTTAAAGTGTAGTCAATCAAATAGATGTACTATGAGAAATACTTTTTCAAACAGGCATTTCTCATAGTTTATTCCACATTTCGGCTCAAAATTCGGGTATTTCTCATTGTTTTTCAGAGTATTTCTCATAGTCAGCACAACTCTGTTTGCCTAATGCCGGATAACCTTATCCAATATGAAATTAAACTATTATTTACGTATAAACAACTAAGCATTTACTTGTTTTCCGCCCAATATTGTTGTATCTTTGAAGGAACATTCCAACCGTTCCACTCCAGTGCACAGGCCTGTCTACTCCAGTAAAAAGTTCTGTCTACTGAAGTGCAAAGAACCGTCTACCGGAGTGGAACGATAGAAGCATAGGTAGGAAAAGAAAGGAATGAAGGCAAGATATAGCAACAGCCTAAGTAACATAATACATAAATCACCATTAAATTGAAACAGCAATGGCAATACAATTCGAGTTTTATAAGAATCCCCAACCGGAAAAAGAAGGGGAAGAACCAAGCTACCACCCTCGCGTAGTTAATTTTCAACATGTCACTACTCAGCGACTAGCAAAAGAAATCCACATGGCAACTACTTTCGGAAAAGCAGAAGTAGAGGCAATGTTAATGGAACTGAGCAGATGCATGGGCAATCATCTGCGCGAAGGAGAAAGAGTGCATCTGGACGGGATCGGGTATTTTCAAATCACATTGCAAGCCGCCGAACCCATACACTCACTTACTACCCGCGCCGACAAAGTGAAACTAAAATCCATCAACTTCCAGGCCGACAGAGACTTGAAAAGTTTGTGTATGACCACACACCTGCGGCGTTCGAAATATAAACCGCATTCCGCCTCTCTTTCAGAAGAAGAAATTGACCGGAAACTCACGGAATATTTTGCAACGCATCCTGTCTTGACTCGTACTAATATGCAGTCTCTTTGCAGCTTCACTCAAAGTATGGCCAGCCGGCAAATACGCAGGCTAAAGGCAGAAGGTAAGCTGCAAAATATCGGGAAGCCTACGCAACCTATCTATGTTGCAGGGACGGGATACTATATTTAGCATACTAAAATTTGTATCAATAGTGAAACATAGGTTCAAAAATCCAAGGCATGCCCAATAATTCTCTTGAAAAAAAATAAAATACCATGAAATATACGAGAATATACAAATTTATTGTAACTTTGGAATCATTTTGATTAGAAAAGCAACAGGATTACAGAAAAATGGTTAGGTCTGCGTTTATGGGAACTTTTGGAGAAGAAGCCATGAAATGGTTAAGTCTCTTGACAGCGCCACAATATGACTATATTGTGGCTATAGCACGTAAGTGCCCCCGTTTAATTGACGTCATCCTTCGGGAAAGCAAGACGTTTTCTCCTTCGATCTGGGATAAAGTAATAACAGAACATGCTCTGCCTTTTCATTTTGCACAAATGCCCCCAAAGCATAATTATTTACTAATTGACGACAGTGTGTTCTATGGAAGCACATTCAAAAAGATAGAGACACTTATAAAGAATTTAAACAATATTTCTCAATCTGAAAATGCGAATGAATGTAACAAGATCAATATAAAAAACGCTACCCTTTTTCTCTTAGAAAACAACAGACTGGAAAACTTAAATATCAATATGTACTTCCGGACCGGAAATGAGCAGCAAGCAGTCACATTCGTCAATTATGAAATGTCAGCATTCCTTAAAGGAGGACCTTATGATTTAGAATTCCCTATCATATATCATCCAGGAGAATTCGACGAAAATAAAATACAAACTGCACTGGAAGAGAACTTTCCCGAAGCACAAATTTATTCATTGGACGAACCCGTTCTATTGGAAAACGGAGAGAATGCAACAAGAAAAAGTTGGACAATATTGTTTTATCCTATAAACAAAAGAAATGCACAGTCTACAGATCCAGAATTCAGCAAAATAAGATTTTTCCTTAACGAGACCCGGAATGAGCTCAGAATTGTGCCTTTCTCTCCCTATCCATTAACAACGGATGCACTAAGTAAATTTGATTTATTCCTTCCCGATCAGCACAAAGATTTATACAGAAAGGTTTACAATCGTGTATCTCATCTTCTTGATTTAGAAGCTAACAACGAGGACGAAGAATATATTGTCTATCAGACAGAAAGAAGTTTGGTTATATGGATAAATTACTTGCTGTCTATTAATTTATATATCAAAAACAAAAAGGCATTAGACAACTTCCTTTTGTCCGTCAACGCCACCAGCCAACATCTTGACCCCAAAGACATACGCTTTTTAATCGGATACGAATTGGCAGAAGAACTATACCCTTGTATAGAAACTTGGTTTAAGAGCAATGACATCATGACTCCTTTATTCATTGATTATAGTCCTATCTATGTCAATGGACTTGAAGAAATGGTTATCCCTGCCAACTATGTTAACTCATTTTCCCAAGCATTATCGGGAAAGTTCGCAGGTTCTACCGCTATCAATGAGTTTGTCTCCTGGCATTTTTTCTGCCAACATGAATTGATAGACAATGCGAGCAGAAATCAGACAGCGTCCAACAAGTACGCCCGCCTCAGATATGGCATCACCTACCGGGGATTATACAACAATATCCTTGTACATAAGACCGATATTGACTTCGAAAAAGATTTACACATAGCCATGGATGCGCAAATTGATGAAGGGAGTGTAGTGCCTAAATATATCAAGTTATCTTCCCCTGAACGTAAATCGATGTGGACACGTATGTTCCGCTCCGGAGAAAGGATTCCTAAGTTTATCGAAATGATAAACTTAAGTCTCTCACTTATTGTACAACTGAAAAAGAAACTTAGTGTATCTTCCGTACCAAAGACTATTTTGGAAACATATCTCTTGCAGGCCCTGACCAATTCACTTGACAACAAAGAACTATATGGATTATCGGACTATTCTTTCAAAAGATATCTGATGCCCGTCAAGGATGATATGCCAATGTATTGTGCTGCAATAGCGCCCGATCAGAAACAAAACCAATGTATCCCGATTACACGTTGGCTGATTGATCACGATTATATGAAAGAAAGCTACGACAGCTACGAAATATCAGGATGTATAACAGAGCATATATATTATCCACATAGCTTCGAAAACGCTTATAATGAACTGTCCTCTGCCTTTGCACGCATACTCGATACATTTTATGAAATGAAAAACTATATTTTCAAACTCTCTTTATTCGGATTAAGCAAAGAAGAGACTAAGGAAATTCAGATAGAACTACTAAAGCTTTGGAAAAGTAGGTTTGAAAAGTGCATGACAGAATTTCACAATACAAGCAATGATTACAGTAGTTCCGAATGTTATAAATTTCTTTATGAATACATTAAGAATTACAGAGATTTGGACAACAACTTATTGACAAAAATAAACAAATTGACAGAAGAGCCAGGAAATGAGAACAATAAATATTGGGCAACTATATTACAGAAAGAGCAAGAAGGAAAGGCCTTTGCTTTTGACAAAGAGCTCGATGGAAAATTCCAATTGGCAATTCTATTATGTTCAGCATATAGCACAATTAGATCAGAAATTCCCATGCTTAAGAATAATGATATTATCCAAACAGAATTAGAAGACAACAACATCAAAAGACTTTATGATTTTGTTTTAAAAAAAGAAAGCTTGAGAAATGATATTCTGCAACAAATCTGCAAAAATATCTTCGAAAAGAGTTTTTACTTTTACTAATATATTTCTTGATATATGGCACAAAAAAACTATGAAAAACTACTGACCGAATTAATGAAAAAGATTCCCCAAAACAGATTGGTAAAACATTTATTTTTAAATTATACTATCGGAAAAGGAGGGAATGAATTTCTTGTTATAAACAAAATTTGCAAACGTATATTCGGCAAACCGGCAAATAGAGAAGAAGATAAGGCAGATACTGCTGACAGTAGTACATTCGATCCTGTATATGACAGAAATTCCTGTTTTATCGACGAAGAAAAAGATATAAATATCGATTGGGAAGCAGTGTTTAACCCGGAACTAATCAATGAAGACTTTAGAATCGCCAAAATCTCTTTTGAGAACTTCCGCAAATTTCCGGGAAAAGGAGATAACCAATATCCTTACGGAGTATCTTTCAAATATTCTCCGGAGGATGAAAACCCTTGTTCAGCCATTATACTGGGAGTAAACGGAGTAGGAAAAAGTTCCGTATACCAAGGCATCGAATATATATACAGAAAAGAAATCGGTGAAGCACGTTTACGCGACTATGGCAAAAGAGAAGATACAGAAGCCGGTAAATTTAAGAGATATATGTCTAATTGGACATGTAATGATGTAAACGTAAAAATGTGGGTAAATGGTTCCCAAAAAGAATTTACGAATGAAATACCCCTACAAGCGGAACAAGGAGTACTATCCAATTGCCTCAAATATGGCTTTTTTATCTCTGAATATGAAGTAATACGCCTGGGGCAAATGAAGATTGAACATGGCGGCCACGACTCCTTGAGAATGCAAATAGCCAACGCGCTGGATATGGGCGAATTGAATTGGCTCAACAGGTTAGTCTATAAGCTTGCCATTTACCAGTCTAATATCAAAGTAGAGGAGAATATCAGTAGCGAAGAGATTGATGCCAAACGGGACACTATCAAAAGGAATAATGAATTCTTCACGCATATCGACTTTTTAATGAATTTAAAACCCGGAGAGCAATCTTTGAAAAATTTCCTCTACAATCTTCCTGAGGTTTTAACAATGCCGGATGTCAATAAAACCATAGAGCATGCAAATAAAATCATTCACCTTGCAAGTATTATTTCAGAATTCACACTGTCGACAGGCAAGAAGAACATTTCTGATACAACTCCTATAGGAGTAAACAGCGAAAGGAAGATAATCACCCAACTGGACAATCTGGTCAGAGCACTTAATAACATACACGAACTCCGGGAAAAGATTGATGCGGAAATAAAATATACCTCAAATCCGCAACTACGCGCCTAATATGATACAGAAGCGAAAATAATCTGCA
>ENA-OPRU01000995-OPRU01000995.1-human-gut-metagenome-genome-assembly--contig:-NODE-995-length-15198-cov-4.166876_pt1 | contig 15198 bp, 9 predicted proteins | sample MGYA00241897_ERZ501888 | MGnify/ENA primary metagenome ERZ501888 (study PRJEB25962, sample SAMEA2042398) | human gut metagenome | biome: human gut; feature: human-associated habitat; material: faeces... | reverse complement strand
GATTTGAAGCCGGCCGGCGTATTCAAGTATTTCGAAGAAATCTGCCAGGTGCCCCGCCCTTCGAAGAAGGAAGAAAAAATGATTGCCTACCTGAAGGCATTCGGAGCAAAACATAACCTGGAAACCAAAGTGGACGAAGCCGGTAACGTACTTATCAAGAAACCCGCTACTCCGGGAAAAGAAAACCTGCAAACTGTCGTACTGCAATCGCATATCGACATGGTGTGTGAAAAGAACAACGACGTTCAACACGACTTCCTCACCGACCCCATTGAAACAGAAATTGACGGTGAATGGTTGAAAGCGAAAGGTACCACCCTTGGAGCCGACAACGGTATCGGCGTAGCCACCGAACTGGCTATTCTGGCCGACGATAGCATTGAGCACGGTCCGCTGGAATGCCTGTTTACCGTAGACGAGGAAACCGGACTCACTGGAGCTTTCGCCCTGAAAGAAGGTTTCATGAGTGGTGACATCCTGCTTAATCTCGACTCGGAAGATGAAGGAGAGATCTTTATCGGATGCGCCGGAGGTATCGATTCCGTTGCAGAGTTTACTTATAAAGAGGTTGAAGTTCCCGCCGGATATTTCTTCTTCAAAGTAGAAGTGAAAGGATTGAAAGGAGGGCACTCCGGTGGTGACATCCACCTCGGACGAGGCAATGCCAACAAAATACTGAACCGCTTCCTCACCCGCATGGCTACCAGACATGACCTGTACCTCTGCGAAATCAACGGTGGTAACCTGCGCAACGCCATTCCTCGCGAAGCATACGCAATCTGCGCGGTTCCCGAAGACGCCAAACATGACGTCCGCACCGAACTGAATATCTTCACCAGCGAAGTAGAAAACGAGTTATCCGTTACCGAACCGGACTTGCGACTAGTCCTTGAATCGGAAACTCCCCGTAAAACAGCTATCGATCAGGATACCACCGCCCGTCTGCTGAAAGCTCTGTATGCAGCCCCTCACGGTGTTTATGCCATGAGTCAGGACATCCCCGGACTGGTAGAAACGTCTACTAATCTGGCTTCTGTCAAGATGAAACCGAACAATGTCATCCGTATCGAAACCAGCCAACGCAGTTCTATCCTGTCCGCACGCGACGACATGGCAAATACTGTCCGCTCCGCTTTCCAACTGGCAGGAGCCAATGTTACCTTCGGTGAAGGTTATCCGGGCTGGAAACCGAACCCACATTCAGCTATCCTAGAAGTGGCTGCCGAATCATACAAACGTCTATTCGGCGTAGATGCCAAAATAAAGGCGATTCATGCCGGACTGGAATGCGGTCTGTTCCTCGACAAGTATCCGACGCTCGATATGATTTCTTTCGGCCCGACCTTGACAGGAGTTCACTCTCCTGACGAACGGATGCTTATCCCTACCGTAGAGAAATTCTGGAAACATCTGTTGGATATTCTGGCACATGTACCTGCCAAAAAGTAACGGACAGATAAGCCACTATAAAAAAGGAGATTGTGGTCGTAGCAGAAAAAGAGCAGCTATGGCCATAATCTTTTTTGTTATGGGCTTCTGCACCCTCTCCTTTGCACAACAAATCCGTTTCAGAGTTGTAAGTTGGAATGTAGAAAACCTATTCGACATACATCATGATTCGTTGAAAAACGACCGTGAGTTTCTTCCCGATGCCCTCCGTCATTGGAATTACACCAGATACAAGAAAAAGCTGACTGATATGGCGCGTGTCATTACTGCCGTCGGCGAATGGGAACCTCCGGCATTAGTCGGGTTATGTGAGGTAGAAAATGATACGGTACTTCGCGACCTCACCCGCCGTTCTCCTTTAAAGGAATTGAATTACCGCTATGTCATGACCGACTCTCCCGATTTAAGAGGCATTGACGTAGCATTGCTCTATCAACGGGATTTATTCAAGCTCTTGTCTTTCCGCTCTGTCTCTATTCCGCCCCTGAAACAGTTTCGCCCCACGAGAGATTTGTTGCACGTCAGTGGTTTGCTACTGACCGGAGACACACTGGACGTATTTGTCTGCCACTTGCCAAGTCGTTCCGGCGGAGCAAAAGAATCCGAACCGTACCGCCTTCATGCAGCCCGAATACTGTACACAGAGGCTGACAGTATTCTCAACATACGGCTTCATCCACAAATTATCATTATGGGAGATTTCAATGACTATCCGACCAATAAATCTATTCAGAAAATACTGGAAGCAGAATCTCCTCCGCCAACTGCTCCTTCTCCTTTAAAGCTTTACCATTTACTTGCCCGAAAAGCCCAATCCAAAAATTTCGGTTCATACAAATATCGGGGAGAATGGGGATTACTCGATCACCTAATTGTATCCGGTTCTCTACTTAACCCAGCAAACAGTTTTTCCACAAGCGAAAACAAAGCAACCGTTTCCAACCTCCCTTTTCTATTGACCGAAGATAAGAAATATGGCGATAAGGAACCTTTCCGCACCTATAAAGGAATGAAATATCAGGGGGGTATTAGCGATCATCTGCCAATCTATGTCGATTTTAATCTGATTCTTTATTAATTAAGACCATAAACCTCATCCCAGCATACCTCAGACAAGGGATTATTCTCACCATAGCGAGAAAAAAATCTCATCGTAATGAGAAAAAATTCTCACCATGATGAGATTTTTTTCTCATCATGGTGAGAATACTTTGAGAATATAATCATTCAATCCGAATACTGATAAACCTTCAAATCGAACTTAGGAACCATTGCCAGTAAATGGTCGAAGATATCTGACTGGATACGTTCATATTCTTTCCAGACCTTATTGCGGGAAAAGAAATATACCTGAATAGGCACACCATACATCGTGGCTTCCTTCTGACTGATAATTAAGTCCAAATCCTGATTCACCACAGGCAAACTACACAAATACCGTTCAATATACACACGGTAAACCTGCGAATTGGTAGGCACGACTCCTGCCTCGGGTTGATAATCTGCCATTAAAGGTATTTCTTTTCGATAACGGTCGAGCATTTCCGGCGTACAGAATTGGAGGGTAGTCAAGTCCAGGGTTATATTCTTCATCACCCTTCGTCCTCCCGATTGCACCATTCCCCGCCAGTTCTGAAAGGGGCTGCTGACCAGAGTATAAGGCGGAACGGTAGAGATCGTATTATCGAAGTTCTGAATTTTGACTGTATTCAACGTAATCTCCTGCACCGTACCATTAGCTGCGCCGGAAGGAAGCGTAATCCAGTCTCCGGGACGAACCATATCATTGGCAGACAGCTGAATGCCTGCTACAAAACCCAATATGGAATCCTTGAACACCAACATCAGAATAGCTGCCGAAGCACCTAATCCGGCAAACAGGCTGGCCGGAGACTTATTCACGATAATAGCAATAATTACAATTCCTCCGACAAAGAACAAAAGTACCTGCAACACCTGAATGAATCCCTTCATCGGGCGGTTCTTCATCGACTCCTTTCCATCGTAAATGTCCATTATCATCAGCAAAATCCCATTAACTGCCAACAACAAAGAAAAGATGATGTAAACGGCACAAGCTTTCTGGGAAATAAGCAATAAATCCTTGCCACGAACAAAAGCCATTGGCAGCAAAGCATAAACCAGAAAAGCCGGGATCGTATGAATCAGATTATGAAACACCTTACGCTTCATCAACAACGTGTTCCAAAGATGTGGTTTCCGACGGGTGTATTGCTTCATTCCTCCTATAAGAATCGCCTGACACAGATAATTCAGACCGATAGCAATCGCTATCATCAGCAAAGCAATAATAGTTTCATCAAAACGATCAGCTACCTTCGGGTCTATTCCCCAATCTATCAGGATTTTGTTCATCCACTTTCCTAAATCTACTACTAGCATAACTTCTGTCTTTTTTAATTAATAACAGTAAAAGGTTCATTTGGTTTAATAAAAAAAAGACTGGCGTCTGATTCACGAGAAATCAAGACCGCCAGTCCTCACTGCTACTCTCTAAGCATATCTTTCAATGATGACAACTCCGTCAGGGGGTTATCTTCACTCCTATTTCATTCATTTCCACTTTTGCGGTTGTTGCGGTAGGCGTAGTAGCCTCCAACTTAATATAGCGTGCCTGCACTTTCTGACCGAAAGCAACGGTCTGCGGCAACGGGTTATGCATAATATTACTGAACTCACCGTTGGTAGGAACTTCCTTCCAGTTCTTGCCGTCCGCACTCACAAAGAATTTATAACGGAAAGCCATTGTAGGTTTCGCTTCCGCTTTCAATGGAGCATAGGTAAAACTGGTCAATGTCACCGACTTGCCCAAGTCTATCGTCAACGGCGAAGCAGCGACCTGTTTCCAACCGGTACGGGGCAGGTTGTTCCAATCTTCACCCTGAACGGTTGCCTGCAAAGGAGGCGCATAATAAGCAGCCACTTGATTAATGTGAGCAGTCAGACGACATTCATCAATCTTCACCCGCAGCCTGCCGGCTTTTACCGCCGGAAAACGCAGCATACGCTTATATCCGATTGTCGTGCCTTTACCAACTTCTTTCCAACCGTTATCCGTCAGAGCCTCAACGGTAAAAGCCTCTACCCTCTGCCCTTTCGTTATATCTTCCTGAAGCATTACAACATTGATTTCCGACTTCGGCTTCAAGGAATAAACAGCTTCACTACCCGAAGTGGCATTCCAGTAGTTTCTTCCTTTTTTCACCCGGTTGTCAGCAAATATCTGTTGGCGGTAAGCTGCAAATTCTTTCAGACGATTCACATCCGCCTCACTTATCAAGCCTTTACGATCGGGAGGAATATTCAACAAGAGCACGGAATTATAGCCTACCGACCGGAAATAGATATCCGACAGATGTTTCAAAGACTTTACTTTGCTATCTTCCGCCTCATGATAGAACCACCCCGGACGGATAGACACATCCACTTCCGACGGATACCAGAACAGTTCCGTGGCCTTCTCCAACATCTTACGGCTTCCTAAGTCCGCCGCTTTACTAAAGACACCCAGGCGCTTGTTGTTTTCCGCCGAACGGGCATAAATTCCCGGAGTGAGCACAGTGGCATTCCATTCTGTTTCACGTCCCAGTCCTTTCTCATTTCCTACCCAACGCACATCATCGCCCATAATTGCCATAACAGCTTTGGGTTGCAGGCGTTGAATCGTTTTATAGAAAGCGTCCCAGTCATATACTTGTTTCTTTCCGTTCGGTCCTTCTCCATTCGCACCGTCGAACCAGACTTCGTGCACTTCACCGTAATTGGTCAGCAGTTCCGTCAACTGGCGGATAAAAAACTCATTATATCGGGGAGAATCTCCATAACATTCCGCGTTTCTGTCCCACGGAGAGAGATAGACTCCGAACTTCATTCCATACTTATCGCAGGCTTTCCGGAGTTCTTTCACAACGTCTCCTTGTCCGTTCTTCCAAGGAGAAGAGGCTACGGAATGTTTGGTGGTGGCCGTAGGCCAAAGGCAGAATCCATCGTGGTGTTTCGCCGTCAGAAGCACCATTTTAAATCCGGCATCTTTAAGGCTGCGCACCCATTGTTCGGCATCCAGTTCCGAAGGGTTGAAAAGTGCAGGATCTTCTTTTCCGTCTCCCCATTCGCGTCCGGTAAAAGTGTTGATACCGAAATGGAGAAAAGCGGTCAGTTCCATTTGTTGCCAGGATAACTGTTGGGGAGTAGGTATCAGGCGCGCCGCCATATCTACTTTCTGTTCAAGAGTCGCGTTCGGGGGAAATTCAACGTGCTTCACATAATATTCTTCTGCCTTTTGTGCCTGAACACTCAATGTTATGACAGAGGATAATAATACTGCGGTCAGTAGTTTGTTCATGATATAAAATTTAATTAATACTGATAGTGCAAAGATAACGTAAAGGTGTGAATTTCACTACTTTCATAGAACATTTCTGACAATATTCAGAAAAGCCAGTAAAATCCACACCTATTATATATAATCTAATAACCTATTGGTTCAACACTTATTTTACCGGATAAAGGGTAAATTCAAAGTGCTGTTTCTTCAACGGAACCAAATATTGCGGCAATACACCGGGACCACAAGTAGCTGTTCCTACACCAGCCTGCTCTGCATCCAAGTGCACGGTCAACATTCCATCACGTTTCAGGTCATTGATATGACGGGCTTTCTCTAATAACACATCCGAGAAAGGAATGATACTAAACTGGAAAGCACGGTTTGACTCGACAAAGATACCTGCACCGGAGTGATCCGTAAACTTCGCCCATCGTACATCAGTACGATTACCCGTGGATTGCGGAGTGACATAATAGTGGAACATACGTTCGGGGGTTGTCTGATACAGTCCGATTCTACCGGATTGGTTACGGTCGGCATACGTTTCATTGTCACCACGTCCCAAATAGGAAACTTGGTCATACATATCAGCCACGCGGAACGTTACCCCCAAGCGAGCTATTGATTTCACAAGTGCTGTATCCGGTTCGAAAGTAGTGCTCACTTTCAATGCGCCATTCTTATCCAGTGCATAGATGAAGTCAGCCGTACCAACTTTCTGTCCTTTCGCGTTGAGTATTTCAACACGGGCAGTTGTTGAGGATTTGCCTTCTTTCAGTGATAGGGCTTTCTGGGTAATATTATCCAGTCCTGCTTTACGCCACAGACGTGCTCCGTTTCTATCACGGTTATCATTATCCGTAGCCGGACGGAAAAGACTTAATGTTAATGGAGTAGATAACAGCTCTTTGCCGTTCAGACTCAACGAAGTCAGAGCTCCTGTTTTTTTATCAACGGTAAATGTTGTTTCACCTGCTTTTTGCGGACGATGAGCCGTAGAATTCTTATTGCCGGAAAGTACAAACTGGTCATAAGCCACTTCCCAGTCTTTATCTATCATCGGGGAATCCTCTTTGCGGGTCCAGCTAACGTTCAGATAAGCCTCACGGTCCTTTTTCGAAAGAATCACATTACCCAACTGTATATCTATGGTAGCGTGCGGTTCGCAATCCAGCACTTTAGTCCCTTCTGCCAGTTTCTCTCCACTATCGGTTGTTACATTCCAATGGAATATATATTCATTCAGATTAGAGAAATCGTACCAGTTCTTGATACGAAGTTTCATGTTCTTCCGGTCAAGTAAAGTGGTCTTTATATTCTGATACACTTTCTTCACTTCGAGCAGATGCGGATGTGGTTCACGGTCGGCACCGACCAAGCCGTTACAACAGAAATTACCGAAACTGGGAATTCCTTGCGGACCATAATCACCACCGTAAGTCCAGTACCATTTCCCGCTCTTGTCTATTTCGCGGAAAGATTGGTCTACCCAGTCCCATACGTTACCGCCTTGTGCCATAGACGCGCTTTCGAAGACATCCGTAAAATTGTTCCTTCAGGCCGCCGCAACTGTTACCCATTGCATGCAGGTATTCACAAAGGATGAAAGGACGGTAAATGTCTTTCTTCGCTACATACGCTTTTATTTCGTCTACGCTACGGTACATACGGCAGTAAATATCCGTATTATAATTCAGTTCGGCACGTTCATACTGCACGGGGCGGGTCTTTTCTACAGATTTCAGCCAATCATAAGTACGTTCGAAGTTAATACCGTTGCCAGCTTCATTTCCTAACGACCAGATAACTATGGCCGGATGATTCTTGGAACGTTCGTACATCCGGTGTGTACGGTCCATGTGGGCTGTCAGCCAAGTACTGTCTTTGGCAAGGGAGGCGGGACCGTAGCCCATACCGTGAGATTCAATATTGGCTTCATCAATCATATACAATCCGTAACGGTCACAAAGCTGATACCAGTAAGGATGGGTAGGATAATGTGAGTTCCGAACAAGGTTGATGTTATGTTGTTTCATCAGTTTGATATCCAGTTCCATTAGTTCCTTACTTACCGTACGTCCGAGTTGCGAATGTTCGTGGCGGTTGGTTCCCTTTACCAATACCGGAACGCCGTTGATACAGAAACGTCCATCCTTGATTTCCGAGGTACGGAAACCAACTTCACATCCGGTCAGTTCAGTGACTTTACCTTGGTCGTCTTTCAGTTCGAGCACGAGTGTATAAAGGTGGGGATGTTCCGCATCCCAGGCTTTCACATTCGGAATCTTCTTTTCATCAAATGCTATGAAATTACTTAATCCGCGGGATTTAATTTGAATAGCGTCCTGCAAGACAGCTTTACCCGAATCATCTTTCAATGTATACGCAATAGAACCGGTAGTAGAAGAAGGTCCTTCCACAGTTACTTCCAGTCCGAAGATACCGTCTTTGTATCTATCTTTATCCAAAGAAGCATTCAATTTATAGTCGGCAATGTACTGTTTGGGAGTACTGTACAAGTAAACATCACGTTCGATACCACTCAAACGCCACATATCCTGGCATTCGAGATAAGCACCCGCACTCCAACGGTATACCTCCAAAGCCACTACATTCTCTCCATCGTTCAAGACATCCGTGATATCCCATTCGGCATTCGTTTTCGAGCCTTGGTTATATCCGAGCAGTTTCCCGTTCACCCATACGTAATAGAAAGAGATAACACCTTCACAGCAAAGTACTACCCGACGTCCTTTCCAGTCGGCAGGCACTTTAAATGTGCGGCGGTATGAGCCGACTTCATTTTCTGCATAAGGGACCAACGGCGGATTCTTCTTAAAGTTGAACATTTTGTCGTCAAACTCATACGTTTCGTTGACGTAGATAGCTGTACCATACCCTTGACGTTCCCAATTGCCGGGAACATTGATATCCGCCCAACCTCCGGTATAATAAGAAGGCTGATAAAAGTCCTTCGGACGGTTATCGGGATTCTTCACCCAATGGAATTTCCATTTTCCGTTCAGGGTCATATAAAAAGGAGACTGTTCGTATCCGCCCGGTTTTTCAATATCGGAAGCATTGGCGTAAGGCCATACATAGGTATGAGGAGCGAGTTTATTCAGTCCTACCGCATACTGGCTCTGCCATTCGGGCAACGGTTGTTCCTGCGCCGAAGCGAAGGTAGCAGTCAGTCCTGCCAATAAGATTAAAAAGGTTCGTTTCTTTAAGCTAATGTTCATAATTATTATTTTTAACGACTAGACTCTTATTCTATCATTACTTCATCAAAATAGATTCTTGCTTCCTGATCGGGACGGACATGATCTTTAGGGCATATCCCTGCTCCTTTCGCCGTCACACGTACATAACGGGCAGATACGCCACCCATATCCAGCGAGTAATCATTTCTAAAAGTTCCTTCCTTATAAATTTCTTCCAAAGAAAAGTTCAACTCCCCTATGGCACAGTATGTCCGGTTATCATCGGAAACTTCCACACGGATCATTTTCGGTTTATGCACTCCCATTCCATAATTCGTAATGCAACCAATGGCAAATTTATTCAATTTTTCCTTACCAAGCAAATCTATGGTGAAAGAAATTGAATCATTCCGGCTCCAGTTACACCATTCGAAATCAGTATATTTCAGGCTTCCCCGCAATCCGTTGACTAATAACATTTCATTTTTCTTATTACCAAGCAATGGTTTTGCCGTGGCTTTGTTCCATGTAAGCTGCAAGTCCAGGATTTCTCCCATTTGCTTGCCGTCCATAAAGGTGGCGGCTTTCACCATTTGCGTTTTTGTCACACGGATAGGTCCGTCATAACGATGTGAGGACATCGCCGGGTTACTGCCATTCAGCGTATAGCGAATTTCCACATCCGGACGGAGACATTCCAGATTCACCTCCAGATGTCCGTTCACCGGTGTCACCGTTTGCTGGATATTATACATCGAACGGGCATAAACAATCCCTTTTTCCGCCAAATGTGCATTATATACATCCATCCGTTTCAAGAAACCGGACCAATCTTTTGTGCCCGTGGGCGTCCATGCTACTTCTGCCAGAGCAGCCAGACGAGGAAACAAGAGATAATCCACGTCTTCCGGCTTATTACAAAATTCTGTCCACATACAAGCTTGTATGCCCATTAATAAAGATTCATATTCCGGTTTCCAATCCTTCTGCACAGGCTCGTAGTCAAAAACATCTTTCAGTGTATTGTTTCCGAAATATGTTACCGGTTCAAACCATTGAGGTCCCTGATAACGGATCAGATACATGATGCGTGCCGGAGTCATAATAAATCGATGTCCCTTTTCAGCAGCTTTCAGGGCAGCCGTTCCCATTCCCTGCCAACCAAGTATAATAGACTCTTCGGGAAGAAAAGAACTGTTTGTCAACTCGTCCCAACCAATCACTTCACGTCCTTTTTTACGCAGATAATCACTGATACGCTTCATAAAGTAGCCCTGTAAATCTTCTTCATTAGTCAAATGCTGCTTTTTCATCCGCTTCTGACAAAGCGGGCATTTTTCCCAGTTCGTCTTTCGTGCCTCATCTCCCCCAACATGAATATAGCGGGAAGGGAAAAGTGTCAGAATTTCATCGAAAATATCTTGCAGAAAGGTAAATACACTATCGTTTCCCGCACAATAAATAATCTCTGAGTTCCGTCCTCCCAATCCGGGAAGTACACCGATAAAGTCTTTCACGACCGGACAGGCAAGTTGAGGATATGCAGCAAGCGCCGCATTACTATGTGCCGGTACATCTATCTCGGGAATAACTTCAATCTGCCTGTCAGCGGCATAAGCCACTATTTCCCTGATATCTTCCTGTGTGTAGAAACCGCCTATCGGCGTTGGTTCTCCCCGTTTCGGGTTACGGCGTGAGTGGAAAGGCACATCCGTACGGTCTACCCTCCATGCACCGACTCCCGTTAAACGAGGATATTTCTTGATTTCAATCCGCCAACCGTTATCATCTGTCAGATGAAAATGAAGTTTATTGATTTTCAGCATCGCCATACAGTCGATAATCCGCAGTACATTTTCTTTAGGAATAAAACAACGTACCGGATCCAACAGTAATCCCCGGAAACCAAAACGAGGTTCATCCTGAATTGTCACTGCCGGAACACTCCACGCGACATTCTTTACCGGTTGTCCCGATTCTATGGCAGCAGGCAGAAGTTGGCGGATAGATTGTAATGCATAAAAAAAGCCCTTTGTATCCGAAGCTTTAATAAGTATCTGTTCCGGCGTAACCTTTAACAGATACGCTTCAGTTTTTAAAGAAGAATCTGTCACGAAAAGGACTTGCCCCTCCTTGCTCCCGACATTTAACATGGGGGTTATCCCGGCAGCATGGACAAACAAATCGATAAAGTTGTGAGCAATTGTGGCCTGTTCCTGATTTTCTACTGCAAATGTAGTTTTTGCAGAAAAGATAAAGCTACCACTACCCGGCGTAATTTGTGCCGGGCGTGGAACTATTGAATTAAAAGGGGATGTTAAGTTATCAGCCTGCAAAAACACCGGCAATGGCGAAAGCAGAATGAGAATGATTAAGATATATTTTTTCATGATGTATGTACATTGGATTTATTCCTTGTCACGTTCCGGTGAGAAACGGACAGGATCATTGTATTGCTCCTGAAGTTTCAGCATTTCTTCTTTCAACTCCTTCACCACCGGTTCGTATTCTGGTTGTCCGTAGAGATTGTGCATTTCCGACGGATCTGCTTGCAGGTCATATAGTTCCCACCAGTTGATATCATTATAGAAATGAATCAGTTTATAGCGGTCTGTGCGTACACCGTAATGACGTTTCACCATGTGTTCAGCAGGATATTCATAGAAATGATAGTAAAGAGCTTTCCGCCAGTCTTTCGGATGTTCACCTTTCAACAAAGGCACAAGAGATACACCTTGAATATCGGAAGGTATCTCTGCTCCCGCCAGTTCGAGGAAAGTAGGTGCATAGTCAATGTTTTGAACCATTTCGGTGATGTCACCTCTGCGGTCGAATCCTTTCGGCAGACGCATGACAAGCGGTGTACGCATAGATTCTTCGTACATGAAACGTTTGTCAAACCAACCGTGTTCGCCCATATAGAATCCCTGATCGGAAGTGTAGACTACAAGTGTGTTATCCAGTAAACCTTTCTCTTTCAAGTAATCGAGTACGCGACCAACATTGTCATCCAGTGATTTTACAGTCTTCATGTAATCACGCATATAACGCTGGAATTTCCAATTGGCAAGTTCCTTACCCTGAAGATTCTGTTTATAGAAATCATCTATAATCGGAGTGTAAAATCTGTCCCATGCGGCACGTTGCGCTTCATCCATACGACCGATATATTTCTCATACAAGGATTTCAAACGGGATTTTTTATCAGGACGGAGCATTTTGAGGTCATAAATCATGTCCATATCCTTTACAATGCTCATTTCTTGTGCAGCGGCAGCGGGACGACCTTCATAATCGTCAAAGAAGTTATCCGGTAACGGGAAGGTTTTATCTTCATACAAAGCCAAATTACAAGTATCTGCCAGCCAGTTACGGTGAATTGCCTTGTGATGTATCAAAAGACAGAAAGGTTTCTCCGGGTTGCGTTTATTCTCTATCCAGTCGATAGCATCATCAGTAATAAGGTTCGTAAGATACCCATGTTTTTGAATAGTGTCATTATTTTGCGTAATGAAATCCGGATTGTAGTAGTCACCTTGTCCGGGGACTATCTGCCAGTAATCAAAGCCGGAGGGCAGGCTTTCAAGATGCCATTTACCCACCAATGCTGTCTGATAGCCGATTCTCTGCAACAGCTTCGGGAAAGTCTGTTGCGAACTGTCAAATACGCAAGTGGTATTATCATAGAATTTATTGGCGCAACTATGCTTTCCTGTTATCATACAGGCGCGACTGGGACCACTTAAAGAATTGGCAACAAAGCTTTGGGTAAAACGTACACCGTCGGCAGCAATGCGATCAAGATTCGGTGTTTCCATGTAGCGTGTGTCGTAACAGCTCATCATTTGTGCTGTGTGATCGTCTGTCATTATGTAGACGATATTCAGTGGTTTCTGCTCCACAGGCTTTTGTTTGATTGAACAAGAAACAAGGGAAGTTACGGCGGTAACGCCAGTCAAAGAGTAAAATAGTCCGGATTGTAGATTTTTCATATATAATAAATTAAGTAAACGAAGAATTCATCATCGGCAAAAATAAGTTTTTTGATTAATAATCGACTTCCATTTATCGCCATTTTATTTCCATAAATGTTCAAAAGGACTGATTATAACCCTAAATTCCGGATGCCAGGACAAATATCCCCGCATCCGGAAATTTATCAGGTCATTTAAGGGGTTTTAAGCTTCTACTTAATTCGTATAACCAAAATTATTGTCTGAAGTAGTAAGGGCCGGATTGGCGTCAATCTCGCTACTAGGAATTGGCAATAACAAATTCTTTTTCAAAAATTCATCCGTCAATCCTCTTGTACCATTATAAATACGATCTAACCAAGCATTAGAACTAGCAGGATACAATGCGTCAGATGCTATCGTTATTTCATGATTATTATGTAACTCCAAAGCCATCTTAAAATACTTTGTCCCACGAATACGAGGCATTTCATACATTCCGGGCTCACCGCAAAGTTCTATGATACGCTCAAAAAACAATTTCTGTCTTACTTCTTCCTGATTCAAGGATGTCGGCCAGTCAGCCGGCTGAGCAGAAACTTTCATACCCGAGTTACGTGCACGATTTAGAACTTCTTTTGCTAATGATATGGCTTTAGGAGTGTCCCCCAATTCATTGTACACATCTGCCATCAACAATAACATTTCAGCATAACGGTAAACCATTAAGTTTTTATGGCTCGCTGTACCTACCTGATTCTGATCATATAACTTCTGAAAACATGGCCAAGCATTTTGAGATCCGGTTTTTACAAAAACTTCTTTTAAACATTTGGTGATAGCTACATTTTCCAATGTAACGCCATGCGTTGAAGCATAATTTTCAATAGTCTCAATAGTAGGGTTCTTGGGATCAATGAATGCTTTATAAGGCAACTTTCCTACATATTTCTTTTTTTCTTTGGTAGCAACACCATTCTTCATCACATACTCGTCAATATCACCATTTACATATGCAAAATAAGGATACAAGTAAGTAGAGTCATTAGGTGAAAGTACATCTCCCACAGTCGGCTTTGGATTAGCCTGGTTGTTACCGCTACGGTTTCTCCAGCGAGTCAAAAATGTCTCATTAATTCGAGGATCTCCCGGATAAGTACCTTCATGTAAATCATAAGCAGCTTTAGACGCTTTATAAGTTCCCCAAGAAATTCCCGTAGTAGCCTGCGGAGGAGCAAAACGATTACTTGCACGATTAAAGCAAACGGTAGAAGAAGTTGTAAAATTCAACTGAAAAATAGCCTCCTTTGATCCGGTCACATAATCACCAAACAAATCTCCGAATTTAGGTTCAAGATCGAAAATATGAGCTTCATAAACATCGTCAAACATATTCTTGGCATTCGTCCAATTTGCAGTTTCGTCAATACCCAGACACGCCATTTTATAATAAACCTTACCTAAAAAAGCTTTTGCAGCCCATGAATTCGCACGCCCATCTACAATCTTACTATCAATAGCCATAGCATCTTTCATATCCTGAACTACCAAAGCCAGAACCTCAGCTTGAGGGGAACGAGGTACAGAAATACCATCCGATGAAGAGGCAGCCGTTTTTAATGGCACATCACCAAACAAAGAAACCAAATTATAATAAGCTAATCCTCTCAAGAATTTAGCCTCCCCTCCCATTTGTACCTTATCTGTATCGCTCAAACTGCTTTTGTCCAAACTTTCCAAAAAAGCATTTACTTCAGTCACCACTTTATACATCCCATTCCAAGCTATAGGAATCAAGTCATCACTAGGTACAGCCTCCAATGAAATTGCCGTAGAAGCAGTACGCTGTCCGAAAGCAAATCCGGAAGCTATGATAGGCAGTTCCTGCCACATTTGTCCATACGCCCCTGTTGTCGTCATATATCCATAACATCCCAGCAGAGCCAATTCGGCATTACTCCTTGATGAAAAAACAACTGCATTATTCTGAGAATAGACCGGATCTTCATCCAACCAAGAGGTACAGGCTGAGAAACAGCCAACTGACGCCAATAATAAAATATAATATTTAATTCTTTTCATGTCTTCGTGATTTTAGAAATTAGAATGTTAAATTTAAGCCAAAAACAAATGAACGAGGAGTCGGATATGAGTTCATATCAACACCCGGACGTAAACCGTCAAAAGCAAAACCCTCAAATCCGCAACTACGCGCCTAATATGATACAGAAGCGAAAATAATCTG
>ENA-OPRU01000989-OPRU01000989.1-human-gut-metagenome-genome-assembly--contig:-NODE-989-length-15268-cov-5.813515_pt1 | contig 15268 bp, 22 predicted proteins | sample MGYA00241897_ERZ501888 | MGnify/ENA primary metagenome ERZ501888 (study PRJEB25962, sample SAMEA2042398) | human gut metagenome | biome: human gut; feature: human-associated habitat; material: faeces... | reverse complement strand
TGTAAACGAATTATTGAAAATTTAATTGTAAATGCACTTCGTTATTCAGATAATTCGTGTGCAGTTCCTTTGGAAGAAGGAAACAGATCCGCAAAACGTTCTTCCGGGGTAGTATGTTCTTTTACCAGCGTCCGGCTCATATCTGCAATCTGATCCATAAAAGATGTTGCCGACAGTTCGCCATGTTCCACTTGTTTCAGCATGGATTCCCATTCTGCAGTTAAGATGGGAGATTTGATATTGTCCGGCAGGACTGCGATCAGGTTCTTTCCTTTTTCCGTAGGAATGAGCTGCTTTTTCTTTCGCTGTACAAATCCGGCAGAAACCAGCTTTTCCAGTGTTGCCGCACGGGTAGCCGGAGTACCCAATCCTTTACGCTCGGCATCTTCCGGCATATCTTCCGCACCGGCAGTCTCCATAGCGGACAGCAGTGTGTCCTCCGTATAGTGTTTCGGCGGTGAAGTTTTCCCTTCACGGAGACTTGCTGATACAGCTTCAAAAGTCTGTCCTTCCTGCAGCACAGGGAGAGCGACAGCTTCATTTTCTTTGTGTTCCGTTTCACTCTGCCTGATACTCATACGGTGAATCCGTTCCACCTCTTTCCAGCCGGACTGTAAAATAGTATTTCCTTTTGCCGTAAAAGTATATCCCTGGCAGTCCAATATAGCGGTGACCGCTTCAAATCGGTGTACCTGCGTTGTGGCACAAAGCAGTCTGACGGCAAGCAGGGTAAGCACATCCCGCTCCCCGGAAGGAAGCTCTGACAGGTCTGTCCGTGCGATTTCCACAGTTGGGATAATGGCATGGTGGTCAGTCACTTTGCTGTCATCTGTTACCCGGTCAATGTCCGGCTCTCCGGCGTAGCCTTTTCCAAAGGGCATATTGTCACGCAGCCACAGGATCAGGGAAGCGGCGGTTGCCTGCATGTCCTTCGTCAAATACTGGCTGTCCGTTCTCGGATAGGTTGCCAGCTTCTTTTCATAGAGAGATTGCACATAATCAAGGGTCTGTTGAGCTGTATAGCCATAAATACGGTTACATTCCCTTTGCAGAGTTGTAAGGTCATAAAGGCGGGGAGGCTGTATGGTTTTTACCTGCTTTTCCACAGAACGCACAAAAGCGGAGTTGTGGTCACAGTCCATACGGATTTTTTCAGCCTCGGATCGTTCCGTCATTTTTTCGCCGGAAGCAGAAAAACCTCCACAGGTGATTTCCGGCACATAAAATGGCTTGCTGATGAAGGATTCAATGTCCGACTCACGCTGTACCAAAAGTGCCAGCGTCGGTGACATAACACGGCCGACATTTAGTGTGACACCATACAGGACAGAAAAAAGCCGGGTGGCATTGATCCCAATCAGCCAGTCGGCTCCTGCCCGGCATACTGCCGCATCATAGAGCTTATCGTAATCACTGCCGGGACGGAGATGGTCAAAGCCCTCCCTGATCGCCGCATCCTCCATACTGGAAATCCAAAGGCGTTCCATAGGCTTATTACATCCGGCATATTCATAGACCAGACGGAAGATCAGTTCTCCTTCACGCCCGGCATCCGTAGCGCATACCACGGAATCAACCCGTTTGTCCTTCATCAGCCGGCACAAAAGAGCAAGCTGCGTTTTCTTATCCTTTGGAACTTCATATTTCCAGTTTTCCGGTAGGATCGGAAGCTCCTCATCCCGCCATTTGGCGTACTGTTCTTTGTAAGCCTCCGGCTGTGCCAGTTCCAAAAGATGTCCCACGCACCAGCTCACCAGATAGCCGGAACCTTCGAGATAACCATCTTTTCTTTCCATTGCACCTAATACTGCTGCCAATGACATAGCAACAGAGGGCTTTTCTGCAATCACAAGTTTCAATTTTTATTCCTCCTTCATAGTTTCAAATTCTTTATCCGCAAGTTTTCCGGTTTGCATAAGACACATCAGCATAACGCCGGAAGCCATCCCTCCGGCAAAGGTAAGGAAATGTAAGATCAGGTTCCACATAAGCATTCCTCCTAAAAATGGGTAAAGAAAAACGCCCACTTCAAAGTGAGCGCATCAACAGGTATCTATTTTGTTTTTGGTTTCAAGTGATCCGGCAGGACGATCTCTCCAACCGGGATTTCCCGCAGTTCCTTTTTCATCCGATGGGTGAAGCGGATCGTCTTTGCCGTACCGCCGGTTTCCCGTCCGTCATATACAGCGATCACTCGGTCGGAGTGCTCCACCATATAGCGGTTTCTGTGGGAGTAGACGCTTGGGAGATATTTTTCCTGTATGACAACAACATCCGCACAAGCCTCCAGCAGTTCACGGGTTCTTGTTTTCTTATTCAGGCTGTCCAGACGTTTGCGGTAAGGGATCACTGCGATCAGCTCCAGCGCCGGATTAGTCTGCTTTCTTTCCAACACCAGCTCTGCAAAATACTGATCCACGCCATCTGCAAAGCCACTCATAAAACAGGTAAATCCATCTGTAACGGCAGCATCGATCTCATGTTCCAAAGCGGCTTTTATTTTGTTGATCTCATTCTGCGGCAAATCCCTGTGTCCGGTAACACAGCAAGTCTTTCCTTTCATCGGTCATCCCTCCATCTGATAGGTAAATTTCTTCACTTTTCACATAGTAATAGATTTTATTTAGCAAGTCAACGATAATACCCTTTTTCTCTTTGCGGATAATAAAGGGGTGTAAGGTACAATCTATTACAGAATGGGAGGTGAAGGCGATGTATGAAGATTTTGTCCCGGAACGATTAGCGAAGCTGCGGACACAGAAAGGAGTTTCCGCACGCGATATGTCTTTATCGTTAGGTCAGGCAAACAACTACATCAATAATATTGAGAATAAAAAGTCACTTCCCGCTATGCAGTCTTTTTTCTACATCTGCGAATATCTGGGTGTGACTCCGCAGGAATTCTTTGACGAAGGAAATACTTACCCGGAAACCTTGAAGGAATTCATTGCAGAGGCAAGACAGCTTGATCCTCAATCCATGCAATATATCCTTGGTATTATGAAAGAACTCAATAGCAGAAAGTAGGCGGTCACGGTAATGGCCGCTTTTTTCGTGACTTTCTTTATTATATTTTATAATGTTCTCGAAATGTCCGCTCCCTATACCGATAAGTATTCAAAAACTGTTCCCCAAACAGCCTTTTTCTATTCGCCGGTACTGCCAAAGCTGCCGGTTCCTCGCTCTGTTCCCAGATCTGTTACAAAATCCGCAATGACAGTCGGCGTGATCACAAGCTGCCCGATACGGGCTCCCTTAAAAAGAGACTGCGCCTGATTGCTTACATTGCTGATGATCGCATGGATCTCTCCTCGGTAGCCGGAATCCACAGGCGGCAGTTCACAGACCAGACCTTTTACCGCCATACTGGTACGGGGAAAGATATATCCCGCATACCCATCCGGTATTTCCAGTCCAAAGCCAAGAGGAATTTTGGCGATTTCTCCGGGCTGTAAGGTGCAGTCATAGGGCAGATAAACATCTGCTCCGGCATCATTGCCATGAGGACGGTAAGGACGCTGGTGCTCCGGCACGCCAAAATCGATTAGTTTTATTTTCATCGGCAGCCTCCTTCCCAAAGAGCGGGATAGTCTTCTTCTAAAATATCCTCTGGCGTCATATCTGCCTGCAGTTTTCGCCCGCAGGTCATTTTCCCTTCCAGACATCGATCCAACTGACAGAAAGGCCCGGTCAGTGACGGGGCAAACAAGGCAGGGCTTAGGTCATAAAGTTCTTTCCAGACCTTTAACAGCACGATCCTTGTTTCATCCGTATTTCTTCGGCATACCCGCTGGCCGATGATATGTTTCCACTGATAAGGGGTGGCGCTGATGAGCAGTACATTCCGCAATCCCTGGGGCGTGGCATAGCCGGCCGCATCGTGCCCGCTTCCGGCAGTGCACAGGGCTTCATAACATTTCATGCTTTCATTACAGCTTTTTAAGTACAGTTCCCGTACCACTGCCGGAGCCGTCATAATAGAATACGGGACAGCGAAATCCGCCTGTCCCGTATAGTTGCTGTACTGCAGCGATGCACTCATAAATTTTACTTCGTTCTGGTGGCGGGTGATCTGCGCCAGAAAACGCCTGCTGGCGCCGACAATGGCTACCGTGATCACCGCAAATTTCTGGATGGTAGGATGGGGAAGCGCCCCCATAGCTGCTACTGTCTGAACGCTGAATGATTTTTCGTAGAGCTCCATCAGGTCGTCCATTGAGGCAATCTTATGTCCCTGCTGGGTAAGCCTTGCCGCAAAGACCATGTTTTTTTCTGCTTCCGCTACCGCCTGGCAGTTCAAAATTTTTACTTCAATCTGTTTAATTGGTATGTCCCTCCTTTACAATCGCTTTCAGTAAGAACAGATAGTTAAGACTGTCTGTGATCTTTTCGTCCCATGTGTCCATCGGATAAACCACTTCTTCGGCAAAGCACATATCGTATAGAGAAACAATATGCTTTGCCAGCATACCGGCAAGGGCACGCTGGGGCGTTGTGTGCTGTAAAGCTGCCGCTGCCTTAAATGCACCCAGCCGGTCCGGGTCATCCCCGGTGTATTCTTTGGTTTTCCGTTTCAAGGTATCAGCACAGAGCCGTACCTGTTCGTCAAAAACGGCATTGACTTCATTTTGTGTAATATAGCATCCCTCCTTTGAAAACAAGAAACCGGCTATTCTAAAGCATCTTAGAATAGCCGGCAAATAAACGGATATGTAATTGTTTATAGTGTATTGATCTCTTTTTCCAGTTCCCGGACCGCTGCTATGACTGTCTCAAATGTCGGAACATCCCCATACAACATATCCTGCATAGAGTTATAGTCCGCTTCCAATGCTGCAAACCGATATTCCGGCGGGAGTAATTTTAATGTGCCCGGCACAGCCTCCGGGTACTTCGCCCATGCTCTGGGATAGAATTTCATTTTGAAATCTACAACTTTCTTCAGGAGATCCAGCCTGGAAAAAGCAGCTTCTTTAACCGGTGTTGCAGCCATGCGGTAGAGATCATAATAATGTCTGGAATACCGCTGCGGCATTTCCAAATGTTCCGGTCTGTTCGCTTCATGGTGCAGGATTGTGGCTTTTTCCCAGAAGGTCCGTTCCGGGGCAACGGTAAGGATTGCGGTTTCTTTTTGCTCAAAAATCTTCGGATAATATTTTGCCGCGTATGGTTCGATCAGCGCTGTTTTTGCAGGAGTCCACGCTGCCAGCGCACCAATCTCTAAACGGATCACCTGTAAAGTCGCCGTATTCGTAAAAAGGTGCGGATAGGCGAAAATGACCGTCTGTTTATCCTTTTCATCTATGTAGACATTTGCTTCACAACCGATTTCCTGGGATAAGCCGGCTTTGACTGCCGGGCAGAATGTTTCGGACAGAAATACCTCTGCACGCACATTGGCTTCTTTGTTAAAAGCATCCTGTTTTGTATTGGAACGTTTCTCCCATGGTTCATCTTTGCCATATCCCAATACACGCCAGTCCAGAATCAAATCAATATCTTCTGAAAACCGGCTGATCAGGTGAAAGGCTTTTGAAAGGCTGGTACCACCCTTAAAGGTGATGGACTCTTTCCATGGTGAGCGGTGAAATAAATAATCCAGCGTAAAACATACCCAAAAGTCTTTTTCCACGATGGCATCATTCAGCCCCATTTTATCTGCTGTATTTCTGAACAGCTCCCTGCGGTCGTTATCTGAAAGTCTTGCTATATTTCTCATTGTACCTTTTCACCTCCACAAATCTGCCGTATCGTATCGTAAACCCAATCCGTAGACTCGGTTGCTTCCTTCAAACAAGCCTGTTTATCCTTGTCTGTCAGTTTTTCGGAAAGCATCTGTATGACTTCTGGCGTAACATTCGATCTGCCAAGCGTTTTTAATGCCTGTATAACCAAACTTGTCATATAGGACAATCCGGTAATCTCCTTATTGGTCCGGTGCTTAAATTCCAGCTTTGTAGAGTTCCACTCGTAGGTCTTATATGGACCATCGCTGATATAGGACCATACTGCTGTTACCTGTGTTGAAAGACCTAACAGGTTCAATGCTGTATTCCCACATGGGGCAATCGTCCAGTGATAACTTCGTGCCAATGCGTTCGCCACCGCTTCCGGGTCTGCCGCCACATATTCATCCAGAAGTTTGCTATATTTTGGTTTTTCATAAACTCCTTTCAAAATACGGCGCAATGTTCCTGATTGCACTAAACGGCTTAAACTTTGACGAATAGTGGATGTATCTGCAATATCCGCAAAATCAGACATCACAAAAACAGTTCCATCTTCAAGAGAAAGAACACGCTCTCGTATTCGTTTTGTATATCCGTTGTCCACAATACCGCCTCCCTTCATGTCACGAATATTATATATTATTCGTGACATGATTGCAATAGGTCCTATTCCTCTTATTTTGAGTGTTCCCATTAAAAATCTGATTTATACATCAAAAATCAAAAATTTTGCAAGGCAGTACAGTTTTCATATATGTCACATATTTTATATATTATTCGTGACATCAGGCAGTTGGCAGGTAGATCCAGTCGTGCATCAGGCACACGCTGGGTTCATCCTCCCTGGGAACCAGACGGTAGGTACATTCCCCATAGACCGTGCGTTTGTCCTCGATCTCCATGCCATAGGCTTTATAAAAGCGGTATTCCAGATTGGAGATAATACAGCGCAGGGTTTGCAGAGCCTCCCTTTGAGCTGATACGATCAGGTCACGGTCGATGCTGCGCTTCAAAAACAGCAGCGATTTGTAAAGCTGTACCTCTGTGCGGTAAGGGCGGCAGTCTTTCGTTTCCAGCCATCCGCAAAAAGCGACCGGTCCGCTCTGGATCACACTGCGGTCCGGGTGATAATACTCATAGCAGTCCAGGTTTGCCGTATTCAGAAGATAGAGCATTTCCCGGACTTCATTTTCCGGCATGTCGTAAAACCGCAAAAGCGAGCGGTAAAGATGGACATAGCCGGGAATGGAAATCATGGTATTTACCATAAAATAAAATCCTCCTTGTAAACAGCAGGTGCGGGAGCTTTTGCCCCCGCACCGTCTAAAATCTATATTTCGTTATCTACTTTCACGAGTTTTCCCATGACAAGAAAGCGTCCTGTGCCGCCCGGCGTACAGGTAGAAAGGGTCAGTACCTTATCGCTGCAGGTCACAGTCACATCACTTTCCACCGCAGAACGTTCCTTCATAGCTGTAAGCCAGGTAGTATAAGCACCGTCATCCTTCCAGGAAAGCTGCCAGGGAGAAGTTTTACTGCCGGATTCTTCCGGTTTTGCTGCAAATGCCGTAAAGATCTCCATGACATACCCCCCCTTCGGAGTAACGAGATACATCTGCCTGTGAGTATCAAAGTAACTTTGTTCATCGTACCGGTTCAGCAAGGCAAACATGGAACCATCCCGCATATTATGACCGTAAATGATCGTATTGCGGTCTGAAAAATCTGCCCGGTTTTCATAGTCGGCAAACAGGCAGCCAACCTTGTTATAGGTCCCGTCATAAAGATGGTTCAGGTAATACTCGTTGTTGTCGGTCTGCGTCACCGGATAATTGAGCACCGTATCAGGAAGAGAAAGCCATCCGGGTCAAAGCCTTCTCCATAACCGTCATCCTCAAATTCCGCATCGTCCTCGGCCTGCTGTTTCGGACGCACGATTTTTACATAGTAACCGATCCCGCCGACCGCAAGTAAGGCAGCAAGGATAAACAGGATCGTGCCGACACTGCCGGTCTCTTTCTTCGGCTTTTCCGGTTCAGCCGGTTTTTCGGTTTCCGTCGGCTTTTCTTTTCCTTTGCAGCCACTCAAGTCATTTTTGCAGACCGGACAGCCGGTATTGACTTTTCCTGCCTCACATTTTTCGGTGCAGTTGCAGCTTTCTTCCTGGGGAATCATGCTCATGCTGCCATTGTTCTTTTCTGCAAGCGCCATCAGGTCGGACTCTGTGACGCCGTTTAAGAAGTAGACATTGTTATCTTCCCGTTTCCCGTCGATCACCAGATAAAAGACATTGCCCGCGTCCGTAGTGATGGTGTAAAACTGTTTTTCCCCATCCGTACCGCTGATATTGTCCTGTACCGTTCCGGTGCCTTCCGGGGTAAATGCACCTTCCGGGATCGCAGAAGTATTTTCCTGCTGTCCGGTACTGTTATCTGAACCGGAAGAATTTCCGCCGCCGGAAGGGGTTGCAGCGTTTGAGCCGGAAGGTTTTTCTTCCTTAGGCGGTTTTGTCTGTGTACCGGACGGACTCTGGGGTGCTGCCGCAGCAGGTTTCTTTTCAGGAGCCGGTTCTTTGTAATACGGATTATCCAGCTTTACCACATCAGAACGGTTGCCGGCATAATCTTTTGCGTATATGCTTACCTGTTTTTCTGTTCCTGCATAATCTTTTAGTGCAACCGACGCTTTCCCATCGGTGAGGGAGTTGATACGGTTTTCATCAACAAAGACCGCCTCCACGCCGGATAGATCGTCACTGCTTTCTATTTTCAGGGCATCGCCCTCCAGGGAAGCAGTCAGCGTTGGCGGTGTGGTGTCTTTGGAACCGCCGGCATGAGCCGTTACAGGTAATGCGCTGACACTTACAAGAAGCGTAAGCGCCAGCAGCAGGGAAAGTTTTTTAAGCCTCATGCACATCCTCCTTCTCCTGCGGTAAAACAGTTTCCGAAGGGGCTGCCTGCTGTGATTTCAAAAAATCCGCAAGCTGCTGGGGCGTCAGTTTGAAACTGCGCGCCACCGCCACATAATCGGTATTTTCCAGTTCTGTTTTCTGTTCCTCCAGCTTATGGAGCTTTGCCTGCATTTCCGCAATCTTTGTTTTGGTCTTTTCAATTTCCTTTTCCAGTTTTTCAATTTTAGGATTCAATTTATTACCTCCAATCTGTTAAGGCAGACGCCCAAATGTATAAAAATGCTGCTGCCAGTAGCTTGTATTGATGTTTGCATAAGAAATCGGGTCTCCACAGTGGATCATCATTCCATTTGTTCCTCAATGGTCATTTTCTGCAGGTCCGACATTTTGCGCTTGATGTTTCGGATCGCCTGCGCCTGGTCGATAGACTGGATCACAAACTGATGAATTCCCGCACATTGGCGTTTCGGACGGCCTCTGGTTGCCAGCAGGCAGACCTCCGCGTTTGAGCGGGTCCAAAAGCCCATGCCATAAAACCAGCTATCCGCTTTCCGGTTCTGTTTGAGCCATAGAAAAGCCAGCGTTTTATATTTGAATCCCCAGGCATCGATCACCCGGAAGGCTTCATTGAGCTGCGGGAAGGTCGCCCACAGAAAAAGGGCACTGTCTTTTGCGGCAAGTTCCGATACCGGCAGGGCACAGATTTCTTCAATGCTCATTGTGGGGTAATGGTTTTCCGCAACGCCGCTTCCATGTTTCCTGTCATAGTGCCAGGGCGGATCGGCATAGATAATGCCGTACTGTTTCGTTTCCGGCATTAGCGAGCCTGCTCATTCTTAGATGTGGCCGGTTTGGCCGGCTGTTCTTTGACCTTACCGGCATTTTCTTTCAATGCACCGGTCAGGGAAGGTTTTTCCGCTGCTCCCTTTGTCGCTTCAAGAGTTGCCTGCAAATTTTCAATAGCCTGCCCGTACCCATCGATTAAGGCATCGTTGAGCTGCTTGCGGAACTCTGCCGTAACCGGCCAGCAGACATCTTTCCAGTTGCCTCCCTTATCCTGGGTTGCGGGCATATTGACATACAGCCCCTTTTCACTGGAACAGATACGGAAACCGTCAATCTTAAAGCATCCGCCAATCGTAACATTGGCAAACGCCAGCAGGTTTCCCATTGGGGCGATTGGACGCACGCGGACATCCAGCTTCATGCCGTTTGCCATTTCCGGCGTCTGTGTCTCCGGCGCCATTTTTTCTGTATTGGTTTTACTCATATATAAAATCCTCCTTTTTAGAATTGGTTTTGTTCATGCTATCTTGCATTAAATATGGATTTGGATAACGAACCTGTCTTAAACAGGGCAAAGGCCAGCAGCACCGTATAACCCGCCGTTCCCCAGATCGCGCCGTGCACATCGCCGGACGATGGGATAGACTGGACCAGCACTGCATAAATGGCAACACAGATCAGGATCAAAAAACCCTGAAAACCCAGGGCAAAAAGGGAACGCAGATACCCAGTTCCCATTTGTCCCCATTCCCGGTTTGCCATTGTGGAAAACGGGATCGGTGCAAGGCTCACGGTTAAATAAATCTCGATCATACGGCCATATACAATGACAAAGATCACGATGGACAGTACCCACATACACAGATTGATGATGTTGGTTTCCAGCCACAGCCCAATCAGTTCCCACATTCCCATTGCTTCAAGCTGGGTTTCCAGATCAGACAACGCCGCCTGTTTCCGGTTTATACTTCATGGTGTCAATGAGTTTTTGGAACGGCGCATAGAGGCGGGGCTGTTCTGACAGCATCCCTTTTGCGCCCATCTTTGTACCAAGATAATCGTCAAGTCCATGCCACCATTCATGTGCCAGCGAACCGGCCCCGTGCATTTTCGTAAGATTGATGACTGTACGCAAAGGTTCATAATGAGCCGCAGCATTGCCGCTGCCTCTTGCACCAAAAGCGATAGCAAGCGTTCCCTGATAAGCAATATCTTTATCGCTGATCTTAAGGGCTGACGCCAGATCCTTTAGTGCTTCAAATCCCATGTTAAGGGATGTCTGACGGTCGTTCTGGTTCATCCAGTTTCCAAACTCGCCGCCGCGGAATCCAAATGTATCAAGATAATGCTGTCCGGTGATCTCCACGCCATTCCGATAATCCGGGCCGGTACGTTTGACATGGGCGAGCTGGGGAGGGACAAACCGGATCTTCCCATTTTTGTTCCTGCCTTTGGCAAGTTCCTGCACCCATTTCAGGGCAGCTTCTTTGGTCTCAAAATTGGTCCGCAGGATCGAATAGCCTTTTGTCACATAGTAGGTACCGGGTTTCCAGTCCTCATTTTTAGAATAGGTATGTTTCCCGTCGTTGAAGTGGATCGCATAACCTTTCGGTATTTTCTGCTCTTTGGAAACACAAAACTGTTCCTTTTTTGCTTTCTGAGTAAAGTTGCGCTCAAAATATTCAGCCGAGCGGATCAGCATAGTATTGGATAATTTGTTTGTAATCACGGGATTGTCCTGACCCTTTTTCGTTGCCCGGTAATGGATTCCGCTTACCCAGCCCTGTACCTTTTCTAAATATCCATTGTCAACGAAAAAGCGGTCATAGGCTCTCATGGCATCCTCCACAGTACGGACATCTGAAAGCACTGTCTGCAATTCCCGGACTGTTTTTATATACTCCTTTTGCCTCGCAGTCCGTTTTTCCGGGGTGTCATCCGTGCGGTAATACTGAGGAGAGGCGTTTAAGCCGTCCCTTGCTTTTTTGATAAAATAGACCACGCCAAGAGGAATCCCTTCCTCCAGCATGGCTGCATAGTCCGGCTTTTTCCAGACATTATCCTTTTTCACAAATTTTTCGGCTTCGCGCTCATTCATGGCTTCCAGATCATCCGCATACAGCCCCTCTCTGCGATCCGTATGAAACAGGAAAGCCCTCGCTCCGATAAACTCCGTTGTTGAGATCATTTGATAAAGATCCGCCGTAGAACAATAAGCAAACAAAGCGTCGGAAAGCCATATGTGATTTTTTCCCATGATGGCAATGGAATCAGCCCCGGTATTTGTCGCCAGAGAACGCATATTAAATTCGCATTCCCTAAGAAAATCTCCGGCAAAAATATGGAGCTCATACGCAAAGACGGATAAGTCTGTATCACGGATCAAATGAATCTGCGGTAGTGGTTCCTGATTCAATCAAATTCCTCCTTTCATGTGAAGCAACTCTTTGACCTGCTCATTTTCCGCAAACGGCTGGCTATCTGTCTCCGCCATTTAATCAATCCCTCCCATCTGCCGGTAGCTGCCCGCCGGCAATCTTGCCGACAATCTCCGGACCGGTTTCATAAATCTGCATGAGGCGTTTTGCTGTGCCGCAGGGCTGTGCAGCTCCGCTGGTCCAAAGACGCACTGTGGATGGGGCAACATTCATCAAAAGAGCAAAGCCCTTTTCGTTCATGTCCAGCTTTTTCATCAGCGATTTAACCATATCGGGGCCGTAGTCTGGACACCGGGAAGCCTCGGCAATCATCTGCAAAGCGGTATTTTCAATTTTTTTCATTTTCAAATCCTCCTGTTATTTGTTTTCCAGCCTTATACCGGAGCAAAGCTGATCTGGTTGTGTTTCATCCTTTTGGCAAAATCCGGCAGCGAATAATTTACCCCGTCAATTTCTGCATGGGTGTCATCCAGACGATGACAAACAGCAAAGTGCCTGTCCCCGTTTCCATAGAACAGGCAGAGTAAACCATTGTCGGGAATGGAAAACAGCGCTTTTCCGGCGCTGTCTGTAAAGCAGATATGTTGAGATCCATTCATGTTGAAATCCTCCCTAAATTGAAACAGCCGCCTCTTTTGGGCGGCGTTGGTGCTGGCTGGTTTGCAGTTGTTCCCGAACCAGCAGCAATTTCTCATTGTAATCTTTTCCCATCCGGGGAGGGTTGACACTTACCCGGATATGACGGAAACGTTTATCCTCGTGAAGCATGGTCTTGATTTTCCGGGCATTGACAAATCCGGCAAGGTCGTGGTCCATATAAAGGGTAACACGCCGTATCTCCGGGTGGCGTTCCAGGAAAGAAGTCAGCGCCACATGGGAAGTACCGCCCAAAGACAAGCGATAACCATTCCATTTCCATCCCTCCAGCTCTTGAAGTGTCGCATGGGAAAGCGCATCAATAGGAGCTTCAAAGACTGCCACATGCCGGCTGCCCGGACTTTGCGGGGGATAACAAAAGTTATATCCTTTGTCGCTGCCATAGACATCCTTTTTGAGATTGCCGCTGATACTGCGCATACAGGCAAACTTCGCTTTCCCGGAATCATCTTTCCCAACAAACACACAAACCGGTTCTCCATGATACCGGGCTTCGTAAAAAATCCCGGCTTGTAAACACTGGCGAATGACTTCTGAGCTGATCCCCCGTTTCTGCAAATAGGAGACCGCAGCGGTCGCGCAACGTCTGGCCCAGGGGAGAGCGAATGTTTTCTTTTCCGGCTCTTTTGATACCTGTATTTCTGCCGTACTTCGGTAAGCCGGTTCCTGTGGGATTTCGCCACCTACCAGAGCATGAACCGCATCCACAAGACCATATCCCCGAATCTGGATCAGGTAGTCCAGCGCATTGATACTCCGTCCGCGGCTGTTCCAGTACCAGTACCTTTTCCCGGTCACATATACCAGACTGTCATGCTCCTTATGCCGGAAATTAGGTCCATCCTGTTTCAGCACGCCGGGTTCATGGAATTGCAGGTAAGTAAACAAGTCAGCTTCCCGCGCTGCCTGAATCTGTTCTTTGGTTACGCCGGGCATAGTACCGGCACAGTGTTTTTATCACTTATGTTGTCGCTGCCGGAAGATTGGGATTATACCACAAAGGGACTCGCCCATATCTGCAAGGATGGTGTGGATTCTATCACTACTGCCCTGAAGGAACTGGAGCGGCATGGTTATCTCACCAGACAGCGCCTCCGCTATGATAACGGGCAGTTGGGAGACATTGAATATACGATCCATGAGCAGCCTGTAAGTACCGAAAACACAGGGCTTTCACCTAAACGGGAAAATCCAAGACAGGTAAAACCAGAACAGGCAAAACCTAAACAGGCGGAACCTGAACAGGAAAATCCGGCACAATTAAATACTAATCCATTAAAAACAAAAAAATCAAAAAAAGATAAATCAATAACTTATCCATCAATCTATCCGGCAGAGCCGGAAGCGGCAAACCGCACGGATGGGATGGATCGGATAGAGCTGATAGAAGCCTATCGTGAAATCATCAAAGAAAATATTGAATATGACTTACTGGTCTTACGGTATGGCAGGGAACGTTTGGATGAAGTCCTTGAACTTATGCTTGAAGTGATTTTGTCGAAACGCCCTTACATTCGCATTGCCGGAGATGATTTTCCGAGGGAGATCGTCAAGAGCCGGTTCCTGAAGATCAATTCCGGCCACTTAGAGTATGTCTTTGACTGTATCGACAAGAACACAACGAAGGTCGGAAACATCAAAGCGTATCTGCTGGCGGCGCTGTATAATGCCCCGGCTACAATGGACAGCTATTACCGTGCCGAGGTCAATCACGACCTGTACGGCTGTTAGGCACCTTTGGGTGTCTTTTTTCATTTCATCACAGGAAGGAGGCAAAGCACAATGAAAAGAAGCCCCTTTGCCTTTAAGGACAACTCCGTATTGCGCAGATGGTGATTGCTCATTATCGTAAAGTCCTTTGTTTTCTCTACACGGAATACTGCCATTGTACCGCCTCCTTTCTTCGACTATTCCGTTACAAGGCATGATCCCTGCGGTCATAATGGAGATGACCGTCAGAGACCTTCGCATGGTTTTTCAGTTTCACTTCGCCCCGTTCCTGGCTCTCTAAAAATTTCTGATAGCCGGCATCTGTAAGGAACAAGCGCATCTTATCGCCTTTGTCGCCAACAGGAGAATCGTAAGACAATACATCAAAGACGATCATGTGCTTTACTTCTGGATCAAAGCGTTCAAGTGCCATGATGTCATGCCCCTTCAATTTTTCTGCCCCTGATTGTTGTCTGGCCTCGGCGATCTTTTCTCCAATCGTCCGGGCTGGATAGGGCAGACGGTAATTCTTCTGAATATCTTTTACCAAGTCCATGCACTCTGCATTTGACAGAACACGAAGTTTTGCCATAAGACCTTCTGCCGCCTCCCGCTGTTCGGAATTATTTGAATACCGCACGGTCATATAAAGTTCATTCAGGATCTTTGTCTGATAATCGCCCTCCACTTGAAAGAGCAGCTTTTTTTCCATTTCGTTTAATTCCATGTGGATCTCCTTTCTCTCGAAAATGAGTATGAAAAAAGGGCGTCCACCTATAAAAGTGAAACGCCCACGGCAACCAGCGGTCAGACATAAAGCCGGACCGCTGGCACTATTAAATTTTGTCGTTAATAAAACAGCCTCCTTTTTTCTTTATAGTTTTCGTCAATTTTCAACTTGGAAAAGGAATTGAATAAAAGACGACAAACGCTCAAACCCCTTGAAAATAAAGGCTTTTTCTGTTTGTCGTTATTATACCGTAACTTTGCGAAAGGCTTGCGGTGGATATAAAGCCGAATGTACTTTCTTTAAGGCT
>ENA-OPRU01000980-OPRU01000980.1-human-gut-metagenome-genome-assembly--contig:-NODE-980-length-15385-cov-7.150620_pt1 | contig 15385 bp, 8 predicted proteins | sample MGYA00241897_ERZ501888 | MGnify/ENA primary metagenome ERZ501888 (study PRJEB25962, sample SAMEA2042398) | human gut metagenome | biome: human gut; feature: human-associated habitat; material: faeces... | reverse complement strand
CTACGGATACCCAGCCTGTTTCCATAGCTCCGCTTTCATTCAGGTAATACCAGTGACCTCCTACAGATACCCAACCTGTCTCCATGGCTCCACTTTCATTTAGATAATACCAGTAGCCGCCTACGGATACCCAGCCTGTTTCCATAGCTCCGCTTTCATTCAGATAGTACCAATAGCCGCCTACGGACACCCAGCCTGTTTCCATAGCTCCGCTTTCATTCAGATAGTACCAATAGCCTCCTACAGATACCCAGCCTGTTTCCATAATGGCTTCTTCATCAAAGTAATACCATGTTCCAGAAATTTCTTTCCATCCAACTGTCTTCTGTCCGCCTTCGTAATACTCCCAACCATTTTCCGTCTGATACCAACCTGCTTTTTCTACTAAACAGTCCTTCGCTTTCTGTATATTTATAACTGCTGTTGCAATTTCTTCTGTTGTTGCATCTGGATTATCTAGCAATTTTGTTGCTGCGTCAATCAATTCTTTATAAGCATTCCAACTGTCTTCTGTATAACTGTTCTCTGTTTCCTGTTTTTTGGCCAGTTCCTCATATTCTTTTAATACTTGTTCCAGTTCCGGATATCCTACTTCATGAACAAGTCTGGCATCTGCCCATACTGCATGGTCATTTCCATCGGAACCATTTGTTTCTGTGATAAGAGAAACTGTTTTTGCACCTCTGATATTCACTTCTACAGGAACAGAAGTTTTGAATTTTACAGCATTCTGTCGGAATACTTCTTCGCCATCCACTTTGACAACATAATTTACTTCACCGTTTCCTGTCTGCTCTTTTCCAATACCTGCAATTGCTTTAAATGTAGTCGCATCTGTATCTTCTACGCAAACCGTTACTGCTGAAGGTGCATGAGAGCCTACACCTTTCTTGAATTTTGTTGCTTTTCCGTCAACCCATACACCAAGCTCCTGTCCACAGGTACATTTATCTCGCAGATTTGCACTGTAACCAGCCTTATCAACAGTCCAACTCATATCACTAACATATATCTGGTCTACTATTTTAAATGTTACGGTGTATATTTTTTCAATTCCATAGCTGGAAACTGTTTTAATTGTTGCTGTTGGATTTTCTTCTGTTGCCTGTGTAATCTCAATCTTTGCACCGCTATCTTTTTGAATTACATCAACTTTCGGAATTTCTAATCCTTTAAAAATCTGATGTGTATATTCATTCTTAGACGCATCAAAACCTTCCATTTTCTTTCCGTTTAATGTAATTCCCTGAATAGCCATTGTGGACTCTATATCCTGTTTGCTATTTTCCATTCTTTCTTTTACAAAAGTATCTGCATCTGATGCTTCTTTTGTAATTGGTGTGATACGGAATGTCTGTGTGTAAGTCATTCCTTTTCCTAGAATGTATTTGCCTAATGGACCTGGACCGCAGCTTGCATTACCAAGCCCTCTTTGTGCAGTACTCACACCCAAGATTACATCTTCTGTTTTTTGAATTTGATATGGATGTCCATAATTTTTCCATCTTTCATGAATATTTTCAGATGTATAATGTAATGCACTCATGTTCATAGTATCTTCTGCTACAACCATAAGTCCCTTACCATTTTCACCATTTGTCAGTGCCGCCCATCTTACATCGCTTCGATTACCGTTTTCCTGTGGTCTTACATATCCATCTTCAAACATATCCGTTACTGTATCGTAATAAACACTTATTTTTGCACCTGTCTTTCTGTCCACATAGTTTTCCTGTGGCCCTCTTCCATAATAAGTAACATTTTCATACTCTTTCGGAACAGTCATTCCCATACCGACCTGTGCAATATCGCCAACTGCACTGCTGTCTGCAGGTGTAAAGCTATTTGTTACAACAATATCTCCGTTTGCATAAATCTGATAATCTATTGTGTTTGGAGAATTAATACCTGCAATCATCCCTGCAACATGAACATTTACAACTTTTGCTTTTGCTTCTACATTACATTCTTCTACTTTGAAATTCGCAGCTGCATTCTTCATTCCATCTGTAAAATTAGGGTCATTACTGATTCGTGCTCTCCAGTAATTCGGTTTCGGCCCCTCTTTCAAGAGAACGTTTCCGTTTACCTTATATTCTGTAATATAACCTGTTGTCTTATCAATTGTTACAGAGAATTTGTCTCCATCTTTTTCGCTTCCTGTAATTATAGCTGTTTTATCATTTTCTGTCATTTCAATTTCATTAGAATTTTCCACATCAATTACAGAAGAGTTTTCTGTGGTTTCATAAGAAAGCATTAACTGGTCAAACGCAATCTCATCACCTGTCTTTCCGCCGAAAGCACCAGACCATGTCTGGTCTTTTGTTAATACTGCGCTAAATTCTAAGATATAGTCAGAACCTTCTACTGCCTGAATTTCAGGGAAGTCTTTCAATTCAATAACTTTCTCTTCTCCGGCTCCAATGTTCTTATCTTTTTCTGAAAGCACACCGTCTTTTACAATTTCATTATCTTTCAATAATTTCCATGTAATGTTATAATTATTCAGATTTGTATTCAGGAATTCATTTACAATACGTACTTTTCCGTTTTTTGCCTCTCCGTCATCGTAAAAAGAGATTTCCTGATGTACTTTTTTCACTTCATATAGCTCCGGTGACGGCGTTCTGTCTGCATTCATAATACCATTACAGCAGAAATCACGGTCTGTTATTTTCTCGCCCCAGTCGCCTCCATATCCAAAGTATTTTGATCCTTCCGGATAGTTTGTTCCTTCTACAATAATCTGGTCATCTGTAAAGTCCATAGAATATACTACTTCACTGTCTTTCGGTTGATAATTTGGATCTGGATTTGCAACATTCAGAACATATACACCATCAATCAGACCATTAAATTGCCTTCCCCTAAGTTCCGGATCTTCACCAATACCGATATTATATGCTTTAGAGTCAATGGTTTCTCCTTTTGAAATCACTTTCTCTCCGATTTTCTCACCATCTGCATACAAAATATATTTACCATCTTCGTAAGTTCCTGCAATATAAGTCCACTTACCAATTTTGTTTGCCGGGAATGGAGCTGTCAATGTGCCATCTTTCCAACCATCAACAAAAAACTCAAGCTGGTTATTTGCTCTTGTAATCTTAAGATTATATCCTGAGTCTCCCTTAGAGATAATTGCCTGATCATTTCCATTTGCACCATCATATTTCACCCAGGCTCCTACCGTAATTGCTCTGCTGTCAGCAGATTTATTTGGAACAATCGCATATCCATCTAATGCTCTGTTGCTCTGTCCATCTACAAAAGTTCCCTTAACCTCTGATTTGCTTCCATCATCATTTTTCAAATAATAATCTTTTTTATTGATTATTTTTCCGTAAATAGACTGATCCATCCAGTCCCATATAAATCCTCCCTGAGCATTCTCATAGGTTCTGAATACATCCCAATATTCTTTAAAGTTACCAAGTCCATTTCCCATAGCATGAGCATATTCCGATTGGATATATGGTGCTTTATTATTTGTATTTGTAACATGTCCCTCTACGGAAGACACTCCCCAATACTGAGAAGAATAAATATCTACTATGGAATTCTCACGTTGACCTTTTGTATAACGATTATCACGCTCATATTTTCTTAGTCTGGAAGGATCTCTCTCTAAAATCCATTTACTTGAATTATAAAAACAATAGTTTTCATTCATTGTATGATTAGAATATGTAGATTCATTTCCAAGTGACCAGATTACTACGGATGGATGGTTTTTATCACGCTCTACCATATTTTTTGTTCTGTCCATAACCGCTGTATTCCATACCGGCGCACCGGACGGAATATCCGCTCCATTTTCAAAAGAGCCCTTGTGAGATTCAATATTTGCTTCATCACATATCAGAATTCCCAGTTCATCTGCAAGTGCATAAGTATATGGATGATTTGGATAATGCGAAGTACGAATTGCATTCACATTAAATTGTTTCATTGTTTTTAAATCTGTAAGAATGTCATCTTTATTAAGAGCACGTCCATCTACATCATCAGTCTCGTGACGGTTTGTTCCACGAAACATAATTTTCTTTCCGTTAATCTGTGCCTGCTCCTGCCCCGCCTCATTGATATCTACTTTTCCAATTTCACGGAACCCAACTCTCTGACATACATTTTCTATGACATTGCCGTTTTCATCCACAAGCTGAATGAGCAATCGATACAAATTTGGAGTATCCGGAAACCACTTTTTAGGATTGATTACTTCTTTAGAGCCTGAGCCTGACTGTCCTTTATCATCTGCACGCTCTTCTATATTTTCTTTTCCATTTTTCACATTTACATCAAATGTAAGTGGTGAATTCCATAATTTCTCATCACTATCCATTTCATACAAATCTGCTTTTACCGTATATTTACCGGACACTTTTGGATTAAGACTTCTGATATCTGCATCTAATGTTAAAGTCGCATTTTTATAATTTTCATCTAACTCAGTTTTTACAAAATAATCACGAATTTCTACATCTGCTTTAGAATACAGATAAACATCTCTGAAAATGCCGCTTAAACGGATAAAATCCTGGTTTTCTAAATAACTTCCTGTTGACCAGCGATATACTTCAACTGCAATTGTATTCGTTCCTTCCTGTAAATATGGAGTAATGTTAAACTCATCTGCTGTATAACTGTCTTCTGCATATCCTACTCTTTCCCCATTTATATAAAGATAAAATGCAGATTCCACACCTTGAAAAGACACAAAAAAATTTCTTCCATCCCAGTCTTTTGGTATTTCAAAGGTTCTCTTATACTGTCCTACACTATTCTTTGCTGTTGGAGCAACCGGTTTATTTTTTCCATTTGTATTATAATTTATCCCCTCATAATTTGCCCAGGGATATGTCTGATTCACATAGATTGGTGTATCATATCGAAAATCACCATTTTCATCTCGTTGAGTCTGGATATTACTTGGTACCTGAATTTTATCCCAACCCTTTGTATCCCAATTTTCTTTATAGTTTTTAGCATCTGAGCCACGTTTTGTATTCAAGCGATCAGCCGGCTTTTCTGCATATTTAAAATCCCATTCACCATTTAAAGACTTATACCATTTAGAATTTGTTTCATCTTTATCATCTAAAGCGGACTTTTCATTTTCCAATGCCTTATCCTGTGTTTCATAAGGTGTAAAGGTTGCTCTCGCATTCTCACGATTTACTTCTACCGTATCAATTTGATCATACCATTCTTCGCCTGCAAACTGACTATCTGCTGCCTTTACTTCAAGTGTTAGTCCTTCTCCCCCAATTCCTGATGTTGTAACTAAAGTTCCTGCCAAAAGCAAGGATATAATTCGACTTCTTGTTTTCATCCCTTCTCCTCCTGCTTGCTACCAACTTTACGTCTATTTTTGAATCCTTCTTTTTTTCAACATATTTGCAATCGTGCTGTACAGTATTTTCATATCCATTCATATTTTCCTTTTCTACTGCAAATTCTTCTATTTGAAAATGGTTCTTCTTATAAGGGCAAATTTTTGCAGCATCTAAATAATACTTATCTATCTTTTCACTTTCATACATCTGATCAGCCACCATTTTTTCTTATGTCAAGTGTATCATAAACGCGCTTAATTGTATACCGTGGCAACAGCAACAGCTGCTTAAAGTTCGTTATTATATGCTCTATAATTTCAAATATTCTAACATGGATGCAAGATTTCCTACAGCATCTTCCTGTCCCAAATCATACATCTCCTGTATTTTCTCAATATTTCTTTCTATTCGTTTAATATCAACAAATCTTGATGGTCTTATTACAAAAATCTTTTTTTCTTTTTCCAATTTATTGACTTTCTCTAATTGCTGATTGTATATCAAATATCTGTTATTAATAGCAGAAATCAAATCCGGATATTGTCTATAATATGCTTTTGGAATAAAGGTATTCGATTTTTTCTTTCTATAATCCTCCGGTCTTGTAAGAATTACAATAACCCTGTCATATCCCATATTCATTATTTTATCAATGGGTATACTATCCGCAATTCCTCCGTCTAAATACCTTTTATCGTTAATACAAACAGGCTTTGACACAAAAGGCATCGAACCTGATGCACGTAAATATTCCATCTGTTTTTCTTCTCTCAAGTCATCTATTTCGATATATTCTGCTTTTCCCGTTTCAATATTCGTAACTACTGCATAAAATTTCTCTTTACTGTTTTTATATGTATCAAAGTCAACAGGATCTAACTCATTCACAATTCTGTTAAAACAGAACTCTTTATTCATAATATTTCCTGTTTTAAGCAATGGATATAATCCCATATACTCCTTGTTCGTAGCATACTTTTTATTATACCTGAGTACTCTTCCCGGCTGTTTTGATTTGTAATTCATTCCAAATAATGCTCCTGCTGAAACGCCCATTATACCATCAACAGAAATATTATTTTTCATAAATACATCAAGAACTCCAGCAGTATATAGCCCTCGCATTGCCCCACCTTCAAGTAGTAATCCTGTTTTCATGTTCTCCTCCTTCTGGTAAATTCACATAAAATCAAATTGCTTAGTCAAAAAATCCTTGTTTTCTCAAAGTAAGCATAGTATATCATGTGTCAAAGACCCGGTCAATTTAATCACTTCTCTGAACATTCATACAAATAGAAACATTCTTTGCAATCTTCCCAAAAGTCATGTATAATTTATTTATAATAAAAACAGGAGGGCTCTAAAACAAAAACAACTGGAAATCCTCAACCTTTCCAAAGATATGATGAATATACTAGTATAGAATAAATTAAATTTCTGCTATATATTTTTGAGATGATGTATGGTAAAATAGTGTTATCAAAGAAAGGATGAACGCTATGAGAAAAACATATCTTCCTCTGTCAGATGAAGACAGGAATTACCTTAAATCATTATCAAAAAAGAGAACGATTCAGGCTCAAGTTGTGGATCGTGCCAGAATCCTTTTATATAAAGCCGATGGAATGACATTCCAACAAATTGCTGATAAACTTGCAATCAGCACTGCCACGGTACGCCTATGTGTTTCGAAGTTTCATAAAGGCGGTTTGGATGCTGCACTGTTTGATGTTCAGCGTTCTGGACGTCCATCCGAAATCACCGACGATGCGAAAGCATGGATGATCAGTATTGCGTGTCAGAGACCGGCAGAACTCGGTTATGCGCAGGAATTGTGGACATTGGCTTCTCTCCATAAATACATTCAGAAACATGCAGAGGAGGCGGGATATCCAAGACTTTCAACCGTTACGAAACCTTATATCCAGAAATTCCTCAGGGAACAGGATATGAAACCCTTTAAAATCAAATATTACTGTGAAAAGCGGGATCCTGATTTTGAAACAAAAATGCATGAAGTCCTGCTGGTTTACAAACAGATTGAAATGCAGTTTGATGAAAATGGTGATCTCATTGTTCCAGACGATTATAAATTGACGATTACGGTGTCCTATGATGAGAAACCGGGTATTCAGGCAATCTCCAATACTGCACCAGATTTACGCCCGACACCAGAACACGGAGAGGTATATCGTGATGCAGAATACAAACGTCTTGGAACGCTCTCTTTGCTGGCAGGCATTGATCTGCTTACAGGAGAAGCCATCCCGTTAGTAAGTGAAACCCATAAGAGTTCTGATTTTATTGAGTTTTTAAAGATACTGGATAAAAAATATCCATCACAGGATACCATTCGGATTATTCTGGATAATCATTCAGCACATACTTCTAAAGAAACACGGTGCTTTCTGGATACTATGCCAAAGGGACGTTTTAAATTTGTATTTACACCAAAACATGGCTCATGGTTAAATATGATTGAAAGCTTCTTCAGTAAGATGACCAGACAGATGCTTCATGGAATTCGTGTTAATAGCAAACAGGAATTGGAAGAACGAATTTACAAGTATTTTGACGAAATAAACCGTGAGCCTGTAGTTTATCACTGGAAGTATAAAATGGATGAAATCAGTGAAGAGGAAGCGGCATCGGTTTAATATAGCAATTATTTATTATTCGCTGTACTAGAGAATAAAGAAAACGGAGATTTTTAATACAAATCTCCGTTTTCTTTATGACAGGACAAATGACTATATGTATAAGAATTTTCTATGAAACCACATCTTTCGTAAAAGCCCTGCTCAACATCTTCTTATAGGATAAATCAATTGCAAATGCCCCAAGTGGTGCCGTTAATACTATGGCAAGTACAGCAACTGTTAATATTGTATCTCCACAGGGAAATCCAAGTGCAAGCGGTATTCCGCCAATAGCAGCCTGTACTGTTGCTTTTGGAGTATATGCCATCATAATAAATATTCTTTCTTTTCTGTTCATGCTTGTACCAAGCAGACACATAAATACCCCAAGCATTCTAAATACAATTGCTCCCAGGATTACAACAAATGCCTTTAAGCCAACTTTTCCTAAGTATCCAATATTTACCGTTGCCCCAACTAATACAAACAGAAATACTTCAGATGCTACCCATAATTTCCCATACTTTATAGAAAGTCTTTTTGCAACAGCTTCTCTTTTTCTCTGTAATCCTATCCCAATAAACATAATTGCTATCAAAGCAGAAAATGTAATTGTTGTAGTCAATTGTTCTTCCGTTACCACAAGCAGAAATGAAATACTCAAAATAATCAACACTTTTGAAGTATCTCGTATATGCACTTTTTTGAAATAATACGCTAACAAAATTCCAATGAATGCCCCTATTGCAATTCCCAGAAATATGGAAATAGGAATATTCACAAAATTAATCATAGAAGCTCCTTCTCCTTGCATCATCCCAACAAAAGTAGAAAATAAAACAATAACATAAACGTCATCAACCGATGCTCCTGCAAGAATTAATTGTGGAATGCCTTCTTTTACTCCATAACCTTCATCCATCAATTTTACCATTCTTGGAACTACTACTGCCGGAGAAACTGCTGCAAGAACTGCTCCCATAATAGCAGCTTCCAATAATGTTAATCCCATCACCTTTGGAGCAAGTAATATCATCCCTATAATTTCAAAAGATGCCGGTACAAAGCACATAAGAAGTGCAGGACGTCCAATTTTTTTCAATCCGGCCAAATCTAATCCAAGCCCTGCTCTTGTAAGAATAATAACCAATGCCATTTTGCGAAGATCTGCTGATATTCCAAGTATACTTTCATCTAACAAATTTAACACGTATGGCCCAAGAACAATACCTGTAGCCAACATTCCCAGCAGGCTTGGTAATTTGATTTTTTTACATATCCATCCCATAGACATACCGATAATTAAAATCAATGAAATACTTAATAACATAAAAATCCTCCTATAAACGTAGAAAAAGCTGACACCATCTGCGTTAAATTGCAGAAGTCATCAGCTTTCATAAGCGGTTTAAGTAACTATAATACTTAGGGAGAACTTCATTCCCTTATATATCGATGAGTTTAACATAAAATATATAATTTATCAAGAAAATTCCATTCACAATATCATTGTTTCTGTCTCTATTTTATCCCATTGACACTTCCAAAGAATTCTCCCATCTTTTCAAAAGGAATTACATCCATCCGATCATACAAATCTGTATGGACAGCATTTGGGATAATCAGAAGTTCCTTATTTTCACCTTGAAGTTTCGTAAAGGCATCCTGACTAAAATAGCAGGAGTGTGCTTTTTCACCATGAATCATTAGTACAGCACTGCGAATTTCATCAGAGTAGGTAAGAATCGGTTTGTTCAAAAAGGACATACATCCAATTTTATTCCAACCGCCATTGGAGTTCAAAGAACGGGAGTGGTATCCACGGGATGTTTTATAATAGTCATAATAGTCCTTTACAAAGAACGGCGCATCCTCCGGCAGAGGATCGACTACACCGCCGCCCAACTCATAGTTTCCATTTTTATAATCTATAATTCTCTGTGCGTTCAGTGCTTTTTTTCTTTTCGTAACGGGCATCAGGGGTGTCTTCGGAATCAAAGTATCCTTTTGCGTTTACACGGCTCATATCATACATGGTAGAAGTAACGGTTGCTTTAATGCGGGCATCCAATGCGGCAGCATTTAATGCCATACCGCCCCAACCGCAAATTGCGATGATACCAAGCTTTTCCGAATCCACATTTTCCTGTACGGATAAGAAATCGACTGCCGCCATAAAATCTTCTGTATTGATATCCGGGGAAGCCATGTATCGTGGCTCGCCACCGCTTTCTCCGGTATAAGACGGATCAAAGGCGATGGTAAGAAATCCTCTTTCCGCCATAGCCTGAGCATATAGTCCAGAGAATTGTTCTTTTACTGCTCCAAAAGGTCCGCTTACTGCAATAGCGGGAAGTTTTCCCTTCTTATCCTTTGGCTCATATAAATCTTCCGCCAGTGTAATTCCATAGCGATTCACAAAAGTAACCTTTCGGTGGTTTACTTTTTCACTTTTGGGAAATGTCTTATCCCATTCAGTTGTAAGATGTAATACTGCTTCTGTCATTTCATTTTCCTCCTGTTCTTTAGCAAATTGCGCTGATACATATCAAAATCTGTCCACCGCCCGTTTTAGCATGATGGATATGCCAGTTTTTCCATTCCTGCATAGTCAGCCATATTAAGCGTCAGTAGTCCGTCTGCAAGCATCAGTAGAAGAAGTATGGTGATGAATCTACACTTCTACATATACATCCCCCTTAAACTTCTTTCCCCATTTCATAAGCCTTTTTTAATGCCGGATTTCTTTGTATTGTGCCAATAGCGTCTGCGCCCCCGCCAAATACTGTTCCTGCGAGTTTGGAGTTTGGAAAGTAGCAATATTTTGCGCTTACTCTCAGAACTCGTATTTTTCTTATAACGGACAATTAAAAACCATGTGGGTGCTTGGAGGTTTGTTTGCCATGCAAAAAAATATGCCTTTGCATAAAAAACATAAAAATGCCTTTAAGTGCAAGAATGGAGCGGGATTTATAAAATCCCACCCCAACTATTGACATAGAACCAAAATATTTTACCATAGAAGACCTTCTAAAACATTATTTACAGAAAAAGTTTCAGATTCTCAATAATTATGATAACTATTCATTATTATTCAATTTTGTATTCCTTTGCTTCACCACCGTCAATAGAAATCATAACAGAAGTACAATCACTTTTAACCTTGTATGGAGCCCCTACTCTCGCTTTTGTTCCCATTGCGATATTAGTAGATAATTGATATTCCCCATTATCGGGACCAGATATGTCATAAAACTCAAGTGTAAAACCATCCATATCAGTAACACGTATTTTTCCAGTTTCATTCAACAAATATGGATTTATATCATCCCATGTATCACTATATTGATAATCAATATTTTCAACTGTTAAATTGACTGAAATAGCTTTCATTCCGTCGTCCAGACTACCCCAATCCACATTTTTAACACAATCAACAGTTATATTTACTGTACCTTCTTTTCCCCCTTTTTCTACGGTTGTTGATTCATCAGAACCATTTTCCTCTTCTTCAACAACTTCTTCACGAATCACAGTTCTTGTCGTTTCTTCAGTACCACTATTGTCGTTCACATCCTTATTTTTCACTAAAAATCCGATTCCAAAACCTATAAAAATACCAATAAATAATAGCATAATCGGTACAATTATATTTTTTTTCGTATTTCTATTTTGATGATTATTCTCTTGGTTTGTTTTTGTTTCATTCTTTTCTATCTGCGATGCTCCACAATTAGGACATGTTTTTGCTTTATCTGATATCATTTGATTGCAATTGCTACATTTTATTAAAGCCATCTTATATTTTTCCTTTTTTCACTCTTTCAATTATTTCTATACTATTTTGCAAATGTAAAACTAGCCGTATATTGAACATTAAAATTCTCATCTAAACCAAATTCAATTTCGACTGGGGATTCGTCTTTTAAAGACCACACTAATTGAGTAGCTACTTTTCCCCCTTTTTTTACTGCTTTGAATGCGTCACTGTAATTGAAGTAATCGCCATCAGATGTAACTCCTGGAGTATCAAGTGCTACTCCATTCTGATATACTGAAATACCACACGCAAAATCGTTAATAAGATTTCTAGCATTTTCCAAATTGTTGATGAAGTCTATATCTATAACTAATACTCTTCCACAATTAGCTGAATCCACCACGGCAACATTTTTTATAAACGCTTGTTCATTTTCATTTCCAATTTTTTCTGGCACTTCATTGTTCCAAGCGATTTTATAATCTGATTTTGCAGTCTTTTCTTCTATATTTTCCTCCTCAGTTTTAGTTCCACCACTTAACACAATTGTTTTAATAAAATCAGGATTATAATTTTCATCTCTTCCAAATTCAATTTCAACAGGAGATACATTGTCATTCAATATCCATGCTAATTGAGAGTTTATTACTCCGCCATTTTTTACAGCAGAATAAGCTTCATTACTGTTATATAAACCTTCTTCAGATGTAAGCCCTGGTGTCTCAAGTGCTACTCCATTTTGAAAAGGATTTACATTACAATTATCATCATTAATAAAATTTCTTGCATCATCTGAATTATTACTATATTCAAAAGACATAACAAGTAAAGTTCCAAATGAGGAGTTTACAACCTTTGTTTCTACTATTTTAGCAATGGATTCTCCTCCGCCTACTTCTGTTGGTGCAGTCCCATCTTCCCATGATATTTCGATATTTTCCGTCTTATTTTCCGCCTTATTTTCTATTTTATCTGTATCTTTCTCTTTATTTTGAAACACAGCTTCCTCTACTGTATTGTTTTCATTTTTATCAGATACATTTGGCGTTTTTCTTAATCCCAACGCAATTAAGACAGCTACAATCCCCAGTATTATTGCAACACCTATCAAAATTTTATGTAATTTTTTCTTTTTTACATTCTGTGTTTCATCTTTTTTAGCATCTTGAGATAAATCATTTATCACTGGCTCTCCACATCCTGGGCATACTTGAGCTTTATCCGAAATCTCTCTTCCACAATTTTTACACTTTATCAATGCCATCTCTATTTATTTCCTTTCGTTACATATTTTATAATTATTCAACTAAAGAATAAATTACCTCTAGTCCATTATCTGGATGATAGGACCATCTTACTTCAATATCTCCGCAAATCTGTGTCTGCACTCCATCAAGTGCACGAGTTGATCCCATTTTTTCAATAACTGAATCGGGAATACCTAGTTCCTCGTTCACTGCAAAAATTGCTGAAAGAGCTTCCTCCTCATAATCAAGATAAGAAGAATCGGGATCTGTATCAATTGACAAATAAGAACCATCCGTAGCTACAGAAGCATAACTAGGCTCACAATATTGCAAATATATGGCCTGCAAATCTGGACCTGATGGTTCTACGGTGATCTTACATACTGCCATTTTCCCATTTTTTGTTTTTACTGTTATCTCACAAGTTCCTTCTTTTTTTCCTACTAACAAACCTTTTTCATCTACTGAAACTATAGAGTCGTCTGAAGTTTCCCATATTACTTCCTTATTAGTTGCATCAGATGGCATAATCGTATATTCTATTTTCCCCAAACTACCTAATTCTAAAGAAGCATTCTCGTGCTCCAACTTTACAGATTCAACAGGTGTCCCTCTAAATGCAAAATAAAATACACCTATCAAAATTAAAACTAATGTTCCTCCCAATAGGAGGAGATTTTGTTTATTTTTCCAAAAGTTCTTTTTTACATTGTTACTATTCTCTGAAGTACCCTGCATAATATCAACTACTATTGGAATATTTGTATTTGTATTTTCATTACCAATAGATTCTTTTTCATTCTCATCCAAGATGTCTTCTTTTGGTTCTTCCAAGATAGCATTGCACTTTGCGTCATGTTCCGATTCACCAAGTTCTATTGTTTCTTCTTCTACTATTTCTTCAACACCATTACCTTTGCTTTTCTGTTCTACCTTTTTTTCTTCCACTTCTTTCAATTTTGTCTCTTCTTTTGTTAACTGACTACTATCCGCTTCATTTTTTATTTTTTCATTTTCCTCTTCTGCCAATTCAGCTAGCTTTCTTTCAGCTTCAATTGCTCTTTTTTTAGCTTCTTCCATTTTTTTCTTAGACTCTGCTAATTTTTTTTCACGTTCTTCTCGCTCTTTTCTCTTTTCCTCCTCTAGCCTTCTCCGTTCTTTTTCCTCTTGTAACTCTTTTAATTTTCTTTCAGCTTCTAATGCCCTTAATTCCTGTTCATGCGCTTTCTGCTCAGTCTCATGTAGTAATTTTTCAAAATTACCTATTTCATCAAAAGGATATCCACAATTACTACAACTAGATAAAGTGCCTTCAACCAGCTTTTTACATTCTGGGCAAATCTTCACATCAATGATTTTTTCATTCTTACTAAAAGGAAATCCACATTTTGAACAATTGTCCATATTTTTATCTACTATTTCCCCACACTCTGGACATTTAATATACTCCATATTCTCCCTCCGTTCCCATAAAGTGCTCTCAGTCTTAGTTTTAAAGTATTTTTTCTTATGACTTTCTAACACTAAGTACTACTTCAATTATACCCTCTTTTTCTGATTCTGTCATTATCATTCCCATATATATCTATAGTGATGTAAGCCCTTACAGTGGCAGAACTGCCATATTTTGTGTACACCACTTAAATTTTATTGTTTTTCCACTCCAATGTTTATTCTATCCAATAAATCTTTTGATGCCCTTCTCCATACTTGAATTTCAGCTTTTCTCCAAATTCTGCTTTTGCAGCCCTGACTGTTCTCGTAGAAATTCCTTCCTCTTGCAGCTACATCTATATCTTTACTAAATACTTCTTTGCCATCAGAGAGGATATCAGCAATCATCTTCTTCGCTTGCATCAATTTGTTTTCTCATTTTGATTCAATACCATTCAATAATTCATCTGGTATCACATCGCATGGGCCAATCCAACGGAACCCTTCTTCATCACCCAAAGCATAAGCAATTGAAGTTCCTATCGACCAAATGAACTTTTATCATGGGCCAATACTCTGTAATTGCGATCATCTTTTTTACAGCCAACTACCAGAACACTTCTTGCAGCTGCTCGAAAGTCTACTGATTCAAGTCCTCGATAGTTTTTTCATTAAATTTCACACTGCTTCTATAGTGATTTGCTTTTCTTCTAAGTCTGTCAAATGTTCATTTAACACTTCTACTATCAAGATACCATAAACTCTGCAGAATCAGTAATCGTATCTGCCATGAAAATGGACTCGCCACCAGTATGCCAACCGGAGAAAAAGGCAAAAGTTATAAGGAGAACATGGAATATCATCGTGGCACCAGTTGGAAAGCCAAGCTACGTGTTGCAGTTGATAAAGCAATCTGGACTTCCATCAACTATGAGGAATTTCTACAAAAAATGCAGTTAGCCG
>ENA-OPRU01000968-OPRU01000968.1-human-gut-metagenome-genome-assembly--contig:-NODE-968-length-15567-cov-3.952166_pt1 | contig 15567 bp, 10 predicted proteins | sample MGYA00241897_ERZ501888 | MGnify/ENA primary metagenome ERZ501888 (study PRJEB25962, sample SAMEA2042398) | human gut metagenome | biome: human gut; feature: human-associated habitat; material: faeces... | reverse complement strand
TTAATTAAGAGAATATAAAACAATGAAAGAAGAGTGGGAAGTTTCGATACTTCTCACTCTTTTTTGTTTATTTTTGCGGGGAAAACCTAAAAGCATTGAATGATGAAAAAAATAATAGTGTTCTTCATATATCTGACAATGGGGATTAATATTCTTTTTGCCCAAGACATCGAAAGTAATATAAAAGAGCGGCTAACGGATTATTTCAATAAATATACCGCAACTGCCAAAATCAGCACCCCAAAACTGAATAGCTTCGACATTGATTATGACCGCAAAACAATTGCTGTTTATGCCTCTGAAAGCTTTGCCTACCAACCTTTTCGGTCGGAAACCGTAGAGACTATTTATAATCAAGTAAAAGATTTACTTCCCGGTCCGGTTCATTACTACCAGCTCACTATTTATGCAGACGGCAAGCCGATTGAAAATTTAGTGCCCAACCTTTATCGAAACAAGAAAAAAGATAAGGAACGGATGTCTTTGGACATTGATTATAAAGGAGTTCCCTGGGTGAAAAACATCTCACGCCCCAATGAAGTATCACGCGGGTTACAAGACCGCCATATCGCTGTCTGGCAAAGCCACGGTAATTATTTCAAAAACGATAAAAACGAATGGGGCTGGCAACGCCCCCGCTTGTTCTGCACAACAGAAGATCTGTTCACTCAATCTTTTGTTCTTCCTTATGTAATTCCGATGTTGGAAAATGCAGGCGCCGTTGTCTACACGCCTCGCGAACGGGATACGCAAAAGAATGAAATCATTGTGGATAATGATACGCCTAACGCTTCTCTCTATCTGGAGGTAGGCAGTAAAAAAGCTAAATGGGACAGAGCCTCGGTAAGAGGATTCGCCCAAAAGAAAACAATCTACCAAGATGGGGAAAATCCTTTCGCAGACGGTACTTGCCGAATGATCTCCACAGAAAGAAAGAAAAAGAAGAACAAGGACCAAGCTTTTGCCGAATGGGTACCTACCCTGCCGGCAACCGGAACATACGCTGTTTATGTTTCTTATCAGACATTACCCAACAGCGTAAGTGACGCCAAATATCTTGTCTTTCATAATGGAGGGGTTACGGAATTTAAAGTAAACCAAAAGATAGGCGGAGGAACTTGGGTATACCTCGGCACCTTTGAATTTGACAAAGGCAACAACGATTATGGCATGGTGGTATTGAGTAATGAAAGCAGCGAACATGGTGTAGTATGTGCCGATGCGGTGCGTTTCGGTGGAGGAATGGGCAATATTTCCCGCGGAGGAAAGATAAGCGGATTGCCGCGCTATCTGGAAGGGGCACGCTACTCTGCCCAGTGGGCGGGAATGCCTTACGATGTATATGCCGGGCGTAAAGGCGAGAATGATTATGCGGACGATATCAACACACGCTCCAATACAATCAATTATCTATCGGGAGGTTCTGTTTATAATCCTACGCAACCAGGGCTAGGAGTACCATTGGAAATGACAATGGCACTTCACAGTGATGCCGGATGCAGCAAAACGGACGAAATCATCGGTTCGCTCGGCATTTACACTACTGATTTCAATAACGGCAAACTGAATATGGGAACGGACCGGTATGCTTCACGTGATTTGGCGGATATTCTGCTCACACAAATTCAAAAAGATATTCGTTCAAGCTATAATCTCCCTTGGACACGGCGCAGTATGTGGAACCGGAATTATAGCGAGACACGGCTTCCGGCTACGCCTTCCACCATTATCGAACTGCTTTCACATCAGAACTTTGCCGATATGCAGCTCGGCCATGACCCCAACTTCAAATTCACGGTAGGACGCGCCATTTACAAAGGAATTTTGCAGTTTATTACCAGCCAACATGATAAAGATTATGTGGTACAACCGCTTCCTGTTAGCAACTTTGCTATTCGTTTCGGCAAAAAAAAGAATACGCTGGAACTTTCGTGGAAAGGAGAAGATGACCCGCAGGAGCCTTCAGCACGTCCACGGGAATACATTGTATATACACGCATTGGTTACGGAGGTTTTGACAACGGAACTTTAGTCAGCAAGTCTTCATACACTGTTAAGATAGAGCCGGGACTGGTTTATTCATTCAAAGTAACGGCCGCAAACAGAGGTGGAGAGAGTTTCCCTTCTGAAATACTCTCAGCCTACAAAGCAAAACGTGAACGTGAAAAAGTTTTAATCATCAATGGATTTGATAGGATCAGCGGTCCGGCCGTCATCAATACTCCGGATAAAGCAGGATTCGACTTAGAGCAGGATCCGGGAGTTCCGTATCTGTCGAATTTCTCATTCTGCGGAGTACAAAGCGGATTCGACCGCACACAAGCGGGGAAAGAAGGGAAAGGAAGTTTGGGGCACAGCAGTAGTGAATTGGAAGGAATGAAAATAGCAGGAAATACATTTGATTATCCATTCATTCATGGGAAAGCGATTCAGGCAACCGGAAAATACAGTTTCGTATCATGCAGTGACGAAGCGGTAGAAAACGGAATCGTCACGTTGGAAGATTATCCGATTGTAGATTATATCTTAGGACTTGAGAAAGAGGATGCGTCAACTAAGGCTTATTACAAAACATTTTCTTCGGCAATGCAACGCATTATCTCCAGTTATTGCCAATCCGGCGGAAATATACTTGTGAGTGGTGCATACGTAGGCAGTGACATGAATGGCACGCAAGGAAACAGGGAATTTACACAAAGAGTTCTGAAATATGGGTATCAAGGTAGTCTGACGGACAAAAATTCTAATCGGATCAACGGACTCGGACGCACAATCAGTATTCCCCGATTGCCCAATGAGAACAACTATGCGATCCCCGCTCCGGATTGCATTGTCCCGGTAGATTCCGCATTTCCGGTATTTACTTATGCGCCTGGCAATCAAAGTGCAGGTATTGCCTATAAAGGAAACTATCGTACCTTCGTACTGGGTTTCCCTTTTGAAAGTATCCTGTCGGAAGCAGACCGTGCAATCGTTATGGCAGGCATATTGGGATTCTTTACTCAAAAATAAGAGTTCAATTGCAGGGAAACAAAAAATATCCCTTTTTATAGCCTGTTTTTCATTTTAAATTCTATCTTTGCAAGAAACAATAACTCTTAAAACTAAAGAACAATGTATACTATACAAGCAAATCCCAGCGGTACACGCAGCATAGAGGTATCTACTGAAAATCTAAGAACAATTGAAAAATATTCTCTGTTCCGTCACCTGATTGACAGTACAGGTATTGTAGACGAACCGGTGCTGGACAAACTGAAATTGAATGTCCGCTCTCTTATCGCCAGTCAGGAAGAAGACAGTAAAGATTTGCTGGATCTTTGTATTGATGTGATTTATCACAATAATATGAAAGCGTTCGGCCTGCAACAGCTTATCAAGCTCTATCTGACCTGGCTCTCCAGTCCGGAAGCAGAAGAAGAGGAGGAAGAATGATTACGGTGGATACCCGGGGAACAACGGCATACAGTCCGTTAATTCCCGCAATCAAAGCCATGTGTAACGCTGTTCCCGGCGAAACGCTAGAAATCATCATGAACCATGCCGACGCATTTCAGGATTTAAAAGAATATCTGTCAGAGCAAAGCATCGGCTTTCGTGAGATCTATGACGGCGAACAGTTGACTGTGCAATTTACAATCGCAAAGAAATAACTACAAAGCGATAAAGCATAAAGTTATAAGGTGATAAGAGGCGTGGCTGAACTTTATAGCCCTATCATCTTATAACTTTATAAGTTTATCCGTATCTTTGCGGCATGAAAGATTTTCGACTGACTGACTGGTTACCTACAACAAAAAAAGAAGTAGAACTTCGCGGCTGGAATGAATTGGACGTCATTCTTTTCAGCGGTGATGCATACGTAGACCACCCTTCCTTCGGAGCGGCTGTTATCGGACGTATCCTCGAAGCAGAAGGATTAAAAATTGCTATCGTTCCCCAACCAAACTGGCGCGATGACCTGCGTGACTTCAAGAAATTGGGACGCCCCTGTTTATTTTTCGGCATTTCCGCCGGAAGCATGGATTCAATGGTCAATAAATATACTGCCAACAAACGCTTGCGCAGCGAAGACGCTTATACACCGGACGCCCGCCCGGATATGCGCCCGGAATATCCTTCTATCGTTTATAGCCAAATTCTGAAAAAGCTATATCCCGATGCCCCCGTAATATTAGGAGGTATCGAAGCAAGTATGAGACGCTTGAGCCATTACGATTATTGGCAGGACAAAGTACAAAAAAGCATTTTATGTGACAGTGGCGCAGACTTGCTGATCTATGGTATGGGCGAAAAACCTATTGTAGAATTAATCCGCAAAATGAAAAACTTGCTCCCCACAGAACAAGCCACGTTGACAACCAACGAATTTAAAACGATCGTCGGAACAATTCCTCAAACAGCCTATCTTTGCCGTGCAGCAGAATGGACGGCAGCCGAAGAAGACATTCAACTTTATTCTCACGAAGAATGCCTGGCAGACAAGAAGAAGCAGGCAAGCAACTTCCGGCATATTGAAGAAGAATCCAACAAATATGCAGCTTCACGCATCACACAGGCGGTAGGAAACAAAGTGGTAGTAGTCAATCCTCCATACCCTCCGATGAGTCAGGAAGAACTCGACCATTCGTTCGATTTGCCTTATACCCGGCTGCCTCATCCCAAATACAAAGGGAAGAGAATTCCTGCGTATGATATGATTAAATTCTCCGTCAATATTCACCGGGGCTGTTTCGGTGGCTGCGCATTCTGCACCATCTCGGCACACCAAGGGAAATTCATTGTCAGCCGTAGTAAGGCATCTATCTTGAAAGAAGTAAAAGAGGTGATGCAACTACCTGATTTCAAAGGATATTTAAGCGATCTCGGCGGTCCTTCTGCCAATATGTATCAGATGAAAGGAAAAGACGAGGCGATTTGCAAGAAGTGCAAACGCCCCTCATGCATACATCCTAAAGTTTGTCCGAACTTAAATTCAGACCACCGTCCCCTATTGGATATTTATCATGCGGTAGACGCTCTGCCCGGTATTAAGAAATCCTTTATCGGCAGTGGAGTACGCTATGACCTGTTACTACATCAAAGCAAAGATACGGCAACCAATCGCAGTACGGCCGAATATACCCGTGAATTGATAGCCAGTCACGTCAGTGGGCGGTTAAAGGTAGCTCCGGAACATACAAGCGACCGTGTATTGTCCATCATGCGCAAGCCTTCTTTTGAACAGTTTGAAACATTCAAGAAGATATTCGACCGCATCAACCGGGAAGAAAACCTGCGTCAGCAGCTCATTCCCTATTTTATATCTTCACATCCCGGATGCAAAGAAGAAGATATGGCGGAGCTTGCCGTTATCACCAAACGCTTGGACTTCCACTTGGAACAGGTACAGGACTTCACCCCTACTCCTATGACAGTAGCGACTGAGGCTTGGTATACCGGATTTCACCCGTACACACTGGAACCTATCTTCAGTGCTAAAACACAGCGGGAAAAACTTGCCCAACGACAATTCTTCTTCTGGTATAAGCCCGAAGAACGGAAAAACATTATCAATGAGTTGAGACGTATCGGACGTCAGGACCTGATAGATAAATTATATGGAAAGAAGAAATAATTCTTCTTTCCATATAAACAAAAACGATTAAAAGAGTTCCTCATTAACAATATATCATTCTTTCACCGGCAACGCCACAACTTCTTGCAACACACTCACCGCAGTTTCCACATTAGTCACATCTTTTATCAGCATACTTCGCTTGCCGTTCTGTTCACGCAGGTCACAACGGCGGGTATATTTCATCATATAATCTATCACTTTACCGAAAGCCTGACTTTGATAGAACGGACTATCCGGGTTGGAGACAAAGAACAACGTCATCCGACCACCTTTCAGGAAGATCTTCTCCGCTCCCAAGCGTGCTGCCAGACGGCGGAGAGGAACAATACGAAGCAATTCTTCCGTTTCCGGCGGAACAGGTCCGAAACGGTCCTCCAGACGGGAACGGAATGCCTCTACGTCTTTATCCAGCATCAAACCGTCCAATTCACGATAAAGCAACATACGTTCGCTACTGCCCGTCACGTAATTAGCAGGCAATAACAGTTCAAGGTCACTTTCCACCTGACATTCATCCACAAAACCTTCACCGCTAATCTGCCCTTCACCTTTGATTTCATCCGCATACAAATCTGCAAATTCATCATTCTTCAATTCGTGAACAGCTTCGGAAAGAATCTTTTGATACGTTTCATATCCCAGGTCGGCGATAAATCCGCTTTGCTCGGCTCCAAGCAAGTTACCGGCACCGCGAATATCCAAATCCTGCATGGCGATATGGATACCACTGCCCAAATCACTAAAATTCTCAATTGCTTGTAACCGACGGCGTCCCTCTGCTGTCAGGCTACTCAACGGAGGAGCCAACAAATAACAGAACGCTTTCTTATTGCTGCGCCCTACACGGCCACGCATCTGATGAAGGTCACTCAAACCAAAATTCTGCGCCTGATTGATGATGATCGTATTGGCATTCGGAATATCAATGCCACTTTCAATAATAGTAGTTGCAAGGAGTACGTCATAGTCATAGTTGACAAAATCAAAAATGATTTTCTCCAGTTCGGCAGGTTCCATCTGCCCGTGTCCAATTGCCACACGACAGTCAGGGATATGGCGTTCAATCATCGCTTTTAATTCGGGCAGGTTTGCTATCCGGTTGTTGACAAAAAACACCTGTCCGTTACGACTCATTTCAAAGTTGATAGCGTCCGTTATCACTTCTTCATTAAAGGTATGCACTTCGGTCTGAATCGGATAACGGTTAGGCGGCGGTGTAGAGATCACACTCAGGTCTCGCGCACCCATTAATGAGAATTGCAGCGTCCGGGGAATGGGCGTGGCAGTCATAGTCAATGTATCGACATTCACCTTCAACTGACGTAACTTCTCCTTGACGGAAACACCGAATTTCTGTTCCTCATCAACAATCAGTAATCCTAAATCCTTGAACCGGACATCTTTTCCCAAAATACGATGAGTACCGATAAGTATACCGACATCACCTTCCTTCAATTCTTTCAGCACCGCTTTTGCCTGTGCGGCCGTACGTGCACGGCTCAGATATTCCACCCGGCAAGGCAATCCCTTCAAACGTTCGCGGAAGGTCTGGAAATGCTGATAAGCAAGCACCGTGGTCGGCACCAGAACTGCAACCTGCTTATTGTCCGCCACCGCCTTAAAAGCTGCCCGGATAGCCACTTCCGTTTTTCCAAAGCCTACATCCCCACAGACGAGACGGTCCATTGGGCGGTCACTCTCCATATCGGTCTTCACATCGACAGTAGCTTTGCTCTGATCGGGTGTATCTTCATAAATAAAAGACGCTTCCAACTCACGCTGCAAGAAACTGTCGGGACTATAAGAAAAGCCTTTCTCCTGACGACGTTGCGAATACAACTTAATCAAATCGCGGGCAATATCCTTGATTTTGGTTTTTGTACGCTCTTTCAGTTTCTCCCATGCCCCCGTTCCCAACTTATTAAGGCGGGGAGCTTCGCCCTCCTTACCTTTATATTTAGAGACCTTATGCAAAGAATGAATCGAGACAAACACCACATCCTCATTTTGAAAAACCAGTTTCAGAACTTCTTGCGTAGTATCTCCATTCGGAATACGCACCAATCCGGAAAAACGTCCGATACCGTGGTCCGTATGCACCACATAATCACCCGGAGTAAACTGATTCAGTTCTTTCAAGGACAGGGCCACTTTACCTGAACGAGCCTTATCGCTTTTCAGATTATATTTATGGAAACGGTCGAACAACTGGTGATCTGTAAAGATACAGAGACGCAATGTGTTATCAACAAAACCTTCATGCACAGTACGTTCTACAGGAGTAAATTTGATCTTATCCCCCCGGTCTTCGAAGATTGCCCGGATACGATCCGTCTGCTTCATGCTGTCACTACAAATATAAAGGGTATATCCTTTTTCCAAATACTCCTTGAAAGAGCCGGCTACCAAGTCGAAGTTTTTATGAAAGATAGGCTGTGCGGAAGTATCAAAAGTAACGCTGGCATTCGGAGTACCGGTCGGCTTGTTACCAAACTCCAGCCGGCGGAAATCAAGTGCACGCACGGTAAATTCACTGCCGTCTATCAGTTTGCCTTCCAACGTAATACCGCCATTTTCTTCGACTTCCTGTACGGCTATCGCCTGCGGCGTCAACGCCTCATCGTGCACGACCTGAATCCGTTCACGCAACCAAAGGAAGTCACGCATTGCCAAGGTAGTCTCTTTCGGTATGAAATCCAAAAACGAGGTAGTAACATCTCCCGTCACAGCCAAATCGGGCACGATAGACACTCCTTCTTTCTTCTCCCGAGATAGCTGGGATTCAACCTCAAAGGTACGGATACTCTCTACTTCGTCTCCAAAAAAGTCAATGCGGTAAGGATATTCCGAAGCAAAAGAAAAGACGTCGATGATGCTACCACGAACGGCATACTGCCCCGGCTCATATACATAATCCACATATTCGAAACCATAACTATGCAACACATCCGTGATAAAGGTCGTGTCTACCTTCTCGCCGACATTCAGTTTCAGAGTCTTATCGCTCAATTCTTTACGGGATACGACTTTCTCCGCCAATGCATCCGGATAGGTGACGATGCACAAGCCCTTCTCCCCTTTCTGCAAACGGCTCAATACTTCCGTGCGGAGAATCTCATTTGCCGCATCTTTTTGCCCGTACTTAATGGAACGGCGGAACGAAGAAGGAAAGAAAAGTACAGTTTCTGTCCCCAACACTTGCGTCAAGTCGTGATAAAAATACCCCGCTTCCTCCAGATCGCCCAGAATAAAGACAAAAGGACAACCTCCCTCCTGCACCAATATAGAAGAAAAAAGCGAAGCAGCAGACGCATATAATCCTCCACAAAAAATAGTTTGAACAGAAGTATCCTTCAACAAACGCTTCATCACTGCCATGTTAGGATGGGCAGCATATAGTTGTTGCAACTCAGTTATCGTCATACCTATAAAAATTTCCCCGCAAAAGTACAAAAATAACGCGAGCACCTTGTACATTACCGTTAGAAATTAAAGGCAGTACCGCTTGAATTTAATTCTATTTCCCCATTCGTTTACTTCTCAATATACTATCCTTTATTCGTTTGACAGCTGTTGAACACAAACTCAACTATTGTCAGACAAATAGATTCTTGCATAAAAGAACTTAGTCCTTAAGGACAAAAACATCTAAATACTAGTACTAAAAAGCTAAACTTACCATATACTTCCACGTTAAATTATCCTTAGTCCGTTCGTAACTAAAGGAAAAGAACTACTTTTGTTTCTAAAATTTATAGTATTTATATGCAAATATCGGATAGCATTGTAATTATCCCTACCTATAATGAACGGGAGAACATAGAAAATATCATCCGTGCCGTTTTCGGACTTCCTAAGATATTCCATATTCTGGTAATAGAGGACGGTTCGCCGGACGGAACGGCAAACATCGTCAAGACTTTGCAACAAGAATTTCCCGAACGTCTTTTTATGATTGAACGCAAAGGAAAGTTAGGGCTGGGCACTGCCTATATCGCCGGATTCAAGTGGGCACTGGAACATTCGTACGAATATATTTTTGAAATGGATGCTGATTTCAGTCATAATCCGAATGACTTGCCCCGTCTGTATCAGGCGTGTGCGGAAGCAAGAGGAGATGTAGCTGTCGGCTCCCGCTACGTCAGCGGAGTGAATGTAGTCAATTGGCCTATGGGCAGAGTACTGATGTCTTATTTCGCATCCAAATACGTGCAGTTCATTACAGGTATTCCTATCCACGATACCACTGCCGGATTTGTTTGTTACCGCCGACAGGTACTCGAAACGATTGATCTAGAACACATTCGTTTTAAGGGATATGCCTTCCAGATCGAAATGAAATTTACCGCTTATAAATGTGGTTTCAAGATTATCGAAGTTCCCGTTATCTTCATCAATCGCGAGTTGGGTACTTCGAAAATGAACAGCAGTATCTTCGGAGAGGCCGTATTCGGAGTGATTAAATTAAAAGTAAATAGTTGGTTCCACAAATTCCCCCAAAAGAAATGAAACGTACACTGATTCAAAATGCCGTTATAGTCAACGAAGGAAGAAAAGTTCTGGGTTCGGTTGTTATCGAAGGCGAGAAGATTGCCGAAATACTGACCGGAGAAGAAAAAACAACTACACCTTGTGATGAAATCATAGACGCAACCGGATGTTATCTTTTGCCGGGCGCAATTGACGAACACGTGCATTTTCGTGACCCGGGACTGACTCATAAAGCGGATATAACTACCGAAAGCCGTGCTGCGGCCGCCGGAGGCGTTACCTCTATCATGGATATGCCGAATACGAATCCGCAGACGACAACGTTAGAGGCTCTGGATGAGAAACTTGCTTTATTGGCCGGGAAGTCGGCCGTCAACTATTCCTGTTACTTCGGGGCAACCAACAATAACTACCCGCAGTTTGCCCAACTGGACAAACACCGTGTTTGTGGCGTAAAACTATTTATGGGATCAAGCACAGGCAATATGCTGGTAGACCGCATGGCGAGCCTGCGCAATATATTCGGCGGAACCGATTTACTTATCGCCGCCCATTGTGAGGACCAGGGAATTATCAAAGAAAATACAGACAAATATAAAAAAGCATACGGGGACGATGTACCTTTGACCCTTCATCCGGTTATCCGTTCGGAAGAAGCTTGTTACCGTTCCTCCGAACTGGCAGTACAACTGGCACGTGAGGCAAATGCCCGCTTGCACATCATGCATATTTCCACAGCTAGAGAACTGGATTTATTTTCCGACGCTCCTTTGATAACGAAGCGAATTACGGCGGAAGCTTGTGTTTCTCACTTACTTTTTACGGAAGATGATTATCAGACTTTAGGCGCACGCATCAAATGTAACCCTGCCATTAAAACAGCCGAAGACCGGAAGGCTTTGCAGGAAGCTGTCAACAGCGGTCTGATCGACGCCATTGCGACCGATCATGCTCCGCATCTGCTAAGCGAAAAAGAGGGAGGCGCTTTGAAAGCGATGTCCGGAATGCCAATGATCCAATTCTCTCTGGCCAGTATGCTGGAACTTGTAGATAAAGATATCTTCTCTATCGAGAAAATAGTAGAAAAGATGTCTCATGCGCCTGCTCAAATGTATGAAATAAATAATCGCGGATTTATCCATAAAGGTTATCAGGCAGACCTTGTATTAGTACGTCCCAACTCCAAATGGACAGTAACAACGGATTGCATTGTAAGCAAATGCCAATGGAGTCCGCTGGAAGGTCATACCTTCAACTGGAAAGTGGAGAAAACATTTGTGAACGGTCACCTGTTATACGATAACGGAAAAATAGACGAAACTTATCGTGGACAAGAATTAAGATTTAGATAAATATAATTCGTCATCGGCAAACTTATGAGCACTGTTCTATCTTATAAAATACATACCGTTACCCCCTACATCAATTGGATTTACTTTTTCCATGCCTGGGGATTCCAACCTCGCTATGCAGCTATCGCCAATATTCATGGTTGCGATGCCTGCCGTGCCATGTGGCTGGCCTCCTTTCCGGTAGAGGAACGTAACAAGGCTTCGGAAGCCATGCAACTGTTCAAGGAGGCAAACCGTATGCTGGATGTACTCGACCGGGACTATGAGGTCAGAACAATCTTCAAGTTGTGTAAGGCAAACTCCGACGGGGATAATCTGGTAATTGAAAAAGCAGAGAATCAGTTCATGGTCTTTCCCTTACTCCGTCAGCAAACACCTAAGAAGGACGGAAGTCCTTTCCTTTGCCTGAGTGACTTCATCCGTCCGCTTTCTTCCGGCATTCCGGATACGTTGGGAGCTTTCGCTTCTTCCATTGACGCAGACATGGAAGGACTATACGAACAGGATCCTTACAAACATTTGCTCGTACAAACCCTTTCTGACCGACTTGCGGAAGCAGCTACAGAAAAAATGCACGAGTATGTGAGAAAAGAAGCGTGGGGATACGCGAAAGACGAAAATTTAGGCATGGCGGACTTATTAGTCGAGAAATATCAAGGCATCCGTCCTGCCGTCGGTTATCCTTCTTTGCCGGATCAGTCCGTCAACTTCCTGCTGGACGAACTGCTGGACATGAAACAGATCGGCATTTCACTGACTGAAAACGGGGCAATGTATCCTCATGCATCGGTGTGCGGCCTGATGTTTGCACATCCTGTATCCGAATATTTTTCTGTCGGAAAGATCGGAGAAGACCAACTCGAAGACTATGCCCGCCGCCGGAGAAGAAGTATTGAAGAAATGCGCAAATTCCTGGCAGCCAATCTGCAATAGCTTGCATCTTCGTGTGATTTTTCTCCTTTTCTCACGACTAACTAACCAGAAAAGCAATCCTAAAATCCATGAGAGAACCAACAACAGAGGCAAACAACCCTATTGAGCAAGAGTTCTTGTCGGTTATACGCGAATATGAGCGGGTAATCTACAAAGTATGCTATCTGTATACTCATCCCAACGCTCCGCTCAACGACCTCTATCAGGATGTAGTACTGAACCTCTGGAAAGCTTATCCTAAATTCAGGAAAGAATGTAAAATATCGACATGGATTTACCGTATCGCCCTGAACACTTGTATCAGTTTTTATCGTAAAGAGAAGAATGTACCGGAAATTATCAGCCTCACCAAAGACATTGACCGGACAATAGAAGCACATGACCCTATCAATGAAATGCTGAAGCAACTCTATCAGATGATTAACCAACTGGGACAACTCGACAAGTCAATCATCCTGCTATACCTCGAAGATAAAAGCTACGAGGAAATAGCGGAAATTACCGGCTTGACGGTGACTAACATAGCTACCAAGCTAAGCCGTATCAAAGACAAACTTAAAAGAATGAAAAAGGAGGAATAAGATATATGGAACTGGAAGAACTGAAAAAATCATGGAACGCCCTCGATGAGCACTTAAAGGACAAAGAACTCATCAAAGAAGACGAACTTGAAAGGCTGATAGGACACGCCGACAAAGGTATCCATGCCATTGCCCGCCTGAACATCAGGCTAATCCTGATTTCCCTGCCGATATTAATCTTATTTTTGACGGAAGTGATACTGCACAACAGATTAAACCCGATCTACATCATTATCCTTCTGGCATGGATTCCCGCTCTTTGCTGGGATATCGCCACCACGCGATTTCTTCAACGGACTCAAATAGACGAAATGCCTCTTGTGGAAGTGATTGCCCGTGTCAACCGCATTCATCACTGGACAATCAGAGAACGGCTGATTGCCACCGCTTTCCTCCTGATACTTGCCATTCTTTCTTTCGTCTACTGGCAGATATGGCAATACGGAATAGGTATGATTCTGTTCTTCATCCTGTTGTGGGGAGGAGGTCTTATACTCATTCTATGGATTTATCGCAAGAAATTCCTGAACCGTATCCACGAAATCAAAAAGAATTTAAGTGAATTAAACGAATTAATGTAAATATCCATTATAACTAAAGACACATATGTTGCAACGCTTATTTATATTCCTCCTACTTTTTCTGGTACTTCCGGACCTCTATCTTTACTTGAGATTCATTGTTCGTCTCACCGCAAAATGGTGGTTACGCGTTCTTTACTGGGTACCCAGTTTCTTGCTAACCGCAGGGCTTCTTTACTTGGTTTACTTTGCCAACAATGCTTTTGCGGAACGCCATACACAGGACATCGGGTGGTTCTCTATCATCTTTTTCCTGTTTACAGCTCCCAAACTATTGCTGGTCTTATTTACCGTACTCGGAATCCCTTTTCATAAATGGCTTCGCTGGCCGCGCACACCGTTTATATGCACCGGACTGACACTGGCCGTACTTAGTATTGTTATGATTCTCTACGGCTCTTTTGTCGGACGAACCCGGTTTGAAGTAAAAGAAGTCACTTACACCTCTCCCCGACTCCCGCAGGCTTTCGACGGTTATCGTATTGTACAGTTATCCGACCTTCATATCGGCAGTTGGCAAGGAAACACTCCTGCTATTCGGAAGTTAGTGGATTTAGTGAATGCCCAGCAACCCGACCTGATTGTTTTCACCGGAGATCTGGTAAATCACCGGGCTGTCGAGCTGAATGATTTCCAGGAAATACTAGCCGGCCTGAAAGCCGGAGACGGAGTTTATTCCATACTTGGAAACCATGATTACGGACCTTATTTTCATTGGAAAAGCAAACAAGATCAGGACAATAATCTGATCGAACTTAAACAAAGGCAGGCAGCTATGAGCTGGAAGTTATTAAACAACGAACATACATTTCTGATTCAAGGCAATGACAGCATCGCCCTTATCGGAGTAGAAAACCAAGGAGAACCTCCCTTTTCGCAACATGGCGACCTTCCAAAAGCGAAAGCAGGAATCGAAGGAATGTTCAAGCTACTTTTAAGCCATAACCCGACACATTGGAGACGGGAAGTACTTCCGGAATCGGATATAGATTTAATGTTGGCAGGACATACCCACGCCATGCAGTTGCAACTGGGCAATTATTCCCCTTCCGTTTATATTTATCCGGAATGGGGAGGGATGTATTTGGAAGGTACTCGCGGGCTTTACGTCAATGTAGGAATCGGCTACGTGGGATTACCTTTCCGTTTCGGCGCCTGGCCGGAAATCACTGTGCTTACCCTACGACGGTAAGCACGCTCTTTCCATTGACTTTCTTATGCACCTGCACCTGGACGGAGATCCGTTCACTCATTTCCTGTACATGAGAAATTACTCCTATTTTCCTTCCTTGCATCTGTAATTGTTCCAACGCTTCCATAGCTGTCCGCAAGCTATCGGCATCCAAAGAGCCGAATCCCTCGTCAATAAAAAGAGATTCTACTTTCAGGTTGTTGCTCGACAGCGAGGACAGTCCCAGTGCCAATGCCAAAGATATCAGAAACGACTCTCCTCCGGAAAGAGAATATACAGTCCGTATTTCATCACACATATCACAATCAATCACCTGAAGCGCCAAAGTGCCGGGTACTTGCTGCAATTTATAGCGTTTGGATAGATAAGACAAATGCTTGTTGGCATGAAGTAACAATAAATTCAATGTATAGCTTTGTGCTATAACTTTGAACTTTGCTCCGTCGGCACTACCGATCAACTTGTTCAGTTTAGCCCAACGTTCGGCAATCAATTGCTTTTCGGCCAGTTCTTTAGCTATCAGTTCGACTGTTACTTTATTTTTTGCCTGCTGCAACAGGCGGACTTCGATAGCAGAAAGGCTACGTTCCGTATTTAGATTGTCTTCCTGCTGTTGCTTTATTATTTCGGGAAGTTGTTCGGGAGATTCAATCTTTTTCTGTTGCTCCTGCAATTCCCCGACAGTTGCGGCAATCTGTTTCATTTCCCCTTGTAAACCTAAAAGACGGTTGTGCGAAGTTTCTACTCCCAACCGAGCCCCGTCTAAAGCATGAGTCAGCTCTTTTTCCCTTTTGGCTACAGCGGCTTCTAAGGGGGG
>ENA-OPRU01000955-OPRU01000955.1-human-gut-metagenome-genome-assembly--contig:-NODE-955-length-15734-cov-3.265642_pt1 | contig 15734 bp, 9 predicted proteins | sample MGYA00241897_ERZ501888 | MGnify/ENA primary metagenome ERZ501888 (study PRJEB25962, sample SAMEA2042398) | human gut metagenome | biome: human gut; feature: human-associated habitat; material: faeces... | reverse complement strand
ATTCGGGGTAGACGACTCACGTCCGGATTTCCAAATACTCCTTTATCCGGTTATCAGTATGCTACCTCATTTAACGCACCTTAAATCGAGGGAACGGCTATTAGGAGCGAATCCCACGCATGAGGAAGAGTAAGCTTTCTCTTTGGAATTGCACGTAAACTCACTGACACCTCCCGCCTTTATAGCGTTGGCTTCGGATGACGAGGCGGTTAGCCCGGAGAATAGCGTGCTTTATTATCTCGCTTTGCTAAAAAACAAGGTGTCCGCCTCCTTGCATATTTATCCAAAGGGCGGCCATAGTTTTGGGTTCCGGGACAACTTCGTATACAAACGTCAATGGACTGACGAACTGGAGAAATGGCTAAGCACGATTGAGTAAATCTCAAAAAAACGGTGCCACACAAATAAATGCGTGACACCGAAAAAGTATATATAAAACAGACCAAGCAGGTTCGCTATTTAGCGTTCCACCAAAGTGGAGTAGTCGTCAAGTTCGGGCCGCCCAAAAGCTGGAGAGCTTGCGCATAACCCGCTTGATTATTCGTTTGGATATTCGCCGGATAACGATAACGTTTCGGGTAGAAATCCCAACGGCATTCCTTAGAGGTAGCGACCGTCAAAGGAACTTGATTCAATGGGTTGTAATCCTTCTCTACCGCTTGGTTCTCGAAGAAAGGAAGACCTAAACGACGATGATCGCTCCAAGCCTCTTCCGGCAACCAAGGAACTTGCGCTATATATTTCTGGGTGATAATCTTCGTAAGGGCGTCATTATTATAAGCGCCATTCCGATAGATCGAGTTATGGGGATATTCATACGTACGGCTTTTTACCTCCTTCGTATAGGGGTCCGTATAACGGATCGTATATGATTTCGCCTCTGTCGTATGGTCGAAAGCGACGGAAGTACCTACACGGTTGTATTTCTGAGACGATAGGTAATCACCGACTTGGCTCAATAAGCCATGATACTCAAAACTAGCCGTAACACCAGACTCATAATTGGATTTAGCCGTTCCCGGAACTTTCCAGCCTTTCACCGCAGCCTCCGCCAATAAGAAGTAACTTTCCCACGGGCCGAAGAAGACACGCTTATTGGTGCTCATTCGATATTGTTTCGATATAGAGGGATAATTATAATTCTTACCTGTCAGCTCACTTACCAGACCGGCTTTCACGTCCCATTCTCCGGCGACCCAAGTGCCCCACGTATATTTCGGATCGATCATCAACATATTCTGGGTATTATCCGCCGGATTCTTCAAGTGAACCGGCTTCACCTCGCTGGCCGCACCGATATAATCGGAATAAACCACACCATCATCCCAGCCCACTACACTAAACAACTTCGGGGCACGGGGATCTACATATTGAGGTATACCGTCGAAATAGAAACCGGCGCACGGATCATTCGTCGTCAGCGGGAAGTGCTGGTTCAAATATAAACCTTGATAATCGTATGGATTCTTCAAATGGCTTTTTAAGGAGTCCGGCAACGGAAATTCCTGTCCACCCAAACCAACTACCAAGTTCTTAAACGTCACGGACATCGCCTGCCCATTCCAAGGACGAGACATCACGCTCGTCAGCTCATCCCAACCCTCTTTCTCCTGCACGGAAGCGATATCGGTTGGCTCGGAAATAAATGTCTTAGAGGCGGCATCCTCAAATTCCGCTCTCGCCAAGGCAGGATCGACAGCCGAGATACGCATCGCCAAACGCATACGCAAAGAGTTGGCGTACTTTTTCCATTTCGTAACATTTCCCGCATAGAAAGCATCCTCGTTAGCCATAGCGGACATATCCAAGGAGGGGTCTAACGCAGACTCAGCTTCCCGTAACTCTTTCAATATAAATTGATAGATAGCTTCTACACTATCGTACTCAGCCGGTACACCGGAGAAAGCGGCCAACGCAGGGATCGGCCCGAAACCGTCAGCTACTTCCGAGTTCAAGTAAGCACGCCAGATACGGGACATCTGGATCACGTTCTTATAATAAGGATAGGTATCCGCCTCGCCATTGGCAACCATCTGCTCTCCTAACTGGATCGCTTTGGTCACTTGATTCAGCCAACCTACGGCGTAATCATTACTCAAGTAGATCGTACTATAATCATTGTTATCCGTACCGATCGTAAAACCACTTCCCCTATTGAAACGGGAAGCACGGTCCCAGTACAAGATAAAGATACGCTCGGCTATCTCTGGGTTCATCTGGTCTCCCATGATAGAGGCATTCAGGAACCATTGGGGCTTCACCTTATCCTCTCCCACAAGATTCGGGTCCTCATTGATCTCCTGAAAGTCATTACAGGAAGAAAGAAGAGCAGCCACCGATACCAATCCGGTAAAAAGTATATTTCTTGTTTTCATCTTCATCATTTTTATCGTAATTCAAATTATCATGTATTCCATTAGAATCCCACGGTTACGTTAAACGTATAGGAACGGCCGGTCGGCGCGGCTCCATTCTCGAATCCGGTAGCGTTGGTATTCGTGGCGGCAACGGACTCGGGGTCGATACCCGGCAAGTTATAATGGATCATCCAAACATTGTTACAAGTAGCGGATAGACGTACACGCTGGAAAGGCGTTTTCTTCAACATCTGTCGATTGAACTCGTAGCCAAAGGTGATATTACGCAAACGGACATTGGTGGCGCTATAGGTATAAACCTCTGGTAAACCATAATTTCCGGTAGACCCAATACGCTCCCAATAGTTCTGGGGAGTGACGGCGACCGTATTCTCCGCATAACCACTACCCTGTTGAACCACGGTATTCGGTACCACGAATTCGGCACGATCACCATTCACCACTGTTCCGGCGGCGTTACCCCGGGTATACAGGTTGGAGGCTGTCGCCGAATAGATGCTACCACCGATACGGAAGTCTATCAAGAAGCTCAGGTTAAAACCTTTATAAGAGAAATTATTGGTCCAACCCATCATCCAATCCGGACTCTGGTTTCCTACTTTCGACTTCTCGGTAGAGATCAAAGGCAAACCATCATCACCTACGACGATCTTTCCATAGTGAGGACTATTCTCATCGGTCACACGCATAAAGGTCTGCCCGTAGATCTCACCATAATAACCACCTACCGGAGCTACGATCTGGATAGCGTCGAACGTCTTTATATCATATAGATTCACGCCCTCGTATAATTCCTTGATCTTATTCCGGTTCAAGGAGAACTGCGCCGTAGAGCTCCAGCTCAATCCGGCGGGATTGTCTAGAATCGTACCGTTCAAGGAGATCTCCAAACCCTCGTTCTGAATGTTACCCGCGTTAATCTTACGGGAAGCATAGCCGGAGAACGGGTCCATCGGTAAATCCAGTAACTGGCGGGTAGCGTTGGACTTATACCAAGCGGCATCCAAGCCTAACCGGTTATTGAAGAAACGGATATCGAAACCGGCCTCCCATGATTTAATCAACTCACTACGTACATCCGAGTCGTAAAGTACCTTACCCGGTTTCGCCGTCGTATTCCCGTTGGGGTCCTTGCCTACAGAGTAGAAGTTATATAATTGATACGGGTCCAAGTCGTTACCTACCTCAGCGAAGGAGGCACGTACCTTAGCGAAAGAGAACCAATCCGGCATGCTTCCGCCAATCTTCGGCAACATATCGGAGATCACCGCAGACAAGCTGACAGACGGATAGAAATAAGAGCGGTTGGCTTTCGACATCGTAGACGACCAATCGTTACGTGCCGTAACATCCAAGAACAGATAACCATCCCAGTTCAACTGCAACGACCCGTACAAGGAATTCATACGACGGCGGATCAACTCGGAAGTGACCGTCGGCTTATTCACGCCATTATTCAGCGAGAACAAGTTCGGCACCAACAACTCTCCGGCAGAAGCGTTCATCTTATTACGTTGCTGGAGCATCAAGTTACCACCGAAAGTAACGAAGCCTCCCAGCCGATCGATCAAGTTATCCTTCCGGGCCGTAGCCAAGAAACTGAAGTTATTCTCATAGAAGGTCTCCGATCCCTCGGTATACAGACCTCTCGGACTGGTATTACCACCGGCATATACTTTCTCGCTCTTCGTCGTGGTATAATAATCCGTACCACCTCTCAACTCAATATCGAACCAATCGGTCGGGGCATATTTCAAGGAGATATTTCCTAACAAACGGTTACGGGTATCCTCGTTCTGGCGATAACGGGTCACCCAATAAGGGTTCTCCTGCGGATTCTTGGAGGCATCATACCAAATCATATTGCCTTGCTCATCCACGTCATCCTCAAACTCACGGATATTCAAGGAACGAGGCAGGTTATAGATCGTATTGAAAGCGTTCGAGGGATTCACGCCCTGAATCGGGCGGTTATGCGCGTTTTGATTGATATAATTCACCTTGGCATCTACTTTCCACTTTTCCGCCTCATCCAAGAAAGTGGTGGCACGCAAGGTAATATTCGTCTTGTTTAGTTTTGAGCGTGGGGTGATACTAGCATCGTCGGAACGGTTTACGGAGGCGAATACCGCCGTACCCTTTATGTTCTGCTGGAAGCTGACACCCTCGTTAAAGGAGGTTCCGGTGCGGAAAAAAGCGTCGATATTATCATAAGTATGCAGAGGGATTTGGTTGCCTCTCCAATCGGTTACCATTTGTCCCATGGCTTTCGGTCCCCAGCTAAGGCGGGATTGGTTATCGTAAACGCCCACGGAGCCTTGTCCGAAGTCGTTCTGTAAATCAGGTTTCAGGAAAATCGTCTCGGCGGTGATACCGGCGTTGATCGTAATACCGAGTCCCTCGTTCTTACGTCCGGACTTGGTAGTGATCAAGATCACGCCGTTACCGGCACGTGAGCCATAAAGGGCGGCGGCGGAAGCACCCTTCAATACCGTCATGGACTCGATATCTTCCGGGTTGATATCCGAAAGGCCGTTACCCATGTCCGCTCCGGAGTTACCCCATACATCATCCACGCCACCGGTGAAGTTATCCATCGGGGTACCGTCTACGACGATCAAGGGCTGGTTGCTACCCGTCAAGGAGTTGTTACCACGAAGTACGATCTTAGAAGACCCTCCTACGCCATTGCTTGAACGGACGATCTGCAAACCGGAAACCTTACCGGAAAGGGAGTTCGCCAAGTTCGGCTCACGGGAGGCCAAGAGGTCATCCCCTTTCAACTCCTGCATGGCATAACCCAAGGCTTTCTTATCCCGTTTCATACCCAAGGCGGTCACCACCACCTCATCGAGTTTCTGGGTATCTTCCACGAGTTTAACCGTAATCTCGGACTGGCCAGTATACGGGATGTCTTGCGAGGTATAACCGATAAACGATATCTGTATGATATCCCCTTTCTTCACGTTATCCAAGGTAAAATGTCCGTCCAAGTCGGTCATAGTACCATTGGTAGTTCCTTTCACGATTACGGACGCCCCGGTAACGGGTCCTAAGGCATCCTCAACTATTCCCGACACCTTTGCGTTTTGCTGTGAAATGTCAACCCTCGGAATCCCGGACATAGGCGTGGCGTATAAGTTTCCCGAGAACCCAAGCGCCCCTACCAACAGGATTAAGCTGACTGGTCTGAATCTTTTCAACATAACTACTGTTTTTTGTTTATTTTTCTAGACAATGTTTTAGTTTTTGCGTCAACAAATGTCATTTATCCTGTATAAACATAAAAAGGGCAGATATGTTTTGAGTTTAACATATACAAGAGGTAACTGGTGAGGATACCGCAACTACTCTCTCCTTACAGACAAAACGAATAAGAGTTATCCTTACTAACATCCATAAAAAATTGATTTACAGAAATTTTAACCAAAGGATAACCAAACCGTAAAAGAGGCAGGAAGCCGTTAGTTATTCACTTCAGAAGCCAATAAAAGTTCCAGTTTACCCATACAAATCATCACCACAAAAAAAAGAAGGCGTACCGACATTTACATCGATACGCCCTTTTCTCGTAAGAATATTATTCTCTATAATTTCCGAATCAGTTACAATACAAAGTTGTCAAAAGACAAGAAAAGACAAGAAGTAGATATCTTTATTTCCTATAAAGTCTAATAAGCATGAATAGTAATCGTCAGCACATCACCATTCTTGTCTGTGACACAAAAAACAGCCGAGTCCCCTTTACTTGCACTCTGTGTCCAAATTAACGCAAAACGTCCAGACCCACCGGGATTAAATTGAATATAGTCACTACCACTCATTTTTTGCCACAAGAAATCTCCAGTAGAAGGTTGAGTAAAACGAATTTCCACTGATTTCCCAGCTTCAATACCAATTGAATTACTAGTCCTAGGTTCTCCATCCGCAAAAAGCGCTAGATTACCACTGTCTTTTACATAATAACCATCTATTTGGGCATTGCAAAAAACACTAATTGTTCCAAATAAAAACAATACCATTAATAACTTTCTCATAACTGTAAAATTTAAAAGTTTAACATTAAAAACATAAATCCTCACGTTGAATGATGATACATCCCAACGTGAGGATTCCTATTATTTTGCAGTAAAAATACTATTCATATTATTTCATATTCCACCACAAAGAAGTTGTCGTCATGTTCGGACCACCAAGTCTTTCTAAAGCTTGGTTATACCCTTCCAAGTTATTGGTTTGAAGAACTGCCGGGTAACGAAGACGCTTCGGGTAGAACTCTACTTTACATTCCTTGCAAGTAGCAGGAGTTAACAACACTTGGTTAGTTGGATTGTAAGCAGCCTCTACAGCTTGATTCTCGAAGAACGGCAAACCTAAACGACGGTGATCAGACCACACTTCCAAAGGCAACCAAGGATTCTGAGCGATGAACTTCTGCGTAATGATCTTAGTCAATGCATCATTATTATACTGACCATTCTTATAGATCGTATTTTTAGGATACTCATAAGTCGTTGTCTTATTCTGTTTCGTATATGCATCGTAATAGTTGATCGTATAAGCCTTAGCCTCTACCGTATGATCGAAAGCTACAGATGTTCCTACACGGTTATAAGCCTTAGATTGCAAATATTCTAAGAGTTTATCGGAAACACCGTTATATTCAAAACTAGCGGCGATACCTTTCTCATAATTATCCTTTGCGCTACCCGGAACATTCCAACCATAAACCGCAGCTTCCGCTAACAAGAAATAACTTTCCCACGGGCCAAACCATACACGTTTGTTCGTGCTATGACGGAACTTATCAGCCAAAGAAGGGAAGTTGTAGTTATAACTTGTATAGTCACCAACTAAACCGGCCTTATCGTTCCAGTTTCCGGCAACAACGGTCGTCCAAGAATATTTCATGGGAAGTTTTACTTCCGGAGCGGAAACTTTTTGTCCGGTCAGCACATCCGTATAATCTCCCGCAATCAATGTTATCTCATCCTTTACCTCGGAAGCGGCACCTATATAAGAAGGATAAACCACTCCGTCATCATACCCCGGAATGCTATACAACTGAGGCGCACGAGGATCGATATATTGTGGGATACCATCGAAAAAATAGCCCGCACAAGGATCATTTGTGGTTGTTGGGAAATGCAGGCTGACATTCTGGCCTAAGTAAGTATAAGGATCTTTCAAATTGGATTTCAACTCATCAGGAACAGGAAATTCCACACCGCCTAGTCCCACTACGAGATTATTGAAAGTAGTAGACATCGCTTGGTTATTCCAAGTTCTTGTCATGACACCTGTATACGGATCCCATCCATCTTTCTCCGCAACCTGGGCGATATCATCCATAGAGGCGATAAACTCACCCTTGGCAGCATCCTCAAACTCAGCTTGCGCCAAAGAAGGATTGACCGCAGTCAAACGCATCGCTAGACGCATACGCAAAGAGTTTCCATACTTTTTCCATTTCTTTATGTCACCACCAAAAAACGGATCATATTTGGACATCGCACTCATATCAATGCTCTCATCCAAAGAAGCGACCGCCTCTTTCAACTCTTTCAATATATAGGTATAGATATCCTCCACCTTATTATATTCTCCAGGAACACCGGTAAAAGCAGATAACGCCGGTATCGGGCCAAAGTTATCAGACAATTCAGAGTTCAAATAAGCTCTCCAAATACGAGCCATATTCGGGATATTCCGATAATAAGGATAGGCATTATCCACATCTAATTTGATTTTCTCCTCTCCGACCTCTATCGCTTGATTCGCCTTATTCAACCAACCTACGCCATACGAGTTCGAAGTCAAGTATAATCTATTATAGTCATCATTATCCGTACCGATTGCGAAACCGCTACCCCGATCAAAACGAGCAGCCCGCTTCCAATACAAAATAAAAATACGTTCTGCTATTTCAGGGTTCATTTGAGCATCTCCAATGGAGCCATTCAAGAACCATTCCGGTTCCACTTGCTCCAAATCAGCCTTATTCGGGTCTTTGTTGATATCCTCAAAGTCATTACAACTTGTAACCGTTGTCAATGAAGCGACCGCCAAGGCTCCTAATATAATGATATTTTTCGTTTTCATATTATCTCCTTTCTATTAGAATCCTACAGTTAAATTAAATGTATAAGAACGATTTGTAGGCGCGCCACCATTCTCGAATCCTACCGCATTCGTATTTGTAGCTGCCACAGATTCAGGATCGATACCCGGCAAATGAGAAACAATCATCCATACGTTATTACAAGTCGCGGACAGACGCAACTTTTGGAACGGGGTTTTCTTCAACAAATTCTTATTGAACGTATATCCTAAAGTAATATTTCTCAAACGGATATTCGTAGCGTCATACGTAAACACCTCCGGCAAACCATAGTTTCCTGAAGAAGCGATACGCTCCCAATATCTTTGAGGCGTAACAGCGACATCATTCTTCACATACTCATCACCTTTTTTCATGATTGAGTTTGGAACCACGAAATCAGCACGATCACCATTCACGACCGTTCCGGCAGCGTTACCATTCTTATGCAAAGAAGAAGTCGTCGCCGAGTAAATCTCACCACCTATACGGAAGTCGATCAAGAAACTCAAATCAAAACCCTTATAAGAGAAATTATTCGTGAGACCAAGCATCCAATCCGGGTTCTGATTACCAATCAACTCTTTATCTGTCGTAATCAAAGGAAGACCATCTTCACCTACCACGACCTGCCCATTGTGGCGAACAAATTTCTGTCCATAAATATCACCATATTTACCACCTTCGGTAGCGGCAATCTGTAAGACATCCACAGTCTTGATATCATAGACAGTCACCCCTTCGGTTAATTCCAAGATCTTACTTCTATTCAAAGAGAAATGAGCTTGCGCATCCCAGTTAAACCCACTAGCAGTCTGCATAATAGCACCATTCAACGAAAGTTCGAAACCTTGGTTCTGGATATTACCCGCATTCACTTTTCGAGATTCATATCCGGAAAAAGCATCCATCGGAATATTCAGCAACTGATTGGTCGCATTTGTCTTATACCAAGCGGCATCAATACCAAAACGGTTATTGAAGAAACGTAAGTCGGCACCAACCTCCCAAGACTTAATCAACTCACTCTTAACCGAAGAGTCAAACAAGGTACTTCCGGCAGAAGCCATACTATTACCATTAGCATCCTTAGAAATTGTATATACATTATATAACTGATAAGGATCCAAATCATTACCTACCTCAGCGAAAGAAGCACGCACCTTCGCGAAACTAAACCAATCAGGCATACTTCCTCCGTTTTTCTGTACCATATCAGAGATTACAGCAGATAAGCTAACAGAAGGATAGAAATAAGAACGATTCTCTTTTGACATAGTGGATGACCAGTCATTACGTGCCGTAACATCCAAGAACAACCAACCATCCCAGTTCAACTGGAGAGATCCGTACAAAGAGTTCATTTTACGCTGGGTCAAAGAAGATGTAATAGAAGGTTTATCAACACCATTATTGACATCAAACAAATCAGGAACCAACAACGTTCCCGCACTTGCATTCATTTTGGTACGTTTCTGCTGCATGATGTTACCACCAAATGTAACAAAACCACCCAATTTGCTGATCAAATCATCCTTACGCGCCGTAGCCAAGAAGCTAAAGTTATTCTCATAGAATGTCTCAGAACCTTCAGAATAGCTACCTTCCGGCTTCGTATTACCTCCTGAATATAACTTTTGAGTAGTCGTGGTAGTATAATAGTCAGTACCTCCTCTCAGCTCGATATCAAACCAATCCGTAGGAGCATATTTTAAAGAAGCATTTCCTAAAATACGATTACGCGTATCGTCGTTCTGACGGTATTGAGTTACCCAATAAGGGTTCTCCTGTGGACTATTACTTTTATCATACCAAACCATTTTCCCTTGATCATCCACACAGTTCTCAAAATCAAGAACATTCAAAGAGCGAGGCAAATTATAAACGGTTGAAAATGCGTTGGATGGGTTTATACCAATGATCGGACGATTATGGGCGTTTTGGTTTACATAGTTCACCTTCGCATCCACCTTCCATTTCTTAGCCTCATCCAAAAATGAGGTAGCACGTAACGTTAAATTCGTCTTATTCAGACTTTGCTCTGGGGTTACACCCGAGTCATCTTGGCGATTGAAAGAAAAGAACATAGAGGTTCCATTCACATCTTGCTGGAAACTTACGCCTTCATTGAAAGAGGTACCTGTACCAAAGAAAGCGCCAATATTGTCATAAGCGGCCATTGGCACTTGACGTCCGTCATACGTAGTAATAGTCTGTCCTTCAATCCTCGGACCCCAGCTCAGATTGGTTTGGTCATTGTAAGCACCAACAGAACCCTGTCCGAAAGAACTTTGCAGTTCCGGCAACATAAAAGGAGTATCCGCCGTAACTCCAAAGTTCACATTGATACCCAGACCATCATTCTTCTTTCCTGATTTCGTCGTAATCAAGATAACACCATTACCGGCACGAGAACCGTAAAGAGCGGCAGCGGAAGCACCTTTCAATACAGACATAGACTCGATGTCTTCTGGATTGATATCCGAAAGACCGTTACCCATATCCGTACCGGAGTTACCCCAAGCATCATCTACACCACCGGTGAAGTTATCCATCGGAGTACCATCTACAACTACCAACGGCTGATTAGAACCCGTCAAAGAGTTCGCACCACGAAGTACAATCTTCGAAGAACCGCCTACACTACCACTAGAACGAACGACCTGCAAACCGGAAACCTTACCGGACAACGCATTGGCGATATTGCTCTCGCGAGAATCCAGCAAAGCGTCTCCCTTCAACTCTTGCATCGCATAACCCAAGGACTTCTCAGATCGCTTCATGCCTAAGGCCGTAACCACGACCTCATCCAATTTCTGGGTGTCTTCCGCTAATTTGATAACGCCTACCGGTTGGCCGGTATACGTAATTTCCATGGTGGAGTAACCAATGAATGAGATTTGGATTACATCACCATTCTTGACACCTTCCAAGGTGAAATTACCGTCCATATCGGTAATCGTACCATTGGTCGTGCCTTTCACGACAACTGACGCTCCGGTCACTGGGCCGAAATCATCTTCCACTGTACCTGTTACTTTCCCGTTTTGCTGGGAGATAGAGGTACCTTGCTCAACAGGTGCGATGTTGGCATACATGCTTCCCGAGAAGCATAACGCACCCGCACATAGAATTAAGCTGACAGGTTTAAAGTTTTTCAACATAACTGATGGTTTTATTGATAAATAATTAGACAATGTCTTGGCGAAACATTTGTCTTTTAAAATTATTCACATACATACACTCACTCCTGAGTTCTAGCGTAATTAAGTTCAAATAAAAAATGGGCTAACTATCGGAGTCCTACATGAACTTTTCTTAAGTAGAAGTTGTTTTATTTAGTTGGCGCCAAAATACCTAGCACATTTTATATCGGAGGCAAAGATATGAAATATTCATTATATTGTGTCATTATAATTAAATAAATCTTTCCTTATTTTTATGTTTTACAATATAAAATTAGAAATATAAACGGTTTTAAGTTAAAATCGACTTGAGTTCATGTAGAACTAAGTATCTGCGGTAAGATATGAAATCACAGTAATTCAGGCGTTTTTTCAGAATATAAAAGCAAGCCAGCTTCATTAGCAAAGTAAGTTAATTAAAATGCCAAAGTAAGTTAACTTACTTCGCCGATGAAGTTAACTTACTTTTATTAGATATCTTCTATTGAAAAAGAAGTATAATCTCTAAAAATCTTTCTCATTCGCCATATACCACATATTAAGGAACGAGGCCTTCGTGATATTCACCACCTTGTCCCAATTAATCCGGTCGGCATGGTCGCTCGGTTGATGGTAATCCGGATGCCCGTCGGTATGATACCAGATAATAGGGATACCTATCTTTGCGAAGGAACCGTTATCACTCCCTCCTACCGGGTTATCCCACGGACGATAATCCGGTGCCAGATTCAAGTTGTATTTCTTGATATCGTTCTTCAGCCAATCGCCGAAAGCAGGGTGCGCCTCCGTATAGAAATAAACCACATGGGTAGGCTTCGCCTCGTTATTGTTACGGCCGATCATATCGAAATTCAAATATCCTTTCACGTTCTTTATCTCTGGAAAAGACTGAACGAAGGCTTTCGATCCGAGAAGCCCTTTCTCCTCACCGTCCCAGAAAGCGAATACAACGGTTCGCTCCGGTTGCTGGCCCGTGGCAAGGAAAGCCCTCGCTATCTGCAAAACGGCAGAGACTCCGGAGGCGTTATCGTCCGCCCCGTTATAGATCTGGTCGCCATCCAGCATCGGGTCGATACCCAGATGGTCATAGTGAGCGCCGACAATCACGATCTCGTTCGGGTTCTTCCCCTCTATCTTACCCAATATATTATTCAAGGATAGCTTCTGGAAAACACCGGTCTGCTTGATAGCGGCCACCGAGTCCGGGTGGACTTGCCAACGGGCTCCTCTTTTCTGGCGTTCCAGATGGTAAGCCTCGAACGGATGGTAATAGGAATCGCCCACGGGATCGATACCTAAGGACTTCAAGTTCGCCACGATATAATCTCCCGCTATACGGCCTCCACGGAAACCGGCCTCACGGCCCTCCAGATCATCATCGGCCAAGAAACCGATATGCGCCTCGGCGGTCGATCTATTTATCACGTCCAAACCTTTCTTCTCCGGACTTTCCGCCCAAAGAGCCGTACTTAATGCCAGCGACATTAAGAGTAATCCTGCTTTTTTCATCGCTTTTGTGTTCAAATGATTATTGTTTTAGCTTTTTCATTCACAAATATAAGTAATTTCCCTGATACGCGAAGGAGAAGGAAAGGAAAGGGCACAAAAAAAGGCTCACCCGGCCGTATTGCCAAAGGTAATCCTCATTTCCTATCTCTCACCATTCCGTTTTGAACGGAGGTAAGAGATGACATCTAATTTATTTCTTACTTTAATTCTTTACTTAAAAAAGACGCGGTCTTTTAGTTCTTATCCGCATCTACACTCATTTCGCTCATAAGGCGACGGATCTCAGCGTTTAATCGCTGACTCATGGCACCATTGCCAGCTGACTGGTAACGATCTGCTTGATAACGCAACATCGCTAAAGCACGAAGGCTTTTCTCATTTTCTCTCATCATCATAATCTTTTTGTTTTACGCTTCCCACGCTTGGAAAGCCAGTTAATAAATAATCCTAAAACGATCTTTCTTTCTTAATTCGTTACAAAGATAACCATTTTATCCGAAACAATGTTGTAGAACATAATAAAATATTTCATTTTTTCGATTATTTATGAATTGTGCAAATAAGTCTAAATACGCCGGGGATTACTCCACCGGCGTTAATTCACCTGTAACAGAGTCTATTACAAACCCTCTTACCGTTATATCCGACGGAATCAGCGGATGATTCCGAATTTGCTCCACGGTCTCGTGCACGGAAGCCTCGGAGGTCTCGAATCCCCGCAACCACGACTCGAAGTTTATACCGCAATATCGGATCATATCTATTCGTTCCTGCGGGATTCCCCGCTCTTTCATCTTTTCGATCATCTCGGAGCTATTCATGTGCTTGGCTCCACAATCGGTATGCCCGATTATCATTACCTCTACAACCCCAAGCTCGTAAATCGCCACCATCAAGCTCCGGATAACGCTTCCGAAGGGATGGGATATGATCGCCCCTGCGTTCTTTATAATTTTCACGTCTCCATTCTTGATGCCCAAGGAGGCGGGTAGCAACTCGGTCAGCCGGGTATCCATGCAAGACACGATGGCGATCTTCTTATCGGGATATTTATTCGTGATATACTTCTCATACCCCTTGTTCTTTACGAACTCACGATTATAGCTTACCAATTCATCAATCATAGCGTTTGTGATTTAGCGTTATTAAACTGTTTATTTATATAACATCGAAATGTCTTAAAGCGTTCATGACACCATCGTCATCTACGGAGTCGGTCACGTAATCCGCCGCCTCTTTCACCTCGTCGCCGGCGTTACCCATGGCTACCCCGATCCCGGCGTGGCAAAGCATGGCCATATCGTTGCCTCCATCGCCAAAAGCCATCGTCTCGTGGAGCGAGATCCCGTAATACTCGATGATCTTATCGATCCCTACCGCCTTACTGCTCCCCCGCGGCACGACATCCGCAAATAGCGGGTTCCAGCGAGTAGCCTCGCAATGCGGCAAGACGGACATGATACGTTCTTCATGGCCGGGAGAGAAAAAGGCTATCAGCTGGTATACTTCCTTACCCCCGTTGCCACGCAAAGGACGCAAGGGAGGATGAGGGAAGTCTAGCATGTCGTAAAGCTGTCGCACAGAATCATCCACGTAGTTCTGGTAAATCCCATCTTCCTCCACCAAGGCGCACGGGAACGCCTCCTCATTCTCTTGATAGCGGATCAACGCCTCTATATCCCCCGACGGGATATTATGTTTATAGATAACCTTATCTTTTCCGGCCAAGCAATATCCTCCGTTCAAGGTAACATAGCCATCGAACTCTTGCGTCCCGAGGTTATTGATAAATTGCAACTGGCGGCCGGTAGCGATGAAAACCTTGATTCCCTTTTCTCGCAACAGGTCCAAGGCCCGGACCGTGGAGTCCGGTAGTTTATGCGTCTTGAAACTTACCAACGTACCGTCAATGTCAAAAAATACTGCCTTAATCATACTTATACCTATTATCTTCTTTTAATGACAAAGATACACTTTATTTGTTACATTTGTATTTTCATTTCCTTCATCAAATAATAGATATAGTTTTTTATGGAATACAGACAACTAGGAGGTTCCGGATTATACGTTCCGGCACTTTGTTTAGGTACGGCTACTTTTGGTGGCACGAATGGTTTTGAAGGTTGGGGACATACCAAGGTGGAAGAGGCTACCCGTATGGTCAATCTTTGCTTGGACGCCGGGGTGAATCTATTCGATACGGCGGATGTCTACTCCAACGGTCTTTCCGAGGAAATCTTGGGAAAGGCGATCCACGGATTGAGGAATCGCCTCTTGATCTCCACGAAGGCGACTTTCAACCTCAGCCCGGAGAGCCGTAACGCCATCGGTTCTTCCCGTTTCCATCTGATACAGGCGTGCGAGGCGAGCCTGAGACGATTGAACACGGATCATATCGACATTTACCATATGCACGGTTTCGATGCGAATACCCCGGTAGAGGAGACACTCCGAGCCTTGGACGACTTGGTGACGAGCGGGAAGGTCCGTTATATCGCTTGCTCGAACTTCTCCGGCTGGCACTTAATGAAGTCGCTTTCCGTATCGGAGCGGTATGGCTGG
>ENA-OPRU01000925-OPRU01000925.1-human-gut-metagenome-genome-assembly--contig:-NODE-925-length-16087-cov-3.137787_pt1 | contig 16087 bp, 14 predicted proteins | sample MGYA00241897_ERZ501888 | MGnify/ENA primary metagenome ERZ501888 (study PRJEB25962, sample SAMEA2042398) | human gut metagenome | biome: human gut; feature: human-associated habitat; material: faeces... | reverse complement strand
TCAATGCTGTGATCCCGATCCTGATCGTCCCGTACTATTCTGTGATCGGCGGCTGGGTCATCAAATATCTGGCTGAATACCTTCTTGGACATGGACAGGCCCTTGCCACAGACGAATATTTCTCCGCGTTTATTTCCAACGGTCGTTCTACGGAGATCTGCTTTATTCTCTTCACCCTGTTTACAGTTGTTATCATTTACGCAGGTGTACGCAACGGGATCGAGCGTGTATCGAAGTTTATGATGCCGATCCTCGTGGTCCTTTCCCTGCTCATCGCGGGCTATTCCGTATCGAGACCAGGGGCTATGAGTGGTGTGAAATATCTTCTGGTACCAAACCTTGAGAACTTCTCATGGATGACGGTGGTATCCGCTATGGGACAAATGTTCTACTCCCTGTCCATCGCTATGGGAATCCTTATCACCTTCGGTTCCTACATGAAAAAAGATACTTCGATCGAAGATTCCACTCAGAATGTTGAGATCTTCGATACCGCGATCGCGATCATGGCCGGTCTCATGATCATCCCGGCCGTCTTCGCCTTCTCCGGCGGTGACCCGGATACCCTGCAGGCCGGTCCTGCGCTGATGTTCATCACGATCCCGAAGGTGTTCGCAAGCATGGGACTCGGAGCCGCAGTCGGCATCCTGTTTTTTGTCCTGGTCCTGTTTGCGGCTGTCACAAGTTCCATCGCCCTGACCGAGAGTGCCGTCTCCACTTTTGAGGATGAGCTGCACTGGAGCCGGAAAAAGGCGACGGTATTTATGGCTGTCATTATGCTCCTGCTCGGAACGCTCTCCTGTCTCGGCTATGGTCCACTGGCCGGTGTGACCGTGATCGGAATGCAGTTCCTTGACTTCTTCGATTTCCTGACAAACTCTGTCATGATGCCGATCGCGGCGATCGCGACCTGCCTTCTCGTATCGAGAGTCATCGGAGTTGCAAAGATCGAACAGGAGGTCACAGACGGCGGTCATCCGTTCCGCAGAAAAGTGATCTTCCAGTTTATGATCCAGTATCTCTGCCCGATTTTTGCGGCGATCATACTGATCAGTTCTGTGGCGAACGCGTTTGGGTGGATCTCGATGTAACGTATCTTTATATTTGTGGTTATCGACCTTTGCCGTCCCTTCCGTCAGGATCAGGACGGCTTTTTTCAAGTGACATGATTCTATTTCTCCTTTGTTGATAATCCGCTGACTGGATTTTCGATCTCCGTAATATCAGCATCCAAATAACTTTGCAGTCTTCTCCATCCGCTCCGCGATCGGAACGCCAAACGGGCACCGTGCTTCGCACAAATGACATCCGATGCACTCCGATGCCCTATGTTCCAGCAGCTCATAGTGAGATTGCACTGTCGCCGGGATCTGCGGCTGCATGGTTGCCAGATCATAAAACTTGTTGATCATGGCAATATCCAGATTTGCGGCACACGGCTTGCAATGTCCGCAGTATGTACATTCGCCCCGGTAGGAATGGAACGGCGCATTCGCGATCACAGACGCATAGTCTTTCTCCGTCTCTGAGGCAGTCTCATATCCCACTGCCGCATCTACCTGCTCCTTTGTGTCATATCCACACATGATGGAGCAGACAGCCGGTCTCGTCAGCGCATAGTGAATACACTGGACCGGGGTAAGACAGACACCGAACGGAGATCTCTTCGCATCGAAAAGTCTTCCGCCCGCGAATCCCTTCATGACCGTGATCCCCACATCGTTCTCCTCACAGGCTTTATAGAGCATCGCCCGGTCCGGATCGATCCCCTTAAGTCCCGCGTCAAACTCCTCCGCAAACATCGTATCGATATCCTCACTCGCCGGCAGCATATCAAACGCCGGGTTGATACTGAAAAGGATCATCTCTATATATCCGGACTCAACCGCCTTCATAGCTACCTTCGGATTGTGGGAGCTCATGCCGATGTGCCGGATCACGCCTTTTTCTTTCAGTTCCATCACATAATCCAGATAATCAGAGTGCTGGATCTTCTCCCACTCTTCCTCAGAATCCACATAGTGGATCATTCCGAGATCGATATAGTCGGTCTGCAGTCTCTTTAAAAGGTCCTCAAAGGCCGGACGCACATATTTCATCTCCCGCGTGCGGAAATACTGTCCGTCCTTCCAGGTAGATCCGATGTGTCCCTGAATGAACCACTGATCCCGGTTCTCTTTAATTCCCTCGCCGATGATATTTCTCGATTTCGGATCCGCCATCCAGCAGTCCAGCATATTGATCCCTTTCTCTGACGCATACCGGATCAGCTCAATGCCCTCAGTTTCCGTATGCCGTTCCAGCCATTCCCCGCCAAATCCGATCTCACTCACCATGAGCCCTGTTTTTCCCAATCGTCTTGTCTTCATGTGTTCTCCTCCGATCATCTGTTGCCTCCGGCATTTCTCCCATCAGGATCCTACTGAAATGCCCCCGGTCCGTCGCTCTCCGACACGAATTTTGCGATCTTCACCGCTCCATTTCCATTCTTATCCACAGCATAGAACGTATACGTTCCTTTTTCCGTGATCTGGAACGCCGCCATATCCTTCTCATTCACCGTAAACGCCGTTCCTTCCACAGTCCCGTTCGCAAACTCCCCGGCTGTATGCTCGCCCTTTGCATAGAAGAGCTTATCAAGATCCCCGTCAATATCGAGGACGCGGACCGTCAGATACATTCCACCATTCCGGTTCGAGGTCTGCATCTCCAGATATGGAGCCGTTCCGTTCGCCGGTCTCGTTCCACCGTTCTGAAATCCCCTTCTTGATAAACTGCCGATATCATAGGAAAGGACTGCGCCCACATTCAGCATACCGCCGGACACCGTCACGTCCTTGAGACTCTCCATCGGTGTCACCGTGGACATCAGGATCTCCTTCACATCCGCAACCCCGATCCCGTCAAAATACGAATAGATCATTGCAGCCGCACCGGACACCATCGGCGCCGCCATGGATGTTCCGCTCATGTATCCATAGGTGTTTCCAGGGGTCGTACTTAAAATATAACTTCCCGGCGCCGCAAGATCCACGGTCGTTTTTCCATAGTTGGAGCTTGCGGACAAGGCCCCATCAAAGCTCAGATTCGCGACGGAAATAATATTGTCCAGATCATACGCCGCCGGATAAAACGGGATCACGTCCGTATCAACGCCTTTTCCTGTCTTCGGATCTCCGTTTCCCGCTGCCACTACAAACAGCATACCGGAATTCTTCATCGCCTCATATAACGCCTTATCATCTGTCGTCGACGTCAGGCTCAGGTTGCAGATCACCGCTCCGTTATCCTCCGCATATTTGATCGCCTTGATGACAGCCGCCGTGCTTCCGCCGCCGTCATTTCCTCCAAGGGCCTTTAACGCCATCACCCGAACGCGGGTTCCCGGAACGATTCCCGAGATTCCGATCCCGTTTCCTGTCCCGGCACTGATCGTCCCGGCCCCGTGGGTTCCGTGGCTGTCCTCATTCCCGGTGAAGATCTGATTGTTATTATTGTAGAAATTCCACCCATAACAATCATCCACGTAGCCGTTTCCGTCATCGTCGATGCCGTTTTCCGGAATCTCATCGGTATTGACCCATAAAGTGTCCTTCAGATCTTCATGAGAAGCATCAATTCCCGTATCGATCATTGCGACGATGGTATCATGGCTTCCGTTCCCATATGTCTCCCATGCCTGTTTCAGGTTGATATCCACGCCGGAAACCGCCTGTCTCTTCTTTACCTCCACGAGAGTTCCAAGAAGCTCCGCATTCTCCGATGGCTGACCGAACGGATCCGAGTAGACCGGATACTTCGTAACCTCTTCCGATGTGAACGATCCATCGTTGAAGAACGCCCACTGCTCCGATGCAGACGGGTCATTCGTCTGAAGTTTTTCAGACGCATACGCCATAGACGGCTGTCCCGCTGCCGCGAGCATCACCGCCGCCATAAATCCCGCCGCACGTCTGCAGACCGTTTTTCTTTTTCCATAATCATTCTGAGCCATAAAAATTCTCTTTTCTCTCTCCATTTCCAGCCCTCCAAAGCGGACATTCACAATTCTCTTCCGTTGTTTGCTGGTCTGTGTTTAGATCTATTTTTTAATTTTACCAGATATTCTTGTCTTTTTCATGAATTATTTCTTTTATTTGTTAACATCCGGGATTTTCAGTTCAGAAAATTCCTACCCGCCTACAGTAACGATTTTCTCCCCTGCTTCACGTTTTCTACAACCATCTACTGGACTTTTCATATATAAAAGCCGGACATAACGTGAATTTCCCGAAAAAACGGGCAGGATGACCTATTTTTATCATCCTGCCCGTTTTCGTACCGTATTAATTCTGCTGATCCATCGGATCCTGTCCGTTTCCAGACTGCGGCATCCGCTGTTCTTCAGCTGTTCCGGCATATCCGCCGTTCTCATTCACCGGCGCATTCTGCACATGTTCTGCGACCTGCACGCCCGGATCCTGTACCTGTGAAGCCTCAGCAGCCTGTACCGGCTGGCTCGCTACGTCCTCCGCGAACTCGCCGCCCATACGGCTCTTCTCTTCCTTCTTTCCTTCCTCCGGCTCCGGGATTCCCTTTACCTCACGAAAGATCTTCATAAACTCCTTGCCGGTGATCGTCTCTTTCTCGATCAGGAACGCCGCGATCTGATCCATCGCATCACGGTTTTCGGAGAGAAGACGCTTTGCCTCAGCATACGCCTCTTTCAACATCTTCATGACTTCCGTATCGATCTCAGCGGCTGTCGCGTCACCACAGTTTAAGACAGTGCGTCCTGTCAGATACTGGTTCTCCTGAGTCTCTAATCCCATAAGGCCGAACTTCTCAGACATACCGTACTGGGTGACCATCGCTCTCGCGATCCTTGTCGCCTGCTCGATATCGTTTGCTGCGCCTGTCGTTACCGTATCAAATACAAGTTCCTCAGCCGCACGGCCTGCAAGAGAAACAACAAGCATTGCCTGAAGCTCTTTCTTCGTATTTAAGTATTTCTCCTCCTCCGGAACCTGCATCACGTAACCCAGCGCACCCATAGTACGCGGAACGATCGTGATCTTCTGAACCGGTTCAGCGTCTTTCTGAAGAGCGGTGACAAGCGCATGTCCAACCTCGTGATAGGAGACGATCCGGCGCTCTTCCTTGCTTAAGATCCTGTCTTTCTTCTCTTTTCCGACAAGGACAAGCTCCACTGCCTCAAAAAGATCTTTCTGGGAAACAGCCTGACGTCCATTCTTGACCGCATTGATGGCTGCCTCGTTCATCATATTCGCGAGATCCGCACCCACGGCGCCGGACGTCGCAAGGGCGATCTCCTCGAAATCGACGGTCTCATCCAGACGCACATCCTTGGAATGTACTTTTAAGATATTCACACGGCCTTTCAGGTCCGGCTTATCAACGATGACACGTCTGTCGAAACGACCCGGTCTCAAAAGTGCCGGATCCAGAATCTCCGGACGGTTCGTCGCGCCAAGAACAAGAAGTCCCTTGGAGGAATCAAATCCATCCATCTCGGAAAGCAGCTGGTTTAAGGTCTGCTCTCTCTCATCGTTTCCGCCTAACCGGCTGTCACGACTGCGTCCGATAGCATCGATCTCATCGATGAAGATGATACACGGTGCGGACTGCTGTGCCTGCTTGAAGAGGTCACGGACACGGGACGCGCCCACGCCGACGAACATCTCCACAAAGTCGGAACCGGAAAGGGAATAGAACGGAACATGGGCCTCACCGGCTACTGCCTTCGCGAGCAGTGTCTTACCGGTTCCCGGAGGTCCCACAAGGAGAGCTCCTTTCGGCAGTTTTGCACCGATCTTTGAATATTTCTGGGGATTATGCAGGAAATCAACGATCTCCACAAGGGATTCCTTCGCCTCGTCCTCGCCCGCTACGTCAGCAAACGTGACTCCCGTCTCCTTCTGGACGTAGACCTTGGCGTTGCTCTTTCCAACGCCCATCATTCCTCCGCCGCCCATCCGGCTGTACATCATATAGAGAAGTCCGATCATGAGCGCCGACGGGAGTACCCATCCCATCAGAAAGTTTAAAATACTCGCGCTCGTACTCGTATCTTCCGCCACCACATGGACCCCGTTGGCATCTAAAAGACGCTCTGCAAGATCAACATCCGGGATTCTTACCGTATAATACTGGATGAAGCGGGAAAGCTTCGTGGAAGAAGTCTTTGGCGTTAAGTAGATCCTGTTGCTGGAGATCTTCGCCGTATCGATCTCTCCCTCTTTTAAGTATTCCACAAATTCCTCATACCCGAGTTCCTGGGTCTGGTTTTTGCGGACCATGTTGTTCATAACGGTCACAGCGATCAGCGTGATCACTAGGATCAGGGCGAGCACCCCGATATTCTGTCCGCTTGGCCGCTTTCCGCCATTTCTGTTCTGATTGTTATTGTCCATTGATTTTCTCCACTTCTTTTGCGCATATATCACATTTGGGTATATTGACCCATGATTTTGTGATACCTAATCATTATAAGTTGAGTTTCCCCATAAGGCAATAAAAAAAGTATGAAATTTCTATGTTTACAAAAAATATCAGAAACGCTACAATACAACATGGATAGCAATTTTATCATTTAAAATATATCTGAAAGGATATTTATCATGAATACCGTCACACACCCGATTCCGCCTGTTTTTGACAGCGCCTCCAGGATTCTGATCCTCGGTTCCTTCCCGTCCGTCAAATCCAGGGAAGGACATTTTTTCTATCACCACCCGCAGAACCGTTTCTGGAAGACCCTGGCCGGAATTCTCGCGGTTCCGGTTCCGGGCAGTATTGATGAGAAAAAGGAATTTCTCCTCTCCCATCATATTGCCCTCTGGGATGTGATCGCATCCTGCTCCATCGAGGGTTCCAGCGACAGCTCCATCCGCGATGTCGTGCCCAACGATCTCTCCCGGATCCTGTCCACAGCCGACATCCGGGCGATCTTCTGCAACGGAAAGACATCCTGGAATTACTATAGAAAATACCAGGAATCCGCAACCGGCATCCCGGCAGTCTCCCTGCCATCCACAAGTCCGGCGAATGCGGCGTGGACGCTGGAGAAATTGGAGGGCGCCTGGGGTATTATTACTGATTATCTTAAATAGATAGATATTAATTGTAACTATTCAGTACCTTCATAGTTACACGCAAAAATCCATTCCAGATCAGCTTCGCTGATGGGATTTTTGCCCTCCAGCCTATGTTTTCTTACGGTCAGCGCAGCAAGTGCGCAGACCTACTGAACAGTTACTATTAATTTTAACTACCCCAAGCGCTTTGTCATTGTTATGTAAAACACAGGTAGATTACTAAATTCTCCTGTTTTGAGACATTTTTATAATTTAGAAATCCTGCACTATATAATTTTTTATGAATTACTTTCCTGTTTTATTTTCTTTTTTCGATGAAAACTATAATTCAGGAGGTGATTCCATGAAAAACTCATCAAAGAAACTGCTTACCAGCGCCGACTGGGACATCGACATCCAGGCCTGCTCCGCCACCGACTGTACCGGCCTGATCCCCGCTCTTCCGGAGACCGATGCGGAATTCGAGCACTATCAGGACCTCTACCACTACCTGCCGGATACCCCGGATCGGGCTGAATACAATTCCGACAAAGCAAGATCCTGAACCAGCACTTTGATCCACACGATCCCTTGAAGGCATTTTGCCCGACCGCCAGTGCCTGAATACCGATCATCTGCAGGCATCTGGCTCATAAATCACCACGAAAGAAGTATGTAAAGTTATGTTAACCGAATCCATCTACCGATCATGCACCCTCTGTCCAAGGGAATGTCATGCCGACCGAACAACATCCACCGGCTTCTGCGGCGCCGGGCACGAGCTCCGCGCCGCCAGGGCCGCCCTGCATATGTGGGAAGAACCCTGCATCAGCGGCACCACCGGAAGCGGAACCGTCTTCTTCTCCGGCTGTACGTTACGCTGCGTCTTTTGCCAGAACTTCCAGCTGAGTCACGAAAACTACGGAAAAACCATCTCCGTCTCCCGCCTCGCCGATATCTTCCTGGAACTCCAGGAAAAAGGCGCCGCAAACATCAACCTCGTGACCGGGACCCAGTTCGCTCCATCTATCGTCCGCGCCCTGGATCTCGCGAAGCCGAAGCTTCAGATCCCTGTCGTCTTTAACTGCGGCGGCTACGAAAAGCTTGAAACGATCCGTGATCTCGCAGACTACGTCGATATCTGGCTTCCAGACCTCAAATACATGGACAGCGGTCTCGCCAAGAAATACTCCGCCGCCCCGGACTATTTCGAGAAAACCTCCGACGCCATAAAAGAAATGATCCGCCTCACCGGCGGACTTTCCTGGAATAAAAGGAATCCATCAATGCTGGACCGCGGCGTCATCATCCGCCACATGGTCCTTCCGGGCGCAAAAGAGGACTCGATCCGCCTCCTGCACTGGATCAGAGAAAATCTCCCGGATCACCAGTACCTTATCAGCATCATGAGCCAGTATACGCCGTTCTACAGGAGCACCGAATATCCGGAGATCAACCGGCGGATCACCTCCTATGAGTATAACAAAGTCGTTGACACCGCGATTGACCTCGGTCTCACGGAAGGGTTTATGCAGGAAAGAAGTAGCGCGAAAGAAGAATATACGCCACCGTTTGACTGTGAAGGGCTTTAATACAGATTAATAAGCCTGCCGGTTACAGACCTGCACCTGGTTCGTACAGACAGTTTGCTACTCTCCCCCCAAAAGCAAGTGGCAGCAATTCTTTTCTGCGCATAAAAAGTGGGTACCGAATCAATTTTCTTGTTTCGATACCCACCTTAATGTTCTGCGTTATCCAATGGATCTTACCTCGTTTTCATTAGATTTTTTCTATATGAAGTTTTCCTTTTTCACTCCGCCGGCTTTTTCCGAAATCTTATCTTTCTTTTCGTTCTCATATCGATTATTGTATTTCTCTTTTTGATACTTTCTCGTCATATCTTGAAGGATTTCAAATAATCTTTTTTTCGATTAATTACCCGGTTTTGTGTTTTTCCTTTGTTCCGGATTTTTCAAATTTGAAAAATGGAACGAGACTTATGTGTTCGGTGGACTGTACCTCCTTTACTTAGATTTTTTTAAGTACGAACCTTTTCGTCTTCTTTGCTTTGTTCTCTCTTTCTTTTTGTTGTCTTCATTATATTCGATATCTTCTCATTTGTCAATATGTTTTTAGAAAAAATATTTTTTATTTTATTGTTATTAGTTTATTGTTCTATTGTATATAATTATTCAAATAATTATATTATTCCGCAAAATAAATTCACGCTCTTTTTCCATCCTTCTCCCATCCGCAATGACCTTTCTATATGGCTTCTACAGCTTTCTTCTTTCTCCGCACCCGCGAAACAGGACAGCAAAGGCGATGGAGATCCCAGCTATCATGAGAAACAGATCCGAATACACCCCAAAGGCCGCCGACACCTTCTCCCAGGAGTCCCCAGCGATCCTCCCGGCATAGACGAGGACCGTGTTCCACAGAAGACTTCCCGCCGCCGTAAAGACAAGAAACGGCACAAACGGCATCCTGGCAATCCCTGCAGGGATGGAGATCAGGCTGCGGACGATGGGGATCAGCCTGCACAGGAACACCGCCGATCTCCCGCGTTCCCTGAACCATCCTTTCGCGAGATCCACATCTTCCAGGCGGAAGTGAAGCAGATGTCCGATCTGTCCGCAGAGCAGTTTCCGGAACACCTCATCCGGCAGAAACCGTCCCACGCTGTATAGAATGACAGCCCCCGCCAGCGATCCGGCAGTGGAAAATAGGATCACACCGATGGGCGTCATGTCCGTGCAGACCGTCATGACGCCCCCAAAGGTCAGGATCACCTCCGACGGGATCGGAGGAAAGAGATTTTCAACTAAAATAAGGAGGAACACAGCAAGATTGCCGTATTCCCCCATCAATTCCAGTACCAGCTCCCGCATACAGACACCCCCGCTTTACCATGGGTATAATATATGCAGCATCCAGTCTGTTTTATTCACTTTTCCCGAATCCATTCATCTGCAGATTCAGCTTTTATATTAACCGTTATACTTCTCACTCTGCTCCGCGATCAGCGCCGCATCGTCAAAGTAGTTGATCTTCATAGCCGCACGCATCTCCTTTAATGTCTGTGCAGCTACGCGTTCTGCCTTCTCGCTTCCGCTCTTTAAGATCTCGTATACAGCCGGGATGTCCTGCTCCCATCTCTTTCTTCTCTCGCGGATCGGACGGAGCTCCTCCTCAAGCACACGGTTCAAGAACTTCTTGACCTTTACATCGCCAAGTCCACCGCGTTTGTAGTGCTCTTTCACCTCGTCGAGGTTCTTGTAATCCGGCCAGAACTCTGCGAAGTATTCGTCCTTGCAGAATGCGTCCAGATATGTGAAGACGGTATTTCCCTCAACCTGTCCCGGATCGCTTACCTTTAAGTGGTTCGGATCTGTGTACATGGACATGACTTTCTTCTTTACGTCCTCCTCTGTATCGGAAAGGTAGATGCAGTTTCCTAAGGATTTGCTCATCTTTGCCTTTCCGTCGGTGCCCGGAAGACGGCGGCATGCGTCGTTTGTCGGAAGAAGAATATCCGGCATAACAAGGGTATCTGTATTGTATACCGTATTGAATTTGTGAACGATCTCTCTCGTCTGCTCAACCATCGGCATCTGGTCCTCACCAGCCGGAACCACATTTGCCTTGAAGGCTGTGATATCTGCTGCCTGGCTGATCGGGTAGGTGAAGAAGCCGACCGGGATGCTGGCCTCAAAGTTTCTCATCTGGATCTCACTCTTTACGGTTGGGTTTCTCTGCAGTCTGGAAACCGTAACGATGTCCATAAAGTAAGCGGTCATCTCGTAAAGCTCCGGCACCATGGACTGGATAAAGATCGTGGATTTTTCCGGATCAAGACCTGCAGACAGGTAATCGAGCGCAACCTCCAGAATATTCTGGCGGACCTTCTCCGGGTTATCCGCATTGTCTGTGAGCGCCTGGGAGTCAGCAATCATGATATAGATATCGCTATACTCTCCGGAATTCTGAAGCTCTACTCTTCTTCTAAGAGATCCTACATAATGTCCTACATGAAGACGACCTGTCGGACGGTCTCCTGTTAAAATAATCTTTCCCACAACAATATTCCTTTCTCTCCTGTGATGTCAGGTTTCTGTGATACCGGCGGCTCCACGACTGCAGTCCCATTTCGATCTCCAGAAATCCTGTCGGCTGACCCCAAGTTTCAGGCTACAGCCGGTGGATGAAAATTCCGCTTCGCAGTTTCGGTTCAAACCAGGTCGATTTCGGCGGCATCAGAAGCCCCGCGTCCGCAACAGACAGCAGTTCTTCCATCGATGTCGGATACATGGAAAAGGCGATCTTCATGTCCGCCTCACAGCGGCGCTCCAGTTCTTTCACGCCGCGGATCCCGCCCACAAAGTCGATGCGCTTATCCGTTCTCGGGTCTCCGATTCCAAGCACCGGAGCCAGGAATTTCTCCTGGAGCACGGACACGTCAAGTCCCTTCACCGGATCATCCGGTCGGACTCCCGCCTTTAATTTCAGATCATACCATGTTCCTCCGAGGTACATGCCGACCTCACCGCGTTCCTTCGGCTCCACAGCTTCCTTTAAAGGTCCGGAGACCTCAAAAAGCTTCGAAGCTTCCTTTAGCTCCTCCTCCGAGTGCCCGTTCAGATCCCACACTACACGGTTATACGGCAGGATCGTCAGTTCATCCTCTGAGAACAGTACGGAGAGGAAGTAGTTGAACGGGGCGTCCTTCGGCGCGTCCGGGTGTTCCGCCCTGCGCTTTAAGGCAACCTTCACGGCAGAAGCCGCGCGGTGATGACCGTCTGCGATATATGTCGCCGGGAGCTTTTCAAATTCCTCCCGGATCTCTTTTATCATATCACCGGATCCGATTTTCCATACCCGGTGTCTGATTCCATCCTCTGAGATAAAATTATAAAGCGGATTCTCCTCTTTTGCAAGTGCAACCAGTTCTTTTAAGCGTTTTACCGGGCGATATGCGAGAAAAATCGGTCCGGACTGGGCGTCCATCACATCGATATGGCGGATCCGGTCCAGTTCCTTCTCCTCTCTCGTGTTCTCGTGCTTCTTGATCACGCCGTTTACATAGTCATCTACGCTTGAGCATGCCACGATTCCTGTCTGGGAATGATCGTTCATCGTGAGTTCATAGAGATAGTAGGTCTCATTCAGATCTTCCACATAGTTTCCGTCCTTCACCCATTGTTCGAAAAGATCCTTTGCGTGGGCATAGACCTCCGGCGCGTACATGTCCGCCGTGTCCGGGAATCCCGTCTCCGGGCGATCGATGGCGAGGAAGGAAAGCGGATGGAACTTCACCTCTCGCTTTGCCTCCTCCCTGTTGTATACATCATACGGAAGTGCCGCGATCTCTGCCACATGTTCTGCTGCCGGGCGCACGCATGAAAACGGTCTCACTACTGCCATGCCTGTTACCTCCCCATATTATTTTATCCTGCCTCTATATTACACTCAATTCTCTATAAACGCAATTCATCCATGACGATTTTTCGTACATGGATGAATTACAATTACATTTCACAGCTGCCATCTTCTTATGCAGCCGTATTATTCTCTTTTCGACTATATTTTTTAGCCCTTGATCACGCGGACCTTATACATTCCATTGATCTTTTCAAGATGGGAAACTGCCTCCGCTTTCGCCGGATCTTCCAGATCAAGAAGTGTGTACGCGTACTTGTCACGGCTCTTGTTTGTCATGTTGGCGATGTTGATTCCCTCAGCAGCCAGGATCGACGTGATCTGTCCGATCATGTTCGGAATATTCGCGTGGAGCAGGCCGATTCTTCCTGCCACCTGGCAGATTCCCATGTCACACGCCGGATAGTTTACGGAATTTTTGATATTTCCGTTCTCCAGATAATCCTTCAGCTCATCCGCAGCCATCACCGCGCAGTTGTCCTCGGACTCTTCTGTGGAAGCGCCCAGATGCGGTGTTGCGATCACGCCGTCCATCGCGGAAGTCTTTGCGTTCGGGAAATCGGTGATATATTTTTTTACCTTTCCGCTCTTTAACGCCTCTGCCATATCATCATCGTTTACAAGCAGGTCTCTTGCGTAGTTTAAGATCACAACACCGTCCTTCATTTGGTCGAAGGCAGCCTGATTGATCATTTCCTTCGTGGAATCGAGAAGCGGCACATGGACAGTGATGTAATCGCAGTCTTTGTAGATCGTATTCACATCCATAATGTGCTTTACAGATCGGGACAGCATCCACGCCGCATTTACGGAGATAAACGGATCATAGCCGTAAACTTCCATATCCAAAGCCGCAGCTGCATTAGCAACCTTTACTCCGATTGCTCCTAAACCGATAACTCCAAGCTTTTTACCGGCAATTTCCGGTCCTACAAAATTCGCTTTTCCTTTTTCTACCAACTGAGCGACATCATCTTCTTCACATAAGCTTTTCACCCAATTTATTCCTTGCACAAGCTTTCGAGCGGATAGCAGCAAACCGGCAATTACCAATTCCTTTACGGCATTGGCATTCGCACCGGGTGTATTAAACACAACGATTCCTTCCTCACTGCAACGATCTAACGGAATATTATTTACACCGGCACCTGCTCTGGCAATACACTTCAATTCCTTACTGAAAGACATATCGTGCAGCTTAGCACTGCGTACCAAAATAGCATCATATTCTTCAAATTCTTCTCCATATAAATAGCCTTCCGCATCAAAACGCTTTAAACCATGCAAAGAAATCTTATTTAATAGCTTAACACGCATACTTTCACCCCTTATATCGTTTTTCGAAATCCTTCATAAATGCAACCAGTTCCTCTACACCTTCTCGTGGCATCGCATTATAAATCGAAGCTCGCATACCCCCAACCGCACGATGTCCCTTTAAATTGCACATACCTAATTCACTGCTTTCTTTTACAAACAAAGCATCTAGCTCGGCATTTGGTGAGCGAAAGGTTACATTCATATTGGAGCGGTCTTTTTTACAAACACTGGTACTGTAAAAATCACTTTGATCTAAACAATCATAAAGCAATTTGGCTTTGGCTTCATTTCGTTTTTGAATCTCCGCAATACCTCCTAGATTTTCCAACCATTCCAAAACTAAATCTAAAATATAAATCGCATACGTAGGCGGTGTATTATACATCGAATCCTTTTCGACTTGCAAAGCATAATCCAGCAAAACAGGTGCTTCCTTACGCACATGCCCTAGCAAATCCTCTCGTACAATGACTACCGTTAAGCCGGCACACCCCATATTTTTCTGTGCTCCGGCAAAAATCAAACCGTAATCAGTAACATCAATCTCCCTCGATAAAATATCGCTCGACATATCTGCCACAATCGCAATCCCGTTTGTATTTGGAACATAGTTATATTCCGTTCCGTAAATCGTATTATTCGTACATAGATAAACATAATCCGCATCATCACTTAACAGTAGCTCCTCCTGCTTCGGAATATAAGAAAAATCATTTCCCTCACTGCTTGCGGCTATATGAATTTCTCCGTATTTTTTTGCTTCTTGATATGCTTTTTTCGCAAAATATCCACTGATAATATAATCGGCTTTTCCTTTTTGCAATAAATTCAGTGGTATGGCAGAAAACTGCATAGTAGCTCCGCCCTGCAAAAACAAAATCTTATAGTTTTCCGGTATCCTCATCAAACGACGCAGGCGATCCTGTGTTTCTTTTAGAATCGCATCATAGATAGCTGAGCGATGGCTCATTTCCATGACCGACATGCCACTTCCCTCATAATTCAGCATTTGTTTCTGTGCCTTCTTCAAAACCGCCTCAGGCAGTTGAGATGGTCCGGCAGAGAAATTATAGATCCTTTTCTCATTCATACGTTTCAACACCTTCCCTTCTTCTAACATTTCTATGTTATGATTTCTCATTATATCACAAATGAAAGATATTGAAATATATTGTGAAAATTTATTTCAAATAAAATGAAAATGTTTTTCATCAGTACACAAATCCCCTTATTTGTCCCTTTATGAAAAACATTCGTTTCTTATTTTTCTTCCTTCTTATGTCGCTGATCTTTTTTATCCTTGAGATAAACAGCAAGAAAAAGTACCGCAAGCATAAGTACAAGCAAGCTCGCACACCCCCATATCGGAGAAAGCACCCATAGCCATGACCAATCAATATTTCCGGTAAGCTTTAGTGCCACCAGCAATAATGTTAAGCCACTGCAAAAGCCGATTCCCTCATATTGAATTTTTTTATCATGACTTTTGCCCCAAAAATAAAATTTGATGGAGATGCTTGATAATAAGAGAAACAAGCCTATGCTTATACTGATAAGCATTCCGGCCTGCGAGATGGAAATAAGGCTCGGTAAAAAGATAAGTGCTATTCCGAATATCGTAAAAAGATAAGAGCATATTTTCGCAATCAAATGCACTGTATGATATTTATGTGAATCTTCAACCAATCCGACAATCACCTGATCTGCCTTTTCCACGACCTTATCCTCCGCAATGCGCTCTCCATCAAACAGCTCAATAAGATTGATTTCTAAAATATCACATAATGGTTTATATAAAGAGGGATCGGGTAGACTTTTTCCGGTTTCCCATTTGCTGATTGATTTATTCGTAACTCCAAGCAATTCCCCAAGTTGTTCTTGAGTTAACCCTTTTTCTTTCCTACATGTCGCAATAAATATACCGATTTTTCTTTGATCCATCATTTTCACCTCAACTCTATTATAAGGAAAAGCCAAAAAAATACTATCTACCGGAGGTAGAATATATCTAAAATATATTTACGCTTATACCCCTGCCCCTTTCGGTATCAAAAAAAACAACTATGAAAATTACGATGGCTTATCGTTGCCTTATTAAAAGCTTTCTTAATCAGAAAGTGCACGATTCATGTAATTTCTATAAATTTTACATTGACAAGTATAGAGAGTATATGGTATATTATTTGAGCATTAAAATTATGGGGTGTTAGCTCAGCTGGGAGAGCACCTGCCTTGCACGCAGGGGGTCATCG